>RBWB01582286.1_pt1 | contig 15856 bp, 10 predicted proteins | sample 2014201 | NCBI WGS metagenome assembly RBWB01 (sample SAMN10133834, study PRJNA383868) | Human oral metagenome, whole genome shotgun sequencing project. | isolation source: supragingival plaque isolated from 88 juvenile twins | host: Homo sapiens | place: Australia
TTAGGGATACTTAATATATTGTTTTAGAAGAAAAAATTAATTTAAAATTAACAAAAAATCAAAAAATATTAAAAATTATTTTTTAGATTGAATTATCACTTAATATGTGTAATAATATCTTTATATAAATTTAGATGTATTAGATAACTTTAAAAAATAAATCAAAAATAAAATTAATATTTTTTGATAATTATTAAGAAAAGTTATAATTTAAGAGTATTAAAGGATATAAATTTTATTAAATTTGTAAATTATTATGGAGGTCTATAATGGCAGAATTAAAAAGATGTAAAAATGGACATATATACGATACTTCAAAATATTCTTCATGTCCATATTGTAAAGCAGAGGGATTAGAAACGGAAGTAAAAGAAGATAAGATTAATTTAGTTGAAGAAATGAATGATGATGATAAAACAATGGCATACTGGGCAAAGGATTCAAGAGTTGATCCTGTGGTTGGATGGCTTGTTTGTATAGAAGGTGCAGATAAAGGAAAAGATTTTAGAATTGTAAGTGAAAGAAATTTTATTGGTCGTGGTGATGAGATGGATATACAAATAAAAGGCGATATGACAATTTCGAGAAAGAATCACTGTTCAATTAGTTACAATCCTAAAGGGCGTATTTTTGTAATTACACCAGGAGATGCTAACGGTCTAATTTATATAAATAATGAAGCATTATACAATACAAAAGAATTAGGAAGTTTTGATATGATTGAAATGGGAGAAAGTAAATTTGTATTTGTAAATTTATGTGGGAAAAATTTTGATTGGAATAAAGAAAAATCTCAAGTTGAGAAATAAAGAATTATTACATATATAAATGAGCTAGAATAGTTTGTTTTAGGTTATATTTTAACATTTAGAAGGAGATTTTAATGAGAAAGGACGAAGCTAAGTTCGTAACTAATTTTTTCAGTGAAGCAGGAACAAGATCTCAAAATAACGATTACTTTGGCTACGTACAGTTAGATAACTATGCTATTTGGGTAATTTCTGATGGATACGATTCAGAAGAAGGGGCAGCCATTGCTGCAAAATTAGCAGTTGAATCAGCAGTTGAGTATTTTATGTTACGTCCAAGATTTAATGTGGCTGTTATTAAGGAAATGATGGATTATGCCAATTTAAAAGTTAAAGAAAGACAAGAAGAAACAGAAAGATACTCGTTAATGCACACTTCTCTTTTAATAGTAATTAGTAATTATAATGCAATATTGTATGGAAATGTAGGAAATACACGTCTTTATCATATGAGAGGTGGATATATTATTTCTCAGAGTAGAGATGACAGTATTGCACAATTATTAGTGGATGAGGGGGCATTAGATACTAGAGATATAAAATTTCATCGTCAAAGAAATGATTTATTACAAGCAATTGGAGATTTTGGGAAAATAAAACCTAATATAATAAGAACTCCAATTACATTACAGGAAAATGATATTCTCTGTTTAACTACGATAGGGTTTTGGGAAAATGTTGATGAAAGAGAACTTGAAGTGGAGTTATCTCGACAGCCAGATCAGAAAAGTTGGATGGATTCTTTGGAAAAAAGTGTAATTGCAACATTACGGGATGAAGTAGAAAATTATACAATGGCTGCAGTAAAGGTAGAAAAGGTTGCTTCTCCAGAGCCAATTGAAAAAGATCAAAAAAGTTTTTGGATAAAGATAGGACTTATAAGTTTGGGAATATTGCTAATTATTTTAGTTTTAACTTTTTGGAATATAAACAAAAGGAACAACATAATGAAAAGGGCTTCAAACTATGAACAACAGGCAGATGATGAATTAGTTAAGAAAAATTTTAATAATTCAGTAGATGATTTAAAACTTGTTATTGGGGAATATGAAAAATTAAAGCCAAAAAGTAAAGGAATATTTGGTTTTTTTGTTAATGCTAATGCAAGACGGGAAAAAATTCAAGATATGATTAATAATGTAAAAAATAGAATTGTACAAACAGAAAAATTGGCAATGGCATTCCAAAATATAAATCAAGGAAATGAATTATTTAATAATGGTAGGTATGATGATGCTACTCAAAGTTATCAATCAGCAAAATTTGCTTTATCTGAAAACTCATACAAAAGAGATGAATTAAATACAAATGAAATCTTAACAACACTAGATTCAAGAATACAATCCGCTTCAAAATTAAAAGAAGCACAGGCAATAGAAACTGCTGGAAATCAAGCCTTTTCTGCAGGAAATTTTAATTTAGCAAAAGAAAATTACAAAACAGCATCAGAAATATATTTAACAAATGGTAGGGCAGATTATGTATCAAGTATTGAAAGAAAAATTGATGAAATTAATGAAAAAGAAAAAACAGCATATAATGGAGCAATGTTAACAGAAAATAGAGGTGATCTGTTATCAGCATCAGATGCTAATAAATCAAGAGAAGCCTATTATCAGGCAAGACAGATGTATCAAGCTTTGGGAGATACTGTGAAAACACAGGAAATAGATAATAAGATACAGGAATTAAATTCAAAGCAGATGTCTAATATTCAAACGGCAAATAATTTAGTTCAAGAAGGACTTAATCATATAACTGATAATAAACCAGCTGAAGCAATAACGTTGCTAAGTAAAGCAAAAACAATTTATCAGGAATTGGGAGATGCTAATAATGTAGCAAATGTAAATAAATTTATAGCACAAGCACAGGACTATATAAAACTTGAAAGTCAAAAAGATAAACAATTAAAGGATGTCGAGAAAAGATTATCAGATCAATTAAAAGAACAACAAATAAAATCGGCACAACAATTACAAAAGGAAAAAGTACAGGCAGATCAAAGAATTAGAGCAAAAGAAGCAGAAATTGAAGCTCAGAGAGTTGCGATTGAACAAGAAAAACAAAGAAGAGAAAAAATTGCAGAAAATATTCAAAATGCTACAAATTTAGAAATACAAGCAGAGCAGATGTTTAATTTAAAAAGATACACAGAAAGTATAACAAAATATACTGAATCAAAACAAATTTTTGAAACATTAAAATCTTCAGGAGATTTTGATGATCAAACAAATAAGATTGAATATTTATCACAAAAAATATCTAAAGTAGAAGGATATTTATATGAACAACAAGGAGATGAAGAGTATAAGAAAAAAAATTGGCAAGAAAGTATGAAAAAATATCAAATGTCATTAGATGATATGAAATTAGTAGGAGAATCTAATGAAATTCAAAAAAGATTAGAGAAAAAATTGAAAAAAGCAACTTCAAAAGCTAATAAAAAATGGTGGCAATTCTGGAAATAACAAAATATACAAATTTTAACTACAATTATTAGTTTAAAATGTTTATCTTACATTTGAAAGGAGGGATTAATTTGGACGAAAAAAAAAGTAAATATATCACATATTTTTTTAAAAATTATGCAGGAATTGCAGAGAAAAATACTTATTCAACATACATTCCAGAAAGAGAAAGAGGATTTTGGTGTTTAATTGTAGATAACGATATGAATGAAAATTTTGCAAAAATAGGAGTTGAAGAAGCTGTCAGATATTTTTTTGAAAATAATGAATTTTCACAAGAAAATGCGACAAATATTTTAAATGCTGCATATAAAAAAATCATAGAAAGAAAGCTGAAAAAAAATAGAGAAAATGGTGAAATTTCTATTTTAGTTGTTCTTATAAATGAAAATAAAATGATGATTAGTAATATCGGAAATACAAGATTAAAACTATTCCGTGAGAATATGATTGTTGAAGATATAATTCGTGATGAAAATAAAACAATTCAGTTGTTAAAAGATGATTATGCTTTGTTGGGGACACCAAAGTTTTGGAAAGTTATAAATGACAATAATATATCAGATGCTTTAATTCGTTGGAATAGTAAAATTGAAATTGAAAAGAATATTAGTGAAAAAATAGAGGAAATTGAAAAATTAGAAAGAATGACAATACCATTTATGTCTATTTTTGCTGAAAGAATAGTTGAAAAAGAGGAAATCATTATTGTAGAAAGACAAGAACAAAAAAATCCTTTAAAATATCTTCTTTTAATGCTTATATTTTCTTTTACATTTATAGCTATCAACAAAACATTAGTTTTAAAAAAATATGAAAATGAAGCACAAAAACATTTTGATATAGCAGACAAATATTATAAAGAAGAAGATTATAGTAATTCTGTTAAAGAAATTAATATGGCACTTGATTTTTATTCTAAAATTAAACCTCAAAATAAAAAAATTACTAAAAAAATTGAAGAATTAATATATAAAAAGAAATTAGCAAATATTAATGAACAAAAACTATTTGAAAAAATTGAACAACCAAAGATAATTGAACAACCTGAACCAGTTATAAAAACTGCAGATATTGTTATAACTCCTGAAGAAAAAGTAACACCAAGTTTGGAAATAAATGAACAAGATAAAGAGGTTTATAAACCTAAAACCATAAGAAAAAGAGTAAAAACCCAAAAAAAATTACATAAGAAAACAAAAAGTACTATACATAAGAAAAGAAAAAAATATAAAAAAACTTTAGTAACAAATGATGATTTAAATCAGGAAATTAAAAGAAATTGGAAAATACTTGGAAGAGATGATAATGGAAATAAAGTTTAGAGGGAGAATAAAATGGATTTTTTACCATTAGAATATAAATTAAATAGAAAATATAAAATTGAGAGTTACGTTTCTAAGACGGATTTTTCTAATGTATACTTATCTTCTTATGGAAATAAACAATACATCGTAAAGGAATGTTTTCCTTCAAAATTTGTTATTAGAGATAATAATGTTGTTTTTACTGACAGGTATCAAAAAAATTTTAAAATGCTTAGAGAAAGTTTTAATAGAGAAGCTGATGTATTGAAAAGATTTAATAATGACAGTATTATTAAATTAAATGAATACTTTGAAGAAAATGGAACGGTATATTTAATAATGGAATATTTTAAAGGGAGAACTTTGAAAAAATATATATTAGAAAATGATGTTTTAGAAGAAGACATTGTAAAAATATTTCTTAATATTTTAAAAACAGTAAAAGAAATACATAATAAAAATGTCGTACATCGTGATATAAAGCCATCAAATATTTTAATTAATGGGAAACATAAAATTAAAATTATTGATTTTGGTTCAAGCATTATAGATAATGAAAAGAATGGAACGTATATAAAAGTAACAGATTGCTACTCTCCTCTTGAAATGTATTCTTTAAAAGCAGAAAATGATGTAAGGACAGACATATATAGTTTATGTGCATTACTTTATTTTATGTTAAATAAACAAAAACCAATGGATGTATTAAAAAGATTTTATTATCCTGAATTACTTTATGAAAAAGAAATAGACGAACTGCTAAAACAAATAATTTCCAAAGGACTATCTATTGATAAAAATGAGCGGTATTCTAGTTGTGAAGAATTGCTTGAAGAATTAGAAAAAGTAAAAATATAAGTTTATAATAAAATCATTTTAAAATTAAAAATTTTGATTTTATTATTTAATGTTAGATTTGTCTAATTTTTATTAAAATTTATTTTGGTGAATTTGAAAGTATTGTAGACTTTAAAGAAAGGAAATTTAATGAAACTATTTTACGAAGAAGAATTAAGAAGAAAATCATATTATGAGATGTATCAAATTGCTATTGAAGAAAAATTGGTAGAAGCAAGAGTTGATACGCCTACTAGAGAAGAGTTGATAAAGATTATACTAAAATATCGTGGAGCTAAACCAGATTACTGTATCAATAAGTATAATGAAAATGGATTGGTAAATGTTCAGGAATTATTTGATGAAGAATTAAGAAATAAAATTCATCATGAAAACAGCATTAGGGTACCACATAAAATTATTTTTTATAAGGAATTAAATTTAACTAGAGAAGATAATTATAAAATAGTATTGCCCGATCATATAAGTCATGCAAATGCCTTTTTAATAAATGCAAATAATTATTTGTGTGGAATTTTCCAATTGGAAAAAGATTTGAGTTCAAAAGATGCTTATTATTTAACAAGCAAAAAGGAATTTTTTAGAGTAGATGATTTAACCAATAATAAATTTTCATTGTTATTTTTTGAAGAAAACGATTTGAAATTTATTTATAAATTTTATAACCATAAAGATAGTGATATATATCCAGTATATCCATATAAACTTGATTATTACAAGGTTGAACTTGAAAATTTTGAAGTAAGGGAACTTGAATACACAAATGCAACTTTATGTATTGATTTTGGAACAGTAAATACAGCAGTTGGAGCATATTTAGATAGAAATTATGTAAAAAGTTTACCAACTAATGACATTTTAAATGGAAATATTAAGATTAATGAAATTAATTATGTTAAATTTAATGATGGCGAAAGAAATTATCGAGAAATATTTCCAACCTTAGCTTATGTTGAAGATTGTAATGATAGAAGCAATATTGAGTACTCTTTTGGATACGATGTATTAAGAAAATTGGAAATGAATGATTATGTTGTAACTGGTTCATTATTTTATGGATTGAAAAAATGGGTTCATGATCATCAGGTGGAAGAAAAAATTAATGATGAATTTGGAAATATAACTTATGTAAAAAGAAAAGAAGTTATAAAAGCCTATTTAAAATATGTTGTTGATAGAGCTGAATATACCTTTAAATGTAAATTTAAAAAAATACATGCTTCAAGTCCAGTAAAATTAAAGGAACAATTTTTAAGTATGTTTCAGGAAATTTTTACAAATGAAAAAGATGGAGTAAAAGAATACGAATATGAAATTATTCGTGAAAATGCAATGGATGAAGCGATTGCTGTGTTATACAACACGATTGAGATACAAATCCGTAATGGAAATTATAGGGAAAAAGAGAAATATAATGCACTAGTTATTGATTGTGGTGGTGGAACAACAGACTTAGCTGCTTGTAGGTATGTAATTGAAAATGGAAGAGTATCTTATTATTTGGATATTAAAACAAGTTTTGAAAATGGTGATGAAAACTTTGGTGGAAATAATTTAACATATAGAATTATGCAATTTTTAAAAATAGTATTAGGAGCAAGTTATTCAAACAATAAAATTTTATCTATAAATGATTTAATAGAATATGATAATGATATGATTTATAAGGTAATTGATGAATTTGGTGTAGAAAAGATTTTTGAAAAAATGCAACAAGAGTATGATAAGTATGAAAAAATAATTCCCACTAAATTTTCAAAATTTGAAAACAAGATGAGTGATGAATATAGAAAAATTAGAAATAATTTTTATATGTTATGGGAAGCTGCTGAAAATCTGAAGAAGGAATTTTTTACTACTGATGGTAGAATCAGAACTCGCTTTGATGTAACAGATAAGTATGAAACAGGAAATGATATACATATTACAAAATTAAAAGCGTGGAAATTACATATTTATGAAAATGATATTTTTAAAACAATTACTGAATACCCAGAAATAATTTTTACAATTAAAGAAATTGAAAAAATTGTGAAAGCTGATATTTATGGAATGCTTAGAAAATTTTTGAATACATATTATAAAGAAGGGGTATTATTTGAATATTCATTAATCAAATTAAGTGGGCAATCAACTAAAATTAGCACTTTTCAGGAAGTGTTAAAAGAATTTGTGCCAGGAAAAATGATAGAATACAAAGAACTTAGCCATCGTGATGATTATGAATTAAAATTGAACTGTCTTGATGGTGCAATAAAATATTTAGACTATAAACGTTTTGGGCATATGGATGTAAAAATAGAAAATGAGGTTCCACTTGTTCCTTATTCTGTTTGGGTTGAAAAATATAATGGTGAGTTAATTGAAATGTTAAGAACTTCTAGAAAAGCTAAAATATTAAGAGGGGATATTGATAAATCAGTTACTGCTGAAGAGCTAAAAATTTACGTTCATAATGCTGAAGGTGAATTGAAAAAAGAGTTAATTTACAAAAATGAGGAAGATTATGTCGAAAAAGATGCAGAGGTTATTTTACCAGAATTTGAAGGAATAATTACACAAGATGACACAGATACAATTAAAAATAATACTGTAAGATTTTTTATATACACTGATTTAAATAATTGGGGATTTTTTGTGTTTCCAATACAACGTAAAAATGATCAATTATACTTAGGGCGTAAACAATATTTCCCATACGAAGATAATTTAAATGAAATTTCATATTTTGATGGAGAACATTAATGAAAAAAAATGATAATGTTATATGGCTATTGCCAACAATATTAATATTTGTAGTTCTTTTGATGATAAAGTTTTGCACTCCAAGACTTAATGACAAGTTTATTGTTGAACCAATTAAACGAGAAAATTTAGAGCTCTTTATTGACACACAAGGTAAAGCTGAAGCAAAAGACTTTGTTACAATAGGATTAAACATACAATTAGGAGTTGACAAAGTTTATTTTAAAGAAGGGGATAAAGTTAGTAAAGGTGATGTAATAATTCGCTTTAGTGAATATAAAGAAAAAGAGTTAGATAATAAATTAAATGACAGACGTGAAGCTCTAGCTGTAAAACAATCTCAATTAAGATATTTAATAGAACAAGAAAAACAAAAAGTAGATGTAAGTCAACAAATGCAGCAACTTAGAGGAGAAGTAGAAGCATTACAAATTGAAGCAGCAAAACTTCTTCAGGAAAAACAATTAGTTCAAAGGGTAGTTTTTAGTCCAATTGATGGATATATTGTAAAAATAAATGTATTAGAAGGTGGTGTAACAGACACATCTGCTCCTGTTTTGATATTGGCTAAAAGTTATGATTTAAAAATTACAAGTGATCCTGTTAAGTCAGAAAAGTTAAAATACATTACTATTGGAAATGAAGCAGAAATGCAGTCAACAAGTTTAAAAAATTCAAAAGATAATAGAGATGGAAATTCTAACACATTCAACGCTACACTATATAAAATTAATGATATTGGTGTGGATAACTTAAAAACTTTAGAATTTTTAACAAATTCATTTCAGAATATTGTTTTAAATGAAAAACTAAATATTCGTCTTTACTATCAAAAAAGAGAAAATGTTTTAACAGTTCCTTTAACGGCAATTGTAAAGAAAAACTCTAAAGCTGGAATAAAATGTTATGTTTATTTTATTGATAAAGACAATAAAGTAACGGAACAAGAAGTTCAAATAGGTATTAATAATGGTGAAAAAATAGAAATTTATGGTAATGGAATAAAAGAAGGGCAGGAAATCATTGTTAATCCAAATGAAAAATTACAAAATAATATAATCGTTCAACGTCGTAGCCTAGTAGATGAAAAGCGGGAAAAAGAAAAAAGATTATCAAAATTAGAAAAAGATGATAAGAAAAAAAAGGAAGAAATAGAAGAAATTGAACGAGAGATTATTAGACTGAAAAAAGAAAAATAAGAGCTAGGATAAGATTTTTAAGAATTTAAACAAATAGCATTAATTAAAAAATATTCTAAAATAATAGTGGAGGTTTAAATGTCTGAAAATACAAATAAAGACAAAATTGAAAATTTAGATTCATTAATAGTAAAAAGAAGTAACTTTAATATAGTTAATTTTATTATACATAAGGAAATGAAATTATTTCTTTATATATTATTATTTTTATTATTTTTGTTGTTTATGACTTTTTCTTCTTTAAGAAATATTGAATTTTTAAGAGATATTATAACAAGTGACTGGACAGCATTGGGAATGGCAGTATTTTTTATATTAGGTTATTTTTTAAATTTAAAGATAATAGACAAGAAGATGGATAAGATTTTAAAAAAAAATGGAGTAGGAATAAATGAGTTAAAAATAAAGTGGTGTAGGTTTTTCTTAAATCCTTTTACAGAAAGTTATAAATTAAATAAAAAAATAAATATAGCTTTCGAAAAAGAAATAAAAGAAAAGTATAATTTTGAAAATTTTCCAAAAGATGTTGCTAAAATTGAACTAGATAAAAGAATTAAAAAAACTTTGTCAAGAAAAACAATAACATTTGCATTGTCGTTAAAAAATGGGGGATTTTTATTAATAGCAACAAGTTTTTTAGGGTTGATAAACAATTATTATTCCCATATAATGACATTAACTGTTAATAGTAAAGGTAATTATGATAAAACATATGTAGCTATTATTACAAAATTAACAGAAATATTTTTAGAAAATTCCAAAATCTATATATTAATAGCAACATTAATGATTATCTTTATTCTTTGTCATAGATTTTTTTCTAATAATATATTGTACTCTGATGAATTAACAAAATTATATGATGTTGAAGATTTTTTGAATACTTTATAAAATTAAATATATAAATTTTTTTAATCAATGCTATTTGTATAAATTTTATAGTTGCATTCTTTCTTATTATATTTTATATAAAATATATTGATATAAAAAGTATTTTTAGATTATAAATTTAGAATTTACTTAAAAATTATTAAAATAACCAGTAATATATTTATTAAAAGTTTTTAGTTTTTTGACAATTTAATAACTATACGCTAGGCTGTCTTGTAAGTACGAGATAGTCTTTTTTTATAATATTTCCCTTTGAATAGTGGATTTATTATGAATTTTAAATTGCATAACTATTTATCAAAGGGGGACTGTAGAAATTAATAGAAAATATAAATTGGATAAATTTAAAAAAAGTTGTATAATATAAGCATTTAAAAGTTTATAAAAGACAGAGAAAAGAGGTAAAAATGAAAAACTTTGATAAAGTGATGAAGAAAGAAATGTTGGATTTTAAAAATGAGATGTTAAGACATTTTTTTAGAGATAATTTTTATGATAACTTTAATGACTTGAAAGAATATATTGAAAATAGAATTAATGAAATAGAAAATAGGGAAAGAGAAACTTCAAATGAAATTAAAAATAATCATTTTATCTGTATGACGGTTATGAATGAAAAGGAATATAAACTTAATGATAATTTATTTACAGTAATTTTTAGTGAGGATTTTATAGAAAAAGATATAAAAAATTTAAATATGAAGGATATAATGCTAAAAAGAAATAGAATTTTTCAAACGATATATATGGAATTGACAGAAGATGAGGAAAAGGAACTAAAAGATAGAAAATTTCAAGGATATATTGATGACTATAATAAAAAAATACCAATTACTTTTAGATTAGAAAAGTCTTCTAAATATGATAAAATTATTGAAAATCTATACTATATTTTTCAAAAAAATGGATTAGAATGGAAAACAGTTAATTCATATTATAATGATAATTTTTATAATTTAATAATTGATGAATACAACAGGGAATTTTTGAATATGGATGAAATATATGATATGAATTATGATTTGGAAGAATTTGAAGAAAAAGCTAAAAAAGATTGTTTTTTAGTATGGAATATAAATAAAAAAAAAGTAAATTCTTGGGACTATGTATTACCATATGAAAATAATATTGTATATAGATATAAGCTGGATTATAAGGGAAATAATAATATTTTAGTAAATCATAAAAGAGGCGGGGAATATTTTTCTATATACAGAGGAAATGATGAAAATATAAATGTTCTTTCTGATGAATCTCTTGATGATGATTGGGAAATATGGGAATTTTTGGATATAAATGGTATTAAGAGAAAAGAAAGTGAATTAAAATTTAAAATCCATTCTAATATACAAAAAAACAATGAAATAACAATTTTAAAAAGAATTAGGACAAGAGCAGAAATTAATAGATTATTTTCATCATATGAAACACTAGATAATATAGTGCTTAAAGATATAGGTATTGAAACATTGAAAAACAGAAAATATTTAAAACTGAAAAAATTAAACCATTTTATAAAATATGATTTTGACTTGGATAAAAATTTAAAGCAGGAAATTATACTAAAAATAGAAAAAAATAATATGGATAAAAGAGAAATGGTAAAAAAAATGGAATATTTAGTAAGTGAACTTGAATACATATATCCAGAATACATATTTAAGGTGGTTGATGATTATGATGAATAGAAAAGAAGAGTATAAATATATTTGGAAAGTGATACAAGATATACGAAATAACTCTCAAAAAATAGAAAATATAAAATTTTTGATACCAAAAGAAAAAATATCTTCCTATATGGAATTAAATGATGGTAAATTAAACGCAATAGAGATTGATAAAAATGAAATTGAAGTAAATCCGTATGTGAGATTTAATAGTATTTTTAATAGTTTAAACGACTATTTAATAGAAGAAGAGGAAATATTGGAAAAAGCGATAAACAATATTATGTTTCATCTATTGGCAGAGGTTGATTTGCAAGAGGGAATAAACTATAAATATGTTATTTTAAAAAAGTATATAGAATTAATGGAAAATGGATATTTTGGTGAGTTTGTAAAAAATAATATAAAGTATTTTTCTAAAACTGAAAAAATGAAAATTGCTAGATATTTAAAAGTTTCTTATGAAACAGATGATTCATTATATGTTTTTTGCAAAATTCTTAAAATAATATTTAAAGACAGTATATTTTATAGGTATAGATATGAAAAGAAAAAATATTTGTTTTATATAAATGCAAAAAAGAATAAAGCTAATAAAAGAAAAGTAAAAGTTCTTGCAGAGTTGTTTTTACCAATGGAGTATTTTCCAAAAGTAATGTGGGAATATCATATTGGGGTAATTGGTGTAGAAGAAACATTGAAAATTGGAGAAATGTTAATAATGTAATTTTAAAATTAATAAAAATAAAATTAGAAGGAGGAAACTAAATGCCAGAAATTGAAAATAATGAAACAAATGTTGTAACTGAAAATGCAGGTATGGGAACAAATGGAGATTTTGGAGATAATGCAGGTGGTGATTCTACTTCTGTTAATTCTAATAGTAGTGGGATAAAACCGATTACAATTGAAAATAAAGTAAGTGCAGGAGATACTAAGTATATGTCAGTTGCAAATAGAGTTCAGATATTTATTGGGAGCAAAAAAGAAGAAAGAGGGTATGTCCAATTACAAAATTTTAAGATAAAAATAACAAATAAAATGATGGAACATTCAATAATGGAAGCGGAAATGAAAATTGATAAATTTGATAAATTTACGAGAGAAAAAATTGATGAACTTCTCATTCCTGAAAATAAAGACTTTATGTTTAATACTAAATATTTTATTGGTGTTGATTTGGGAAATGAGAAAAATGAAGTTGAAAAAACATATTTTTATGGATTAATTACAAAAGTTGAAGGTACAATATGGGATACAATAACAATAACTGCTGTATCAATAACTAAACTAATGGATAGAGTTCCAATGTTCATAGATTATAAAACTGACTTTACAATAAAAGATTTTTTAGATTCCTTTAAAGAAAAAATCCGTAATTATTATGGAAATGAAGCAAATGTTTCAACTGAGTTAAGAGGGTATCTAAATTTTAAATGGAATATTATAGAGAATAATGAGCCATTTTTAAATTATAAGAAAAAAAGATTTGTACTGCAATATAATGAAACATTTTGGCAATTTTTGATAAGATTTTTATACTATGAACTTAAAATCCCGGTATATATACAGGGAAGAAATTTGGTAATAGGCTTTGAAGCGCAGAAAGAAAGTTCTAATAAGAAAGAAGAGCCTATTAGATTAAATAAAAATATGCCAATTTCAGAATATTTGGAATTAGGAACATATTATAAAGGATATTGTATAAGTGAAAGCGAAATTGTTATAAATAGTTTGACAAAAACACAGTATTTTTATGAGAGTAAGACTATCTCAGAGATTAAAACAATTTCTGAAAAAATAAAAGTGGAATTTCCAAATAGTCTGGAAGGGAAAGTTAAAGATGCTGTAAATATAGTAGTGTCAGATGAAAAAATACAGGAAGAATACTTACAAAATCAAGAAAAACTGAAGGAGATTGAAAATGCGGAAACGAATTTAAAAAATGATATTATAAATTTACAGGATAGTATAGAAAATGAAACGGAAACAGAAGAAAAAGTAAAGAGAAAGCGAGAAGAACTTTTAAAATTAGAAAAGAGCAAAGAGGAGTATTCTAATAGAGGAAATGGGGAACTTGATGAAAATGAAAATAAATTTATATCAGAGAAACGGCAAGAATTGAAAAAAAAGCAAAAAGAAGTTGCAATGTTAGAAGCTGATAAAAAATTCCATCAGGAAAGAACTGAAAAAATAATTGAAAAAGGGGAAAGGATAGGAGTATACGTTGATTTTTCACAAATATTGATAGATGAAGGGAAGGAGGCTTTAAACTATCGTGAAGAGGTTGAAGGGAAGGAAAATGGAACAGTAATTATGAAGAATAATCAAACTGAAATAAACAGCTACTATCCATTTCCCATATTAATAAATACAGGATATTTAAGTGGGACATCAACAGTTGTAATACCAAGTGAAAAGGAAAATGTAGTAGTGGAGTTTAGAAATATACGTGATGGCTATGTAATTGGAGCATTGGCAAATGATACTAGAAAAGATATAGAAAAAAGAAAAGTAGTGCTTCAAGTGGCAAAAGTGGAAATGAATGCTCCACAAGTAAATGTGGAGGCAACAAAAGTAGAAATGAATGCAAATGATATAGATTATAATTTGAAGGGAGAATAGTATATGAGAGCATATGTAATGTTTAGTGAATTTAAAGGAGAACAAACTAATAATGTAAATCACGATATGGACAACATAGGTGAAACATTAAAAGAAATTGGAAAAGGATTGATAACAACCAATCCGCTTCATAGCAGGATAGAAATATTTCCAGTATTTGTAAATGAAGTAGAATTTTCAAAGGCAGAAGCAGCATCTAACTTACCATTGATGGTTTTAATGAGTGGAAAAAACACAATGTTTGAAAATAGATTTAATGACTTGCAGTTCATAGACGGGACAGTAATAAGAATCAAAGGGAAAATAACTTCACTTGACTTAGACAAGGAAAAAAATGGAATAGAATTACCAAAGGAAGAAAAAAAGGGATTGGTTGAAGATTTACTAAGTTACGATAAATTAGGTTCAAATGGTAAAAAAAGATTTAGACAGCTAGCGGGAAAAAAGATAATAGAATATATGTCAAATTTACAAGTGATAAATAAGCTGAACAAATGGGCAACAGGTGAAATCCCAAAAGAACCAACAAAATCAATGCCTAAAGCACTGCCTTTAGCTGCAAATTCCCAAACTCAGTCAAGCATACCAAAACCTGCATTGTCAAAAATAAGAAAAAATATGTTAATAGTATATTTTAATGAAACAAAACCAGTAAAAAAGGAACTTTCAGATAAAGTAGATGAATGGAAGGACGAAGGACAAGTGGCAGAAGGACTAAAAAGACAGGAAATAAACGCAAAAATAACAGATATAAATGCAAAACTTCAGGAACTAAACAAAAATATGGCAGCAGAATTCAAAAATGCAACAGACAGATCATCAGAAAGAAAACTGGCACTCTCAAAATATAAGGATGAAGCAGGAATAAGAGCGGAAATGGAGAAACTGAAAGAGGAATATAGAAAAAAATACATAGAATTAGCACCATTAGATCTTGAAATACAAGGTTTAGCAAATGAGTTAAATGGGCTCACTCCTTTAACAACACCATTGACAGAAAAAGAAAAAGAAAAAAAGGCAAAGGAAATACAAGATAAAACAGCATTAAAAAATAAATTGACAAACGAAACGGATAGTATAGATAGTCAAATAAAGAATTATGAAACAATACTAAACTATGAAGCAGAAAATGAGAAAACCCTAAAAGAAATAGAAGAATACAAAAGAAAACAAAAGGAACTAATAAAAGAAAAAGAAGGCTTAAAAGAGGAGGTAGACAAAATAAACCGTGAAAACAAGGCCAAAGACAACCTAGAAAGTCCAAAAGAGTTTGCAGAAAGCGTA
>RBWB01582298.1_pt1 | contig 15793 bp, 11 predicted proteins | sample 2014201 | NCBI WGS metagenome assembly RBWB01 (sample SAMN10133834, study PRJNA383868) | Human oral metagenome, whole genome shotgun sequencing project. | isolation source: supragingival plaque isolated from 88 juvenile twins | host: Homo sapiens | place: Australia
AGATCGCCCCGCCCTCGGACTTGCCGAACTTGGTGCCGTCGGCCTTGGTGATGATGGGCGTCGTCATGACGTGGGCGTCGGCGCCGTCGACCTTGTGGATCAGGTCCACCCCGCCGACCATGTTGCCCCACTGGTCGTTGCCCCCCGTCTCCAGGGTGCACCCGTAGCGGCGGAAGAGCTCCAGGAAGTCGTTGGCCTGGAGGACCTGGTAGGAGAACTCCGTGTAGGAGATGCCCTCGTCGGAGGCGATGCGCCGCGCGACGATGTCCTTGTTCAGCATGGTGCCCACGCGGAAGTACTTGCCAATGGTGCGCAGCAGGTCGATCGCGCTCATCTGCTGCGTCCAGTCGAGGTTGTTCACCATCCGCGCGGCGGCCGGCCCCTCGAAGTCGAGGAACCGCGAGATCTGGTCGCGCAGTTTCTGCGCCCACCCCTGGACGACCTCGGTGGGCTGGAGCTGGCGCTCGCCGCTCTGACGGGGATCGCCGATCTGGCCGGTCGCCCCGCCCACGAGCGCGAGGGGCTTGTGGCCCGCCAGCTGCAGGTGGCGCATGACGATCAGCTGCACCAGGTGCCCGTGGTGCAGTGAGGGCGCGGTCGGATCGTAGCCGCAGTAGAAGGTGACGGGACCCGACGCGAGGTGCTCGCGCAACGCGGCGAGGTCGGTGTGCTGGGCGAGGAGCCCCCGCCACTGCAGTTCGTCGATGATGTCCGTCACTGTGGGCCGTCCTAATCTCTTCATGTCGTCCGTGACGTGGCCAGTGTAGCGGCTCGCGCGGAGCCGGGCGCGCCGCGACGAGGCGCGGGCAGGATCCACCTGGGCCGGCACCGCCCCCGGCCCCGCATGTCCCGACGAGGCGCGGGCAGGCTCCGCCCAGCCGTCAGCGTCGCGCCCGTGGGCCCCGCGACCGCTAACGGCCGGGGCGCTGGACCGGGGCGTCCGCCCAGTCGCGCAGGAGGGCCAGGGCCGCCCCTGCCTCGTCGATCTGCTCGGCGACCCGGGCGGGGGCCGTGCCGCCCCTGCCCGCGCGCGCCGCCACGGACCCCTCCACCGTGAGGACCCCGCGCACACCGGGGGTCAAGTGCGCGGAGGCGGCGGCGAGCTCCTCGTCCGTGAGGTCGGCCAACTCGACGCCGCGCGCCTCGGCGGCGCGCACGCAGGCGCCGGAGATCTCATGGGCCTCGCGGAACGGGACGCCCCGCTTGACCAGCCACTCCGCGATGTCGGTCGCCAGGGAGAACCCCTGGGGCGCCAACTCCGCCAGCCTCGGGTAGTGGATCGTCATGGTGGCGATCATCCCGGCCACTGCGGGACCGAGCACGTCCAGGGTGTCGATCTGGTCGAAAACGGGCTCCTTGTCCTCCTGCAGGTCGCGGTCGTAGGCCAGGGGGATCCCCTTGAGCACGGCGAGCAGTCCCGCGAGGTCGCCGATGAGACGGCCCGCCTTGCCCCGCGCCAGCTCGGCCACGTCGGGGTTCTTCTTCTGCGGCATGATCGACGACCCCGTCGAGTACGAGTCGTCCAGCGTCACGTAGCCGAACTCCTTCGTGTTCCAGATGATGATCTCCTCGCTGAGGCGGGAGATGTCGACCCCCGCCATGGCGAGGATGAAGGAGAACTCGGCGACCACGTCGCGCGAGGCGGTGCCGTCGATGGAGTTGGCCGCGGAGTCGTCGAAGCCGAGCGCCGCGGCGACCGCGCGGGGGTCCAGCCCCAGGGTGTTGCCCGCCAGGGCGCCCGAGCCGTAGGGGGAGACGCGGGCCCTCCGGTCCCAGTCGACCATGCGCTCCACGTCGCGGATCAGCGGCCACACGTGGGCCATGAGGTGGTGGGCGACCAGGACCGGCTGGGCGTGCTGCAAATGGGTGCGCCCCGGCATGACGGCCCCGCCCGCGGCCTTGGCCTGGGCGACCAGGGCGTCGGCGATGTCGAGCAGCCGCCCGGCCAGGTGGCGCGCCTCGTCGCGCAGGTAGATGCGGATGAGCGTGGCGATCTGGTCGTTGCGGGAACGGCCGGCGCGCAGTTTGCCGCCCAGGGCGGGACCCGCCCGCTCGATGAGGCCCCGCTCCAGGGCCGTGTGCACGTCCTCGTCGTCGGGGCCCGCCTTGAACGCGCCCGAGCGCACGTCGTCGTCGAGGCGCCGGAGGGCCTCGTGCATGCGCCGGGCCTCGTCGTCACTGAGCAGCCCCACCGCGTGCAGGGCGTCGGCGTGGGCGTGGGATCCGGCGATGTCAGCGCCTGCGAGGCGCCAGTCGAAATGAGTGGACACGCTCAGCGCCGACAGGGCGTCGGCGGGCGCTCCGCTGAAGCGGCCCCCCCACAGGGAGACGTGGTCGTTCGCGGTCATGGGGCTCTCCTTGGTTCGGCGGGTGCACTCCGGTGCAATCCTACCTATGCGTACTCCAGGTGCTCGCGGGCGGCCGACGGCCATACGAAGGGCACCTCGCCGCGCACCTTCACCCATGTGGAGATGACGACGAAGAGCATCCAGTTGCCCTCCGAGAGCATGCGGGACTCGGTGAAGGACTGGATGACCATGGCGATCATGAGGACCGCCGGTATGACGTCGAGCAGGTTGTCGTCGATGTGCGCGACCGCGACCTTGATGAGCCGGTACGTGGTCCACACCACCGCGAAGGAGATGATGAGCAGTCCGATGACACCGGTGAGCAGGGCGGCCTCGACGTAGACGTTGTGCGACTGGTTCGTGGAGGTCCCGTCCCCGCGCACCACCAGGGACTTGAAGGGCTCCATGTAGGTGGCCCACCCGATGGTCCACCCCCATCCCCCGGTGGGCCGCTCGCGCACGAGGCGCATGACGGCGTGCCAGATGACGCTCCGCCCGCTCATGTCGGGGCTGCGCCCGAAGAAGTCGGCGACCCAGTGCCGCGCGAAGAACACGCCCAGGGCGCCCACGCCCGCCATGCCCGCGAACACCCCGACCAGGCTGAGTCGCTTGGAGGGCTCGACGCGGCGGCAGATGACGAGCACCCCGATGGCGATGGCGCAGCCCAGGGCCGACAGTATGACGGTCGCCGATCCCGTCAGGGGGAACACGGCCAGGCCGGCCAGGCCCCACAGCACGGTCGACAAGGTGCGCGAGCGGGTCTGCATCCACCTCAGCACCAGGCACACGCCCATGAGCAGGGCGATGAAGGCCAGCGGATTGCGGTTGCCCGGGAAGCCCTGGATCGGCCCGCCTTCGAACAGCCGTCCGTCGATCCAGTAGGAGGATGCGGGCAAAGGGCCTTTGCCCCATAGGACCGGGGGCGCCAGGGGGCCCTCGTGGAAGAGGGCGACCGCGGCCTCCAAAAGGTAGGAGGAGGCGATGATCCATTGGAAAGCGAGTATCAGCGCGTCCACCAGCAGCGGCAGTGGCAGCGCGACGGCGATACTGATCGACACCAGCGTGACGCCGGCCTGGAGGACGGAGAACTTCACGGTGTCGAGCGGGTAGAGCGACCACGCGGTGGTGCACGCGCACCATGCGACGAACAGGCTGATGGTGGTGGGGAACCTGCGCAGCGTCAAACGCGCCCCGCTGCGGCGGAACACCACGACGAACACCGCTAGCGCCGCGCCCATGGGGATGAGGGAGCCGATCTCGCCGAATATGGCCCTTACGCCCTTTCCCGCGAACCCCAGGAAGAAGAGGGCGGCCGTCGCGTAGAGGAGGGCCCGGGAGTCCCCCGTGGGGCGCGGGCTCCTCGAGGTGGAGATCCACGGGCGGCCCGGCAATGCCATTGTGGTCGTCGTACTCATTGATTTAACAATAAACGACGCGGGAGGCCCCAGAGGGGATCCTCCCGCGCCGTTGCGCAGATGCTACCGCTTCGTGACCTTCGTTGTAATCCAGAACACGGCTGATCAGTAGCCCATATCGACGCCGGAGCGCACGTCCCGGGCGGCGGCCAGCTTGGACTGCAGGCCGTAGATGTCGATGAAACCGCGCGACGAGGACTGGTCGAAGGTGTCGCCGGTCTCGTAGGTGGCCAGGTTGAAGTCGTAGAGCGAGGCCTCGGACCTGCGCCCGTTGACGGTGGCGCGCCCGCCGTGCAGGACCATGCGCACGTCCCCCGTCACGTACTTCTGGGTGTCGTCGATGAAGGCGTCGAGGGACTTCTTGAGCGGGGAGTACCACTGGGCCTCGTACACGAGCTCGGCCCACACCTGCTCGATATGGCGCTTGTAGCGGCGCTGCAGGCGCTCGAGGGTGATCGCCTCGAGCGCCTGGTGGGCCTCGATGAGGGCGACGGCGCCGGGGGCCTCGTAGATCTCACGGGACTTGATGCCCACCAGGCGGTCCTCGACCATGTCGATGCGGCCCACGCCCTGGGCGCCGGCCCTGCGGTTGAGCTCCTGGACGGCCTCGAGCGGCGTGACCGCCCGGCCGTCGATGGCCACCGGGATCCCCTCCTTGAAGGTGAGGGTCACCTCGTCGGGCAGCGGCGGGTAGGTGGGGTCGTCGGTGTAGACGTAGACGTCCTTGGTGGGGGCGTTCCACAGGTCCTCCAGGAACCCGGTCTCAACGGCCCGGCCCCACACGTTCTGGTCGATGGAGAAGGGGTTGTGCTTGGTGGTCTCGATGGGCAGGTGGTGCCTCTCGGCGTAGTCGATGGCCACGTCGCGGGTCAGCGCCAGGTCCCGCACGGGCGAGATGCAGTCCATGTCAGGCGCCATCGATGTGATGGAGACCTCGAAGCGCACTTGGTCGTTGCCCTTCCCGGTGCAGCCGTGGGCGACGGTCGTGGCGCCGAACTCGCGGGCGGCCTTGACCAGGTGCTTGACGATGACGGGGCGCGAGAGCGCGGACACCAGCGGGTACCTGCCCTCGTAGAGGCCGTTCGCCTTCAGCGCGGGCATGCAGTAGTCCGAGGCGAACTCCTCGCGGGCGTCGGCCACGTAGGCCTCGACGGCGCCGCAGTCGAGGGCGCGCTGGCGGATGACCTCCAGGTCCTCGCCGCCCTGGCCGACGTCGACGGCGACTGCGACGACCTCCCGGCCCGTCTGCTCGCCGATCCATCCAATGGCGACGGATGTGTCGAGGCCGCCGGAGTAGGCCAGGACGACGCGATCTTTCGAGGTGGACATTCTTTTCCTTCCAGGTGTGTTCGCCCCTCATGGGGGAAGTGCGGCGGCGCGGCCCGGGTTCCGGGCCCTGGGCGCCCCTCAGCCCTCGGGCGCCGCGCCGGGCTCGGCGTAGGCGAGGAGCCGGCGCTCCACGGCCCGCGCCTCGTCGGGCGCGCGGCAGATGACCAGGATCGTGTCATCGCCGGCGATGGTGCCCGCCACCCCGTCGAGCCTGACGGCGTCGAGCGCCGAGCCGAGCAGGTTGGCGGCGCCCACCGGGGTGCGCAGCACGAGCTGGTTGCCCACTGCAACGGATGTGACCAGCAGGTTCTGGCACCAGCGGGCCAGGCGCGCGTGGGCGGCCTCGGCCTCGTGGGTGGGGCCGCCGTCGACGTCCGGCACCGTGTAGACCAGGGCGCCCCGGGCGTCGCGGATCTTCGTGGCGCGCATGTCCATGAGGTCGCGCGAGAGGGTCGTCTGGGTGGCGTCGATCCCCATCTGGGAGAGCCTGAGCCGCAGGCCCTCCTGGCTCCCGATGGCCTCGGCGGCCAGCAGGGCGCGGATCGCCTCGTGCCTGGCCGTCTTCGTCTGGGGAATGCTCGATCCACCACTCATATGCACAAGTATACATAATTATGCATACGGTGGTGCGGGCCCCTCGCGCAGGCGCCCTTCACCGGCCGAGGGAGGCGATGATGCCGTCCGTCCACTCGTCGATCGCCGCCCAGTCGCGGAAATCCCCCTCGACGACCCCCGCCAAGCGGGCCACGGAGCGCTCGCGCAGCGACAGCAGAGACGGCTTGTACCGCCCCCCGAAGGACTTGAAGTCCTTCGCGTTGACGTGGGTGAGCAGGGGGCCGATGCGCGTGGGATCCTGAGGCGCGTGCTTGGGAACGCCGTTCATGCCCACGGAGAACGCCCACACCGGCTTGGCGGCCAGCTCGCGGGCGAAGCGCTCCATGAAGTCGTGCGCCGCGGGCATCCACTGGAGGATGTACACGGCCGATCCGACGACGACCGCGTCGTACTCCTCGACGGAGTCCACGTCCCCAGGCGCGATCCGGTCGACTTCGAAGCCCGCCTCGGTGAGCCGACGGGCGATTGCGTCGGCGACCTCGTCGGTCGCCCCGTGCTTTGATGCGGCTGTAACCAGGATGTGCATGCCCCAATCGTAGACAAAGAGCCGGGCGGATCCCCCGCGCGTCCCACTCCATGTGGGCATTGCGCGCGTGAGATTCGCCCGGCCCAATGCTCCCGGGCCCCGTTCCGCGCCCCATGCGGGACCGCCGCCCGGGGACGGGGAACAGCCGCCGGGAGCCAGTCCTGTGCCGGAATCCAGGCCCCGGCTGAGGAATGCCCCCTGCCGGCCCTCAGGCCCGCAGGCGGGCGCCCAGGGCCTTGCGCGCCTTCGCCACGACGGCGCGGCGCACGTCCTCGGCCTCCTTGGCCGTCAGGGTGTGGTCCCCGCGCAGGCGCAGCGCGAACGCCAGGGAGCGGTGCCCCTGTTCCACCTGGTCGCCCTCGTACACGTCGAAAAGTGTGACGGACTCCGCCAGCGCGCCCGCGCCCTGGCGCACCACCTGCTCGACGCGGGCGACCGGGATGTCGGAGGGCACCACCAGGGCGATGTCCTCCTTGGCCAGCGGGAACGTCGACACCCCCTTGACCTGGACCGCAGTGGCGCCCATCTGCCCGATCAGCGCGTCCAAGTCCGCCTCGAAGGCGCACGAGCGCGGGGGCAGCCCGAAGGCGCGGCAGGTGCTCGGCGACAGCTCGCCCGCCAGCGCCACCTCGACCAGATCGCGGCCCGCGCGCACGAAGACGCGCGCGGCGCGGCCCGGGTGGAAGGGCGCCACCTGGGAGGGGCGCGAGGCGGGGGCGGGCATGGGGGCGCCCCGCCGGGCGGGCGGCTCCGGCAGCCACGCGCGCGTCACCTCGACGCGCACGCCGAGCACGGAGGCGATGCGGCGCACCGCCTCCACCGCGTCCGCCCAGTCGTAGGGGCGCGCAGCGGACAGGACGCCCGGTGCGGTGGCGCTGCCCGTCAGGACGCCCGCGACGTGCCACGGCTGGGCGGGGGTGCCCGCGTGGAGGGCGGCGATGGTCGCCTCGTCGGGGCGGCGCTCGGCGGAGGGCAGGGGTGCCGGGACCGTCCCCTCGGGCCGTGCGACCATTCCCAGCTCGTAGACGGCCACGTCCTCGTTGGAGCGCGCCACATTGCGCCCGGCGACGTCGAGCAGCGTGTCGAGCAGGGAGGTGCGCAGCAGGGGCGCGTCGTCGGCCATCGGGTTGCGCAGCCGCAGGGCGGCGCGGCGCGGGTCGTCGGCCTCCATCCCCTGGCGGTCGAAGGAGTCCGACACGAAGGGGTAGGACTTGACCTCGACCATGCCCGCCTCCGCCAGCGTAGCGGCGGCGCTGCGGCGGGCGCGCTGGGCGGGGGTGAGGCCCCTGCCCGCGGGCGCCGGGGGCATGACCACGGGGATGTTGTCGTAGCCGTCCAGGCGCGCGATCTCCTCGACCAGCCCGGCGGCGTCCACCAGGTCGGAGCGCCACGACGGAGGAACCACCGTCATCACCCCGTCGGCGGGGCCGTCCACGGAGCAGCCCACCGTCTCCAGGAGCTCGACGACGCGCTCCACGGTGTGGGCGACGCCCGTCAGGCGCTCCGCCTCCCCCACGGGGAAGGCGATCGGGGCGGGGGCGGGCGCCTCGTCGACGTCCGTGACGGCGGAGTCGATGGCCCCCCCGCCGTAGCGGGCCAGCAGCTCGGCGGCGCGCTGGGCGGCGACCGCGGGCAGGCGCGGGTCCGCCCCGCGCTCGAAGCGCTTGGACGCCTCCGAGTGCAGCCTGTGGCGCCGGGCGCTGCGCGCCACCGACACCGGGTCGAAGTGCGCCGCCTCGAGGAGCACGTCCGTGGTGGCGGGGCCGACCTCGGAGTACTGGCCGCCCATGACGCCGGCGATGCCGATGACGCGCGAGCCCTCGCCGTCGGGGGAGTCCGTGATCAGAAGATCCTCGGGGTCCAGGGCGCGCTCCTCGGAGTCCAGGGTCACCAGCGACTCCCCGTCGCGGGCCCGGCGCACCACGATGGGGGCCGCGAGGTCGCCCAGGTCGTAGGCGTGCATCGGCTGGCCCAGGTCCAGCATCACGTAGTTCGTGATGTCGACCGCCAAGGACAGCGAGCGCATGCCCGCCGCCTCGAGGCGCTCGACCATCCACCTCGGGGTCGGGGCCGCCGGATCCACGCCGCGCACCACGCGCGCCACGAAGCGGTCCACGCCCTTTTGCCCGCGCACGGGCGCGTCGTCGGCGAAGACCACGGGGAACCCGTCGGGGGTGGCCGAGGGGGGCTCGGCGGCGATCACGCCGGGCAGGCCGGGGTCGCGGAAGGCGGCGCCCGTGGAGTGCGAGTACTCGCGGGCGACCCCGCGCATCGAGAAGCAGTAGCCGCGGTCCGGGGTGACGTTGATCTCCAGGATCTCCTCGCCCAGGCCCAGCCAGCCCACGATGTCCGTGCCGGGGGCGGGGATCCGCCTGTCCGGGTAGCAGCGGTCGAGCACGATGATGCCGTCGTGGTCCTCGCCCAGCCCCAGTTCGCGGGCCGAGCAGATCATCCCGTCGGACACGTGCCCGTAGGTCTTGCGGGCCGCGATGCGGAAGTCCCCGGGCAGGACGGCGCCGGGCAGGGACACGACCACCAGGTCGCCCGCGTCGAAGTTGTGGGCGCCGCAGATGATGCCGCGGCTGGGCAGCTCCGACGGCTCCTTTCCCGTGCCGGGCGCGTCGTTGTGCTCCCCGACGTCGACGCGGCAGTAGTTGACGGTCTTGCCGTTCGAGGCGGTCTCCTCCACGCGGGTCAGCACCCGGCCGACCACCAGCGGGCCTTGCACGCGCGCCGGGTGGATCTGCTCCTCCTCGAGGCCGACCCTGACCAGGGCGGCCGCCAATTGCGCCGCGGTGGTGCCCTCGGCGACGTCCACGTGGTCGCCGAGCCAGCTGAGCGGAACCATGGGCATGTCAGTTTCCCCTTCCGGTGAGGCCGAACTGCTGGGAGAAGCGCACGTCCCCCTCAACGATGTCGTGCATGTCGGAGATGCCGTGGCGCAGCATGAGCGTGCGCTCCAGGCCCATGCCGAAGGCGAAGCCCGAGTAGACCCGGGGGTCGATGCCGCTGGCGCGCAGCACATTGGGGTTCACCATGCCGCAGCCGCCCCACTCGATCCAGCCGGGGCCGCCCTTCTTCTGGGGGAACCACAGGTCCATCTCGGCGCTGGGCTCGGTGAAGGGGAAGTAGGAGGGGCGCAGGCGCGCGCGGGCCTCGGGGCCGAACATCGCCTTCGCGAAGTGGTCGAGCACGCCCTTGAGGTGCGCCATCGTCAGGCCCTTGTCCACCGCGAGCCCCTCGACCTGGTGGAACACCGGGGTGTGGGTCGCGTCCAGGGCGTCGGAGCGGAAGACCTTGCCCGGGCAGGCGACGTACAGGGGCACGCCACGGGCGAGCATCGCGCGGGACTGCACCGGCGAGGTGTGGGTGCGCATGACGAGGTGCCCGTCCGACGGCTCCCGCCCGCCCGCGCTGGTGCCGTCGATGTACAGGGTGTCCTGCATCTGGCGGGCGGGGTGGTCGATGTCGAAGTTGAGGGAGTCGAAGTTGAACCACTCGTGCTCGATCTCGGGCCCCTCGGCGATCTCCCAGCCCATCGCGACGAAGAAGTCGGAGATCTCCTCCATGAGGGTCTCCAGGGGGTGGCGGGCGCCGAGCCGCTCGCGCCTGGTGGGAAGCGTCACATCAACGGCCTCCTCGACGAGGGCGCGCGCCTCGTGGGCGGCGGCCAGGGTCTCGTGGCGCTCCTGGAGGGCCTGCGTGAGCGCTCCGCGCGCACGGCCGAGGTTCTTGCCCGCCGCGGCGCGCTGCGAGGGCTCGAGGCCGCCGATCGCGCGGTTCGCGGTGACCAGGGGGGCGCGCTCGCCCAGCAGTGCCGATCGCACGGCCTTGAGCTCGTCGAGGGACTGCGCGGCCGCGATGGAGGCGAGTCCCGCGACGCGGACGGCGTCGACTGCGTCCGCGTCGAGGGGGTCGAGGTCTGGGGCGTTGCCAGCCATGTCCTGCTTCCTTGTTGGGGGTGTTGCCGACGTGCGCCCGGCGCGGACGGCCCCCGGGCACGGCCCTGCGGCCTCCTGGTCGGCGCTGTCCGCGCGGCGCACACCGATCCAATAGTAGTGCTCCGCCCACGGGGGCTCCTTGTGACGTCCACGGGCGCGTTAAGCTGTTCCCGTCCGCCCGCCGCAGAGCGGGCGCCGAATCCGCCGCCACCTTCCTCCAGGAGCCATTGATGTCCCGCATCGCCCCACCCGGCGCCCACTCCCCCGCCCCCGTCTCCAAGGGCAGGGTCCGTCTGCCGCACATCGCGGCGGCGAAACGGTCGGGCACCAGGCTCACCATGCTCACCGCATACGACGCCCTCACCGCCCCCCTGCTGGAGGCGGCCGGGGTCGACATGCTGCTGGTGGGCGACTCCCTGGGCAACGTCATGCTGGGGCACTCCTCGACGCTGCCCGTCACCGTGGAGGACATGGAGCGCGCGACCGCGTCGGTGGCCCGCTCCACCTCGAGGGCGCTGATCGTCGCGGATCTGCCCTTCGGCAGCTACGAGGACGGCCCCGCCCACGCCTTCGCCTCGGCGGCGCGCCTCATGAAGGCCGGGGCGCACGCGGTCAAGCTCGAGGGCGGGGCGCCGCGCGCCCACATCATCCGCTCCCTGGTGGACGCGGGCATCCCCGTGTGCGCGCACCTGGGCTACACGCCGCAGTCGGAGAACGCCCTGGGCGGACCCAGGATGCAGGGTCGCGGCGAGGCTGGCGAGGCGATGCGCGCCGACGCCCTGGCCGTGCAGGAGGCCGGGGCCTTCGCACTCGTCCTCGAGATGGTGCCCTCCACGGTCGCGGCGCGCATCACGGCCGAACTCAGTATCCCGACTATCGGCATCGGCGCGGGCCCGGACACGGACGGCCAGGTGCTCGTGTGGTCGGACATGGCGGGGATGAGCGACTGGACGCCCTCCTTCGTGCGCCGTTTCGGCGAGCTCGGCAGCGCCCTGACCGCCGCGGCCGGCGACTACGTGGCAGCCGTGCGCGACGGCTCCTTCCCCGGAGAGGGCAACTTCAAGGAGCAGTAGGCAGCCACAGCGGGGCGGCCCCAGACGGAGGCCCCGTCCCGTCGCCACCGGGCGCGCGCCCCGCGTTCGCCGCCGGCGCACCCGCGACCAACGGCGGCCCCGCAGGACGTAGGCTTGGGGCATGACTGAAGCCTCCGACCTCGCGCGCCGCGCCCCCCTGGGCACCCTGGCCCCCGGGCGCGTCTCCCCCGCCCGCCACGTGCCCGAGCGCATCGAGCGCCCCGAGTACATGTTCCACTCCGGCCCCGAGCGCGTCACCGCCTCGGACGTCAAGGACGCCGCGACGATCCGCCGGATCCGCGAGGCGGGGCGCATCGCCGCGGGCGCCCTGGAGGCCGTCGGCGCCGCTGTGGCCCCCGGAGTGACCACGGACGAGCTGGACCGCGTCGGCCACGACTTCCTCGTCGCCCACGGCGCCTACCCCTCGTGCCTGGGGTACATGGGCTTCCCCAAGTCCCTGTGCACCTCCATCAACGAGGTGATCTGCCACGGGATCCCCGACGACAGGCCCCTGCAGGAAGGGGACATCGTCAACGTGGACATCACCGCCTACAAGGACGGCGTCCACGGGGACACGTGCGCGATGTTCGAGGTGGGGGCGGTGGACGAGGAGTCGCACCTGCTGGTCGAGCGCACCCGCAACGCCATGATGCGCGGCATCAAGGCGGTGGGGCCGGGGCGCCAGATCAACGTGATCGGCAGGGTCATCGAGGCCTACGCCAAGCGCTTCCACTACGGTGTCGTGCGCGACTACACCGGCCACGGGGTCGGGGAGGCGTTCCACTCGGGCCTGGTCGTCCCCCACTACGACGCAGCGCCCCAGTACGACACGGTCATGGAACCCGGCATGGTCTTCACCATCGAGCCGATGCTCACCCTGGGGGGCGTCGAGTGGGAGCAGTGGGACGACGGCTGGACCGTGGTTACCGCGGACCGCTCCCGCACCGCCCAGTTCGAGCACACCATCGTGGTGACGGAGGACGGGGCGCAGATCCTGACCCTGCCGTAGGCGCGCCCTGATAGTGGACGGGCCCTTGCACAGGTGCGGGCCCCTCGCGGTAGAATTCGCAGTGTGAGGCCCCCAGCGTGGGAGGCCCCACCCGTGCACACCGCGTCCCAAGGAGGGGTTTTGGCTCATATCGCATGCGGAATCGACATCGGGGGTTCTGGCGTCAAAGCGGCGCTGGTCGATCTGGACACCGGCGAGTACATCGGCGACCAGATCCGCATCCCCACTCCGGCCCCGGCCACCCCCGACGCTGTGGCGCGGGTGTGCCGTGAACTGGTGGACCGCCTCGGCGTCGGCGCCGACGTCCCCATCGGCGTCACCTTCCCCGCCCCCGTCTTCGACGGGGTCATCCCCTTCATGGCGAACCTCGACCAGTCGTGGGTGGGCACCGACGTCAACGCGCTCATGTCCGAGCACCTGGGCCGCCCCGTCGTCCCCCTCAACGACGCCGACGCCGCCGGGATCGCCGAGGTCGCCTACGGCGCCGCGAAGGACGCGAAGGGCGTCGTCGTGTTCACGACGCAGGGAACCGGCATCGGCTCGGCGATCATCGTCGATGGGCGCCTGATGACCAACACGGAGCTCGGGCACCTCGAACTGGACGGCCACGACGCCGAGAAGCGCGCCTCGAGCGGCCAGAAGACCCTGCAGGGCCTGGACTGGGCGCAGTGGGCGGAGCGGCTGCAGCGCTACTACTCGCACGTGGAGATGCTGCTCAGCCCCGACCTGTTCGTCGTGGGCGGCGGCGTGTCGGAGAACGCCGACAAGTTCATGCCGCTGCTGAAGCTGCGCACGCCGATGATCCCGGCGAAGCTGCTCAACACGGCGGGCATCGTGGGGGCCGCCTACTACGCGGCCAACCACCAGGGCTGATAGAGGGGCGCGGGAGGGGGACCGCTCCCCCTCCCGCGCGGCCGAGTCGGCCTGTACGCCGGGTTCTGTGCCGCGCCCCGTCACCGGGAGCGCGGCGGCGGCCATCCATCTAGGACCGCCGTTGCCGACGGCCTCGAGCGACCTACCCGCAGGCGAGGACGGGCCATCCGCCTGCTGCTCGGTCTTGCTCCGGGTGGGGTTTACCTAGCCGACGCGGTCGCCCGCGCCGCTGGTGGGCTCTTACCCCACCTTTTCACCCTTACCGCACTGGGCGGCGGTTTGTTTTCTGTGGCACTGTCCCGCGGGTCGCCCCGGGTGGCTGTTAGCCACCACCCTGCCCTGTGGAGCCCGGACGTTCCTCGGGCGCTGACGCGCACGCGGCCGCCCGGCCGACTCGACCGCCACCCAGTGTAGTGCCCAGTCGGCCCCCGCGCGAGCATCGGGCCCCGCCTCGCCGCCGGGCGCGGCCACCCCATCCCCCTCGCCGTCGGCGGACGAGCGCCCTACACCATCGGCGGGCGCGGCCCCGCCTCGTCCCCGACCGCACAACGGAAACCGAACACCCATGCACCAACGACACGCCCCCCATTCCGAACCGGATCTGCGCCAGCGCGCGTTGAGTGCCCTCGAGCGGGCGAATGAACTCAGCGACGCCGAGGACCACACGCAAGCCATCACGTACTACGAGGAGGCTGCTGACGCCTACGCGCTCCTGAAGGAAGAGCGTTGGAACATGCTTATGTGCGTGTTCAACCTGGGCCTTTGCCTGCGGCAGGCAGATCGCCTGGACGCAGCGATCGGCGCGTTCGCGAGGGCACTGGCACTCGCCGAGGACCAGCGCACGCCCTTCGACACCGAGCGCGAACGAAAGACGGTTCAATGCAAAACCCATGACGAACTGGGGAAGGTGCTGGCCGACAAGCAGTCGTTCACCGAGTCCCTCCACCATTTCACAACTGCCCTGGACATCGCCAAGACGATGCGCGACTCCCTGGAGCTCCAGGGCATCATCCGCAGGCACATGGCGAACGTCCTGGAGGACAAAGGCGATACGGACCAGGCTCTCGCGGTGTGCGGACAAGCCCTGGAGGACCTGCAGACGGCGGGCAGCGAGCCGTACGAGATCCATCAAACTACGGTGGATCTGGCGACAGTGCATATCGTCAGGGACGAGCACGCCACGGCGGTCGACCTGCTGCACGAGGCCATTAACGGTTTCGAGTCCCTGCCCGGCACGGAGTCCGCGATCGCGCACGCGAGGGCGTCGCTGGCGAACGCCCTGAGATTCCTGGGGAGGTTCGCGGAGGCGGAGAGGCAGTACGCTCTGGCCGACACGGTGTTCAGAAGGTCCGGACGCCAGTCATTCATCGCGTACAACCTGCAGAACAGTGCCCTGAACTACGCCGAACAGGGGAAGTGGGAGGCTGCGGACAGAACCTACTCCGAGGCGTTGTCCAAATTCGAGGAACTGGGCGTTTCCGACTACGAGACCGGTCGAACGCTCATGAACCACAGTGAGACCATACGGCTCGCGGGGAACCCCGAACGCGCCGAGGAGGTGTGCCGACAGGCCATCGCGGCACTCAACCGCGCCGAGGGGGCGGGCGGGCTCGTGGGAATGGCCCTCACGGTTCTGGGCTGCTGCCTCAAGGACCAGCAGCGCCTCCCCGAGGCGGAGGCGGCCCTCATGGAGTCGGTACGCCTCATCGAGCAGAACGAGGGGAGCGCCTACAGCCTCGCTTACGCGGAAATGGACCTCGGAGTCGTCATCGCCGACCAGTGTCGTTTCGATGAGGCGGCACCGCACTTCGAACGGGCGCGGGAGGAATTCCTGCGCTGCGGGATGCACTACGAGGCGAATTTGGTCAACCGGGAGGAGGCCGATGCACTCCAGCGCGAGTCCGAACGCGCCGACGACGCGGAGAAGAAGGATGCCCTGCTCGTTGAAGCGCTTTCGCTGGCGGTGCGGGCGGCGGTGGACGCGGACGAGCGGCGTTTCCAATTCCCGGCCTCGGATGCGCGGATGAGGTGGCTCCAGCGCGTGGCGGAGCCCTCCCGCGAATTGGCGCTGTCACTGGCCGCCGATGCCCAGGACGCGGGACTGGTCTCCGAACTCGTCGCGTCGTGGCGGACCAGCGGTGTCGTCTCACCGTCATCCGGGCTGGAACGCGCGCGCGGCGGAGATCCGGGCCGTCCTCCCCACCATCCCGCCCAGGCGACCGTGCCGATCACCGGTGTGATGGCCACCGACGCCGAGAATGGAGTTGGAGGTGTTGGGAGCGTTGGGGGCCTTGGGGACCCGTCCGGCGGGGTGCGGGGAAGCGCCAACGCCGCGGGCCGCAGCATCGGCCCGAATCTGGTCATGCCCCACGGTTCCCGTTCCACGCTATCCGCCTACGCGCCCGACCTGGCTTTGCGCCGGAAGGTCAGGTACAGGTAGCGCCCACCGGCACGGGCGCCCGCCGTCGTCGACGGACGAGCGCCCTACACCATCGGCGGGCGCGGCCCCGCATTGGGGCAGGCAACAGTGCACTGGGGCAGGCAAAATGCCTACCCCAATGTGCGTTTTCCTGCCCCAATGTGCGTTCTCCTGCCCCAATGACACTTGCGGTGCTCGCGAGCGCACGCCCCCCGGGCGTCCGAGCATCTAGGGTGGGGACCGTG
>RBWB01582299.1_pt1 | contig 15790 bp, 10 predicted proteins | sample 2014201 | NCBI WGS metagenome assembly RBWB01 (sample SAMN10133834, study PRJNA383868) | Human oral metagenome, whole genome shotgun sequencing project. | isolation source: supragingival plaque isolated from 88 juvenile twins | host: Homo sapiens | place: Australia
AGGGCGAGGTCAGTGACACCAGGTGTCGCTGACCTCGCCTAATTCTTTTGTTTAAGCCCTATTGCTCGGGGCGTTCGAGAAGTAGTGCGTTAGCCTTTTGAGCTGTATCGCCTTGCTCATTCGGAGGGTATAGCCTCTAGAGTTTGGCTCGTACTGCTTCGACCATTCGCCTAGCATCGCCTCGGGGCGTTACTCTTCACCGCTGGGGGCAGGCGGATATCACCCTTCGGAGTGAGGCGACGCTACCCCTTCGCTTACTCGCGTATCAGGGGCATCGTGGAGCAACGCAGGAGGCCACCCATCTTCGAGATCTCTTGATAGGGGACTTCCTCTACCGTCATCCCCCACTCGTCACGCAGGAAGGCATTGAGACGGACGAAGTGCTTGTCGCTGATGAGTGCTTCGGGCGAGAGCGAGACGACATTAGTGCTCATATGGTAGGCTTCTTCGGGGGTGACACCGAAGAGGTTGTCTCGGCCGAAGATCTCTTCCACTAGGGCTACGTCGTGGGCGTTGAGGAAGCCTTCTCGGTAGATGATGGCTCGGCCACGGCTCACCGGCTGGAAGGCACAGTCCAGATGGAGCACAGACTTAGCTGGCTCGTGGTCGTGCTTCCGCAGTTCGATAGGCACAATGCGCTTGTGGGGGAAGCGCTCACGGAAGAAGTCGATGGCGTAGCGGTTCGTACGGGCCGTCTTGAAGCTCGAATAGTCTTCCCCGAAGTAAGTGCCGACGAAGAGGATATCATCGTAGAGCAGGATGTCGCCCCCCTCGGTATGTACGGCCTCGGGCAAGCGCTCGATGTGTGCCGGGTCTATCAGCGGGAAGATCGAACTAGCGAAGGCTTCGGTCTCCCGCTCACGGTCGGGGATGAGGTTGGAGATAAAGAGTGTGTCATCGATGGTGAAGGCGACGTCACGGGCGAAGACCTGATTGTAGTCCTTGAGAGGCGCTGGGCGTAGCACCTGGACACCGTAGCGGGTGAGTACATCCAGGACGCACTGCATCTCGTGGCGAACATCCTCTTCTCGGGGGAAGATGCCTCGCTGGACAGCTTCGTAGCTCTTAGCGTCGTAAGTCTCTTCGAGGGTAGGTACTGGCCCTAGGCTGTCGGGCAGGCCTAAGACGACGGCTTTCAGTCGAGCCGTCTCATTGGTTACATGGGGAAAGATTCGTTCCATAGGGGAGCAGATGTGATTTCGGATGAACGTAAGTCATCCCTCTATCACAAATATAAGCATTCTCTTTTGCTTTCTGGCTAAGGGAAGGAGGCTTTCTCATTGAGGGCATGCGGGCGGGCTAAGAGAGCGGAAGGTGGTGGGCTTACTGAGGGGATAAGCAGTGGCGGTTTCAGGCGAAGGTGGAAGGCTTGTTAAGCGGGAAACGCCTCCTTTGCTTCGGTGTGAGAAGGACTGAAGCTGAGTCGATTGATTGGACAGGAGAAGGTCGAAGCGCCTTTGCCTTGTTTCTACTTACTCTTTCCTTCGCTTCAGCCTTCGAGGCGTCAAGCTCCCCGTCCTTCAAGGAAAAGGGTCAATGCTCTTCGGGGGCTATTGCCCTTTACGAGCATCGACACTTGTCGTCTGCCTTGAGGCACTACTGTTACCACCGAGGAGGCGCTACTGCTCCTTCTCTAGAGGCGCTACTGTTGCCTCCTAGCACGTGCTATTTCCCCTTTGGAATAAGGGCTAGGAGCGCTTCCTCCAAGAAAGCAACAAGCCTCCGAGGGCATGACCCTCGGAGGCTCGTCTGTGGTGGTATCGAATGGACTTCGGCCTATTCCTCGGGGAAGAGGTCGGAGAGGATCGCCTCAGTCGCTCCTCGCTCCTCGGCAAAGTAGGCCTCGGTACGCGTGCGGAGTGCTTGGCATTCCTCGAGCGAAGAGAAGCGGTCGAGTAGCTGTGCTAGTTCGGCCTGATCGTGGAGGATGAAGCCCGAGGAGCGGGCAACGAGCTCCCGCACTTCCCGGTGCTTGTGGATCTCAGGACCGAAGAAGACAGGGATGCCGTAGACGGCGGCCTCCAGCGTATTGTGCACGCTCTTGCCGAAGCCTCCACCGACGTAGGCCCAAGTGCCGTAGCGGTAGACAGAGGAGAGTAGGCCAAAGCTATCGATGATCAGGCAAGCCGTACCCTCGGGGAGGGGCTGCCCCGCCCGACACTGGGAGAGCCGTACGGCAGGCCGAGTGAGCTGAGCCTCGATAGCTCGGAGGTGCTCCTCGTGGATCTCATGCGGAGCGAGCACGAGGGTGAAGTCGTCCTTGGCTTGGTTGAAGTACGGGATGAGTATCGCTTCGTCTTCGGGCCAAGTACTTCCTGCGATGAGGAGCCGACCTCGGTCGAGCGCCTTCACCTCTGGTACCTCCTTGGCAGCTCTGGCGATGGCCTCGACACGGTCGAAGCGGGTATCCCCCGTGACACTGACCTCAGTGACGCCATGCTGGAGGAGGAGCTCCTCCGAGTGGGTGTCCTGTACGTAGAGGTGACGGAAGAGCTTGAGCAGTCTCAGGTACCAGCCCCCGTACCAGCGGAAGAAGAGCTGGTCTTCTCGGAAGATGGCAGAGATGAGGTAGGTGGGCACTTCCCGTCGGGCAAGCTCCCAGAGCATCGTCGGCCAGAAGTCGTACTTGATGAAGATAGCGACGTCGGGGCGAGCTAGGCGCAGGAAGCGACTCACCGAAGGCTCTCGGTCAGAAGGGAGGTAGACGACGACATCGGCGCCAGCGTAGTCGTGGCGTACCGTGTAGCCTGAGGGGCTGAAGAAGGAGAGCAGGATCTGCCACTCGGGGTGCGCCTCTCGCCAGGCCTCCATCAGCGGGCGTCCTTGCTCGAACTCACCCAGCGAAGAGGCATGGAACCACACGACCCGCCGTCCCTTCTCCAGACGGCGTAGTCGCTCGGGAGTCTCCCTGCGCCCTCGGACGATGAGCCGAGCCTTCTCATGGAAGCAGGCCGCTAGATGTAGCCCTGCCGAAGCAAGTATCCCTGCTAAGCTATATAGAGGATTCATGTAGTGGGTCTCGAGGGGTCTTAGCCCAGGACTGCTATCGCACGCTCGAGGCGACGAAGCGTCTCGCTACGACCTAGGAGCGCCGTGATGTCGAAGAGATGTGGCCCCTTTGCTGCCCCGACGAGAGCGAGGCGGAAGCAGTTCATTACCGCCCCAAGACCATAGCCCTTCTCCTCGATCCACGCCTTGACGACAGCCTCGGTAGCTTCGCTGGGGAGCGCCTCGGGCTGGGAGCTAAGCAGTGCCGCTAGTTCGGTGAGCTGAGCAGCGCTGTCTTCCTTCCAGCGCTTCTTGACCGTCTTCTCCTCATAGCTTGTAGGAGCGGTGAAGAAGTACTCGATCTGCTCCTCCAGCTCCACGAGGGTCTGGGCACGCTCCTTCACTAGGGCGACGGCCTGAGCTACATAGCTCTCGTCGTAGGCGATGCCCTTGGCCTCCAGCTGAGGACGAAGGAGCTCGGCCAGACGCTTGTCATCGGAGACCTGGATGTAGTGGTGGTTGAACCACTTCCCCTTTTCGTAGTCGAACTTCGCTCCGGCCTTACTGCACTTCTCGATGCGGAAGTACTTGATGAGGTCTTCCATCGACATGACTTCTTCGTGCTCGTTGCCGGGGTTCCACCCCAGGAGCGCTACGAAGTTGACCACCGCCTCAGGCAGGTAGCCACTCTCCCGGTAGCCCGAGGATACTTCGCTGGTCTTAGGGTCAACCCAACGGAGGGGGAAGACGGGGAAGCCTAGACGATCGCCGTCTCGCTTGCTCAGCTTACCATTGCCCTCGGGCTTGAGGAGCAGGGCTAGGTGGGCGAAGCGAGGCATGGTGTCTCTCCAGCCGAAGGCTTCGTACAGGAGGACATGGAGCGGTGCACTCGGTAGCCACTCTTCCCCACGGATGACGTGGGAGATCTGCATCAGATGGTCGTCGACGATATTAGCCAGATGATAGGTGGGCAAGTCGTCAGCACTCTTGTAGAGTACTTTGTCGTCGAGGACGGAGCTGTTGAAGGACACACGTCCACGTATCATATCGTCGACCTCGACTTCGAGGTTCGGAGTGACGAGGAAGCGGACGACATACTGCGTACCCTGTGCTATAAGTGCCTCGACCTCTTCCTTGGGGAGGACGAGGGAGTTGCGCATCGATTCTCGGGTAGTAGCATCGTACTGGAAGTTGGGGATCGTCTTGCGCTTCTCCTCCAGCTCTTCGGGTGTGTCGAAGGCGATATAAGCACGCCCAGCATCGAGGAGCTGCTGTACGTACTTGCGGTAGATATCTCTACGTTCGCTCTGGCGGTAGGGGCCACAGTCTCCTCCGTAGCTTACTCCTTCGTCGAAGTGAATACCGAGCCACTGAAGTGCCTCTATGATGTACGCCTCGGCACCAGGCACGAAGCGCTGGCTGTCTGTGTCCTCTATACGGAGGAGGAGTTCACCGCCATGTGCCTTGGCAAACAGGTAGTTATATAGAGCCGTCCGTACGCCTCCGATATGGAGGGCACCCGTGGGGCTGGGGGCAAAGCGAACCCGTACTTTACGATCTGACATGATGGGGTAGGGTATATGAATTATGGTGAAACCTTAGTGATCTTAGTAGCCTCGATCCCGAGGAAGGAGGAGTGTCCAGCCTTCGTGCCCATCGAGGAGGCTCTGGAGCTCTCGCCACGTGACCTCCTCTGGAGTCTCTTCCTCTGAGAGGGGGCAAGTAGCGCACTCCAGACGGAGTGTCCCCGAGAGGAAGATCGTCCGCTCGAGCTCAGCGCTGAAGGGGGCTAAGCGATAGCGCCCCGATCCCAGAGACTCGACCAGCACCGAGCGGGCGATATAGCGTCCGAGGCGGAGGTAGTGACTCGCATAGCGAGGTGTGGGAGCTGTATCCATCGGCTAGGGCTAACGTCCGCCTTCGTCCTCGACCTCGGGGGCGGAGGTGAGCTCTTCCTCTGGCGCTTCGTCAGAGGCCGGCGAGGTGACAGGGCTGTGCGAGCCCGAGTAACGGACGACGCTGAAGCTGTCTACGACGAAGACCTTAGACTTGGTGCGGGGAAGGCGCCCCCTGAGGAGCCCGACAGCCGAATGCATCGTCTTCCCCTCGGGGATGGTGATGGAGAGGCGATTGAGTCCCGACTGGAGCGAGCCAAGAGTCTGGACGCTCTGAGTAGAGTCGCTGTAGAGGAGATGGAGCTGCATCGCTAGGCTACCGGAGGGGAGTCTCCCCTGGGCGCCATGCAGACGCACTAGGAAGCGAAGTTCCGTGCCAGCACTGTAGCCGGAGCTGGGCTCTAGGGTGAAGCTCCGCTCCAGATAGCTCCCTGACGCATGGTAGGAGACACTGTCTCTGAGGAGGTTCACCGAGTCTACATTCCCCGAGAGCCAAGCGTTTCGTCGCATCTCGAGGAGCTCGAGGCTATCGGCCCTTCGGCGAAGCTCCTTCTGCTGAGGCGTCAGTGTCGCTGCGGCATACTCGTAGATCTTGCTGTACTCCTCGATCCGATACCGCCCGTACCAGACGAGCGAGCTATCCCAGTCCGCCAGAGTATAGCCGTGGCGACTGAGGATGGCTTGGTAGCCGAGGATACGTAGGCTGTCATCTAGGGAGCGCTGAGCGAAGGCGGCTTCAGCCACGAGCATCTCGGGCATCAGTCGCTGCATCGTCTTTAGGTCGATCTTCTCCCACTTAGCCCTTCGCCCAGAGCAGGCTCCGAGACTCAGGAGAAGCACCAGTAGCGCCATCAGAGAGGCACCAGTAGCGCCTCGGGAGGACTTCCAGTAGTGACACATGAGCGCTAAGCGTAGGGGGGGCTAACGGTCTCCTTCGGACGCTTCATCTTGGTCCGACTTCTGCCCTGGGGAGATGAGCTCTAGAGCCTGGGCGAAGGTATGCCGATAGCACAGCAGGAGAAGCGCTACTCCCACGGAGATGCAGGAGTCAGCGAAGTTGAAGATGGGGCTGAAGAAGATGAAGGGCTCTCCAGCGTAGACGGGACTCCACTCAGGGTAGGTCGTCTCGATGAGTGGGAAGTAGAGCATGTCGACGACCTTGCCGTGGAGGAAGGAGCCGTAGCCCTCGCCCCAGGGGACGAGCTGTGCTACTGCCCCATGGCTGGAGGTGAAGATCTCCCCGTAGAAGAGGCAGTCGATGACATTGCCTAGCCCCCCGGCTATCACGAGCCCGAGGGTGAGGCAGAAGCCCAGTGAGAAGCGCCCCGTCCGGATCAGTTGCACTAGGTAATAGACCCCTGCCCCCATAGCGATGATGCGGAAGAGGGTCAAGAGGAGCTTGCTCCCGAACGTAATGCCATAGGCCATCCCTTCGTTCTCGACAAAGTAGATCTTGAACCACGAGGTGATCTGGTGCATTTCCCCCTCTACCATCGAGGTCTTGACCCAGATCTTCGTCACCTGGTCTATTAGGAGCAGTAGGAGGACGAAGCCTCCAGTGAGGAGCGCTGTCTTAGTGCTTCTTGTCATCAGTCTGTGGGCTTGCTTCTTCGCTTGCGGTAGGCTTACTTCTTCTCCTGAAGCTTAGCTTCGATGGAGAGGGTAGCATGGGGGACGGCACGCAGGCGCTCCTTGGGGATGAGCTTACCTGTCTCTCGGCAGATGCCGTAGGTCTTATTCTCGATGCGACGCAGTGCCGCCTGGAGGTTGTGGATGAACTTCAGTAGTCGCTCGGCCATACGACCAGCTTCTCCCTTGGAGAGGGCAGCAGCGCCTTCATGGACAGCTTTAAAGGTAGGCTGGGTGTCGGATACATCGTTGCTTGCACGGTCTGTAGCGCTTTCTCTCAGGAGGTCATAATCGCGAATAGCCTGGTCGAGCTTGTGCAAGATCAAGTCACGGAACTCCTGTAGCTCTTCGTCCGTATAAGAGGTTTTCTGGGTACTCATTGTATAGTAGTCATGTAAGAGTGTAGGGCGGTGTACATCCGCCCTACACCGTGTGATTAGATAGCTTTCTCGATATAAACGGGGACGAGGCGCTCGTCCAGATCCAGCTCCAGCGTCGGGGTGAAGGCGCTCTTCTCCTCGATGGAGACGGCCTGCACTTCCTTAGCAATGTAGGAGCCATATACCGTGAGGACTCGATGGAGTTCCTCGTCTTCGGGCAGGGTGAGGCGTACCTTGTCACTGACCTCGAAGCCCGACTGCTTGCGCAGGTTCTGTATGCGGTTGACCAGCTCACGAGCCATACCTTCGAGACGGAGTTCGTCGGTGATGGTGATGTCGAGCGCTATGGTCAGTGTGCCTTCGTTAGCGACCAGCCAGCCTGGGATATCCTCTGAGTAGATCTCGACGTCATCCCTGAGGATGGTCACGGGGCTACCCTCTACAGTGAGGTCGATCTGCCCTGTACGCTCGATGGTAGCGATCTCATCCTGGGACAGCTCTGCTACTACTGATGCGATGGACTTCATGATCTTGCCATAGCGGGGGCCAAGCTTCTTGAAGTCGGGCTTGATACGCTTGACGAGGATGCCTTCGCCGTCGGTGACGAACTGGAGTTCCTTGAGGTTCACCTCACTGAGGATCAGCGGTACGACGGGCAGGATAGCCTGATGATCCTCTTCACTTGTCACAGGGATCATGAGGCGCTGCAGAGGCTGACGCACCTTGATGTTCACCTTACGTCTCAGGGCAAGGACCATAGAGCAGATGCTCTGTGCCAGGTGCATACTCCGCTCCAGAGGCTCGTTGATCTCACTGCGGTCCGCCTGGGGGAAGTCCGCCAGATGCACTGAGTACTCGGTAGCGTTAGTCCCACGGCTTACGAGGTCTCGGTAGAGCTGGTCGGCGTAGAAGGGCGCTATAGGCGCCATGAGCTTAGCCACGGTGACCAGACAGCGGTAGAGCGTCTGGTAGGCAGAGAGCTTATCTGTAGTCATCTCCCCGGCCCAGAAGCGGCGACGGGAGAGACGCACGTACCAGTTGCTCAGCTGCTCCGAGACAAAGTCCCCGATAGCACGAGCAGCACGAGTAGGCTCGTAGTCCTCTAGGTCGCTATCGACCTCCAGTATGAGGCTATTGAGGGTAGAGAGGATCCAGCGGTCGATCTCTGGTCGCTCCTTGTAGGGGATCTCTTCGCTTGCCGTCGGGTCGAAAGCATCGAGGTTGGCATAGAGGGCGAAGAACTGATAGGTATTGTAGAGCGTAGCGAAGAACTTACGACGTACCTCGTCGATGCCCTCGACGTCGAACTTGAGATTGTCCCAAGGTGACGAGTTGCTGATCATGTACCAGCGCAGGGGATCGGAGCCATACTTCTGTATGGTCTCGAAGGGATCGACAGCGTTGCCGAGGCGCTTGCTCATCTTGTTCCCGTTCTTATCCAGCACAAGGCCGTTAGAGATGACTGCCTTGAAGCTGTTCGTCCCTCGTACCATCGTGGCGATGGCATGAAGCGTGAAGAACCATCCTCGTGTCTGGTCTACCCCCTCGGCGATGAAGTCTGCTGGGAAGGCACGACCACTATCGAGAAGTTCCTTATTCTCGAAGGGGTAGTGTAGCTGAGCGAACGGCATAGCTCCGGAGTCGAACCACACGTCGATCAGGTCCGTCTCACGGTACATCGGCTTACCCGAGGGCGAGACTAAGATGATATCATCTACATAGGGACGGTGAAGATCGATCTTGTCATAATTCTCCTTGGTGTAGAGCCCAGGGGTGAAGTCCTTCCAGGGGTTCTCCTTCATCAGCCCTGCGCTGACCGACTGTTCGATCGCTTGGTAGAGCTCTTCGACTGAAGAGATACAGAGCTCTTCACGACCGTCCTCGGTGCGCCAGATGGGCAGTGGTGTCCCCCAGTAGCGACTACGGGAGAGGTTCCAGTCCTGTAGGTTCTCCAGCCACTTACCGAAGCGTCCTGTGCCGGTGCTCTCAGGCTTCCAATTGATCGTATCGTTCAGGCGCATCATCTCCTCACGACAGGCGGTGGTGCGGATGAACCAGCTGTCGAGCGGATAGTAAAGTACGGGCTTGTCGGTACGCCAGCAGTGGGGGTAGGAGTGGACGTACTTCTCTATCTTGAAGGCACGACCCTCCTGCTTGAGCTGCATAGCTATTGTTACGTCGAGGGTCTCATCTGCCTCGGTGAGGCTATCGTCGTAAGCGTTCTTGACGTAGCGACCTGCATAGGCTTGGTATAGCTCCGTATTGACGAAGTCCTTGACGAAGCTAGGGTCTAAGTCCTCCAGACGGAAGAGGCGACCCGTCATGTCGACCATAGGACGAAGGTTGCCATCCTTATCTAGGACGGTGAGCCCAGCGATACCGCTTGCCTTGGCGACCTTATTGTCGTCCGCCCCAAAGGTCGGGGCTATATGTACGATCCCCGTACCGTCGACGGTGGTGACGAAGTCCCCTGCGATGACACGGAAAGCATCACCGTCGGGGCGCATCCAGGGCAGGAGTTGCTCGTAGCGCATACCCACGAGTTCCTTCCCCTTCCATTCGGCGACGACGAGGTAAGGGAGCTTCTTGTCTCCAGGTTGATATGCCTCGAGGGCTTCCTGGCCTTCGTGGTCCTTGCTGAAGAGGGTGTGTAGGAGGGCACGAGCCACAACCGCCGTGATGGGGCTTCCGGTGTAGGGGTTGAAGGAGCGGACAGCCACGTAGTCGATCTCAGGGCCGACACAGAGGGCGGTGTTCGAGGGGAGCGTCCAAGGGGTGGTCGTCCAAGCGAGGAAGACGGGGTCGCCGTGCCCAAGGAGTTCGGCACGAGGCTCGAGGATACGGAACTGTGCCACACAGGTCGTATCCTTGACATCTCTATAGCATCCGGGCTGGTTGAGCTCGTGGGTGCTCAGCCCCGTCCCTGCGGCAGGGGAGTAGGGCTGGATGGTGTAGCCCTTATAGAGCAGACCCTTCTTGTAGATCTGGCTGAGCAGATACCACAGGGTCTCTATATAGCGGTTGTCGTAGGTGATATAGGGGTGCTCCATGTCCACCCAGTAGCCCATGAGGCGGGTGAGCTGCTCCCACTCGTGGGTGTACTTCATCACCTCACGGCGACAGGCGGCGTTGTATTCGTCGACGCTGATCTTCTTGCCGATGTCCTCCTTGGTGATACCGAGGGCTTTCTCGACACCGAGCTCTACAGGCAGACCATGAGTATCCCAGCCGGCCTTGCGGTCGACACGGAAGCCCTTCATCGTCTTGTACCGACAGAAGATATCCTTGATCGAGCGTGCCATGACGTGGTGAATACCTGGCATCCCATTAGCGGAGGGAGGGCCTTCGTAGAAGACGAATGAGGGTGCTCCTTCACGCAGGGCAAGGCTACGGGCGAAGAGGTCTTCCTCCTGCCATTGGTCTAGGACCTTCTGATTGATTCCCGAGAGCTGAAGGCTATCGTATTCAGGGAACTTGTGGCTCATACAGCGTACCTATCTTATATATTCGTATCAAGGGGGAGGCGGTGAAGGGCACCGAATACTCCACCCTCAAGGTAGTTCAAAAAACGGTACAAAGATACATTTTTAGCCCCTATGTTTGTCCCTCAGCCTCAGAGCCGTCCGAAGTTCAGTCCCTATCCCTCATCCCCCTACTTCAAGATACCGCTTGGGGAGCGCCTTCCGAGGGGTGATTTTGCGACCTACGGTAGGTCGCCGAAAAAACCTACTGTAGGTCGTCGAGACGACCTACCGTGGGTCGCAAGGACGACCTACCGTAGGTTTTTTTCGACCCCTCCCCTCAGAGGCGCCGAGAGCCCGCTAGTAGCGCCTTTTGGCTAACTTTGTACCACGACCTCCAAAACTCAAATTCTATCTAGATGATTGCTTACCTCCGAGGTGCCTATACCGAACTGACTCCCACCGCCGTGCTCGTCGAGTGTGCCGGCGTGGGCTATGCCGTGGCTATCTCCCTGACGACCTATACCGCCCTGACGGGGCAGAAAGAGGGCAAGATCCTCATCACCGAGGTGATCCGTGAGGATGCTCACCTGCTCTATGGCTTCGCCACGCGTGCCGAGCAGGAGCTCTTCCGCCACCTGATGACCGTCTCGGGTGTCGGGCCCAATACGGCACGGATCATCCTCAGTTCGTACCCCCCACATGAGCTGAATAGCATCATCACGCTGGGGCAGATCGAGCCCCTCAAGGCTATTAAGGGCATTGGCCTCAAGACTGCTCAGCGCATCCTCGTTGACCTGAGGGGGAAGCTCCCTCCCCTCGAGGAAACGGGCGACGTCACGACGGCGCTCCCGACCTCGACGACCCGAGGCCGTGTACAGCCTCTCGATACAGCTACGCCCGACGAAGCAGTGAGCGCTCTGAAGATGCTCGGCTACCCTGAGGCGGCCGCACTCAAGGTCGTCCGTCAGCTCATCGCCTCAGACCCCACGATCCGGGTCGAGGACTTGATCAAGCAGAGCCTCAAGCTCCTTTAGAAGCCGTGGGCAAGGGAGGCGTGCGCACCAGACTAGGGGTCTGGGTGGGGAGTTTGCTCCTCGCTCTGTCCTTCGCCTCACCGCTCCTTGCTCAGAGGCTCCACGCTCCCTCCCTCACCGACTCCGTGGGGCTAAGCGCTTCGCCCCTAGAGACCCGCTTCGTCTACGACCCTCGTACGGGGCTCTACCTTCGTACTACCTTCGTCGGGGGCAAACCCCTAGGGACGCCTATCCCTTATACCTACGCCGAGTACCTGCGCTACCTAGAAGGACGTCAGCAGAGTCGCTACTGGGATCAGCTCTATACCATAAATAAAGAGGCGGGGGAAGGTAGGCGCCTTGCCTCCCTCACTCCTCGGGAAGAGCGAGGGATCGGCGCCCGTCTCTTCGGTCCGGGAGGACTGAAGCTTCGCCTGCAGGGCACGGCAGAGCTCTCGGCAGGCCTTAAGTCTACCCGCTCGGACAATCCCGCACTCCCCCAGCGGGCTCGCAGGCACACCTTCTTCGACTTCGACGAGAAGATCCAGGCCGGAGTACAGGCTTCGCTCGGGACGAAGCTACACTTCGACATGAACTACAACACCGCTTCTACCTTTGACTTCGATGCGAAGAAGCTCCGCCTGACCTTCGAGGGGGGCGAAGACGATATCATCAAGCTGATCGAGGCGGGACAAGTATCGCTCAATCCTAAGAATACCCTTGTCAGTGGCGGAGGAGCACTCTTTGGTGTCCACACGAAGCTCCAGCTAGGTCGCCTCGAGGCAGACCTGGTGGTCAGCCAGCAGCGCACCGAGAGTCGCCGAGCTACGAGTAGGGGAGGGGAGCAGACGGAGCAGTTTGAGTTCTCGGCGTCGAACTACGATGCTCACCGACACTTCTTCCTGGGAGACTTCTTCCGAGGGCAATATGACCGAGCCCTCAGCACCCTGCCTTATGTTCGCTCCTCCGTACAGATCACTCGGCTGGAGGTGTGGGTGACGAACCGAAGGGGGCGCTTCGATGATGCCCGAGACCTACTAGCGCTCGTGGATCTGGGGGAGCCCCGTAGGGTGCACAACGGAGGTATACGTCTTGCCTCCCCACAGCGCCCTGTCCCCGAGAACAATGCCAATAGCCTCTACCAAGAGCTGAGTGCGCTACCAAGCCTCAGGCAGAGCGCTGGGATCACCTCAGGGATCACTGCCTTCTCCGGAGGAGTACACCCGCTACGTCCTGCCCTTGACTACGAGAAGATCGAGAGCGCTCGACGCTTAGCCTCCACCGACTATACCCTGAATAGTGCCCTCGGGTACATCAGCCTCTCCGCCCCCCTTGCCTCTGATGAAGTCCTCGCCGTAGCCTATGAGTTCACCTACGAGGGCAAGGTGTATCGGGTGGGCGAATTCTCCTCTGATCGCCCCGACGCAGCTTCGTCGGTCCTCTTCGTCAAGCTCCTCAAAGGGACGGACATGACTCCCGTTGCTCCCGCCTGGTCCCTGATGATGCGCAATGTCTACCGCCTCGGTGCTGGCGTGCGGGATGTACGGGCCGAAGGCTTCCGTCTCGACGTACTCTACCGAGACGACGCTGTGGGTAGAGCCCTGCCTTACCTACCAGAAGGTCCGCTCAAGGGCAAGCCTCTCCTCTCGGTGCTTGGACTGGATCGTCTGGACAGCCACCAAGAGCAGCGTGCTGATGGACGCTTTGACTTCGTCGAAGGCTATACCATACGCTCAAGTGAAGGGCTCCTCTTCTTCCCCACCGTCGAGCCCTTTGGTGCAACGCTTGCCGAAGCACTGGGGGCGGGCTCGTGGCAGGCTCGCTATGCCTTCCCCGAGCTCTATAGCTCTACCCTCATCGAAGCCACGAAGCATACCGAGAAGAACAAGTACTACCTCCGAGGGCAGTACAGGGCTACTTCCGCTGGGGAGATCTCGCTCGGTACGGTGAATGTCACCCCTGGCTCCGTGCGGGTCACCGCTGGTGGTACGCTCCTGACAGAAGGCTCAGACTACAGCGTCGACTACCTCGCTGGGAAGGTGAAGATACTGAACCAGCAACTCCTCTCTACCCGTACACCCATCGACGTCAGCCTGCAGGGTGGGGCAGGGGCACACCTGCAGCGTAAGACGATGATCGGGGTGGACCTCGGCTACAGCTTCACTAAGGACTTCCGTCTGGGAGCGACGCTGATGCACCTCTCTGAGCTCCCTCTCTCGACGAAGGTAGCCCTAGGAGAGGAGAGCATGAAGAACACCATGTGGGGAGCTAGCCTCAGCTATCAGACCAAGTCCCCTGCACTAACCCGCCTTCTGAATAAGCTCCCTTTCCTCGACCTCAGTCAGCCTGCTTCCTTCAGCCTCGTAGCAGAGGTAGCTCAGCTCCTGCCGGGGCACTACGAGAATCGCTATACCCGTGGTAATAGCTACCTAGATGACTTTGAGTCCTCTCGGAGCTCCATTGATCTACTGAGTCCCTTTGGCTGGCACCTTGCTTCGACGCCCCAGTCGCTCTTCCCCGAAGGTGCTACTGCGACGGACTACCTTCGCTATGGGGAGCGAAGGGCACGTCTAGCTTGGTTCACCATCGATCCGCTCTTTACTCGAGAGCGGAGTGCCTATACCCCCGCCTACATACGCAATAGTCCTGATCTGGTGAGCCGACACCTGGTGCGTGAGATCCCTTCATCGGAGCTCTACCCCTATAGGGATATCAATGTCAGTCAGCCGAGCTACCTGCCGACGCTCTCGCTGAGCTACTACCCCGAGGAGCTCGGCCCCTATAACCTCAATGCCGCCTCGCTACTACCGACGGGACGGATCCAAGACCCTAGACGAAGCTGGGGCGGTATCATGCGTAGGATCGATCAAGCAGACTTCGAAGCAGCGAACATTGAGTACATCGAGTTCTGGCTCATGGATCCTTTCGCCGACGAACTATCGAGGGAGGGCCTTCGGGGGGGCGACTTGTTCATCAACCTCGGCGATATATCTGAAGACATCCTACGAGACGGGAAGAAGTTCTACGAGAATGGTCTTCCCCTGACGCCATCTGCGGGGGCGGTAGAGGAGACGCCCTGGGGGCGAGTCCCTAGAAGGCCTAGTGTAGGCTACTCCTTTGACAACGCTGCAGGGGCTCGGGAGAAGCAGGATGTCGGCCTCAACGGACTATCGACCGAGGAGGAGAAGCGCCACCCGAGCTATTCGGCCTTCGTCAGTGCCCTTATGGCCCGATTAGCACCGGAAACTCGGGCACATTGGCAGGCTGATCCCTTCAGCCCGCTTAATGATCCAGCAGGGGACGACTACCACCACTATCGGGGGGCGGACTACGATGCTGCCCAGCTCCCGATACTGGAGCGCTACAAGCGGTACAACGGTACCGAAGGCAATTCCTCAGAGCAGACAGGAGGCGACGGCTATAGTCTGGCCTCTACCGTCAGCCCTGATGTCGAGGATGTGAATGGCGACTATAGTCTCAATGAGCTCAACCGCTACCTCGAGTACAGGATCTCGCTTCGTCCCGAGGACCTCAAGGCGGGACGCAACTTCATCGTCAGTGAGCGTCGGGTGGAGGCACGCCTGAGGAATGGGAAGACTTCCCCTGTGACGTGGTACCAGTTCAAAGTACCTCTCCGCTCCTTCTCCGCCCGTGTCGGGGGTGGGGCAGACCTGAGGAGTGTCCGCTTCATGCGCCTCTACCTCACCGACTTCGACAGGGAGACCCAGCTCCGCTTTGGCTCGCTCCGTCTGGTGCGGGGCGACTGGCGTGTCTATGAGGGTGGGCTTGATGAGACGAGCCCAGCACCCTCGCCCGAGACCGAGCTCTCCGTATCGTCGGTCAATATCGAGGAGCACGCTGACCGCACCCCCGTAAGCTATGTCGTCCCCCCGGGGGTGTCCCGTAGCCTCGATGCCGAGGGCGGGCAAAGTCTCCAGCAGAATGAACAGGCGCTCTCCCTTCGGCTCACCTCGCTCCCCTCAGGAGACGCCCGTGCTGTCTATCGTCTAGTACAGTACGACCTCAGACGCTACCGCAGGCTTCAGCTCTTCGCCCACGCCGAGGAGCTCCTGGGGGATCTCGCTGGGGTGAAGGATGGCGACTTCACGCTCTTCGTTCGCCTGGGATCAGATGCGACGCAGCACTACTACGAGTACTCCCTCCCCCTCATCCTCACACCCGCAGGACGCTACAGCACGAATAGCCCCAGTGACCGCACCCGTGTCTGGCCGACGGAGAATTACCTAGATCTAGCCCTCGACAAGCTCGTCTCCCTCAAGCGGGAGCGCAATACCGCCTTGGCCCTTGGTGGCGGGGGGGCTTCCCTCTTCCGACTCTTCTCTCGCCCCGACTCCGACGAGCCTCAGAGGAAGCTCTCGGTGCTAGGCAATCCCTCGCTCTCCAACGTGCGCACCCTCCTC
>RBWB01582302.1_pt1 | contig 15776 bp, 12 predicted proteins | sample 2014201 | NCBI WGS metagenome assembly RBWB01 (sample SAMN10133834, study PRJNA383868) | Human oral metagenome, whole genome shotgun sequencing project. | isolation source: supragingival plaque isolated from 88 juvenile twins | host: Homo sapiens | place: Australia
CCGTGGCCCAGCGGCTCGAGACCTCCCCGGACGGTCTGCGTCACGCCCTTCGCGACGTCGAGTCGGCCTCCCGGGAGGCCACCGACGGCCTGCGGCGCATGCTCGCGGTGCTGCGCGACGAGGGCGCGGCCGCGCACGGTATCCCGGACCCGACGGGGGCGGCGGGCCCGGCCGGGCCGGTGAGGGCGGGTTCAGAGAGCCCGGTGGTTCCGGCGACTGCGGCGGGGATGGCCGGGCCGGTGAGGGCGGCTGGTTCGGCGAGCCCGGCGATTGCGGCGGGGGCCCCGGGTGGACCCGGGGACCGGATGATCCGGCCCGCCCGCGGGGCTCCCGCCGGTGCCGGTGCCCCGCACGGCGCCGGCACCGGTGGAGCCGCCGTCGCAGCCTCGTGGCGGGGGAGCGGCATCGGCGCCGGCGATCCGGACTCCGCTCTGGCCGGGGCCGTGACCCGCGCCCGTCGCGCCGGCGTGGAGGTCGAGATCGACGCCGACCGGGGTGCCGGGCCCTCCCCGATGGGGGAGACGGTCGCCCGGGTCGTGGGTGAGGCGCTGGTCAACACGGCCCGTCATGCCGGGCCCTCGCGCGCCCGCGTCACGGTCCGGCAGGAGTCCTCCCGGTTGCGCGTCATCGTCGTCGACGACGGTCCGGCTCCCGGCTGGACGCCTCGCCCCGGCGCCGGTCAGGGACTGCGGGGACTGTGCGAGCGGGTCGAGGCCATGGGTGGGACGCTGAGCGCGGGACCCCTCCGCGGTGCTGGCAGTGCCGGCCATGGCGCCGACGGTGCTGATGACGGCCGGAGCGCCGGCGGTGCAGGGGGGACGGCTGGGGCCATCGGAGACGCTGGCGCCGTCGGAGCCTCGAGAGCGGGCTTCGTCGTCGAGGCGGTCCTGCCACTGCCCGTGGCGCGGACCGGCGGAGTCGGCGGGGTGACCGGTTCGAGGGACGACTGCTTCGAGATCCGGCCCGCGCGAGCTCGCGGAGGAACCCCGTGAGTGACGCGAGTGGGATGAGAGAGTCGTCCGATGCCCCGACCAGTGGTGGCCCGACCGGCGGTATGCCGACCAGCGGTGGCCCGACCGGCGCTCCCGTCCGCGTCCTCGTCGCCGAGGACCAGGCGCTCCTGCGCGCCTCGCTGGCGGCGCTCCTGGACGCCGAGGACGACCTGGAGATCGTCGGGCAGGCCGCGGACGGCGCCCGCGCCGTCGCCCTGGCGGCTGGCCTCCGCCCCGACGTCGTCGTCATGGACATTCGGATGCCGGGGCTGACCGGTATCGAGGCCACCGCTCGGATCTGCGCCGACCCGGCGCTCGCGGGCACCCGGGTCCTCGTCCTGACCATGTTCGAGATCGAGGAGTACGTGCTGGGGGCGCTGCGCGCCGGCGCCTCCGGCTTCCTTCTCAAGGACGCCGACCCGCAGGCGGTCGTCGACGCCGTGCGCACCGTCCACGAGGGTCAGTCGCTGCTCAGCCCCCAGATCCTCCGGGGTCTCGTGTCGCGCTCGCCGTCCGGTGCGGCCTGCGGGCGGCGGGCCGACGACGTCGGGCGACTCACTCCCCGGCAGCGGGAGGTTCTCGTGCTCATCGCCCGGGGACTGTCCAACGGCGAGATCGAGACTGTGCTCGGCATCACCCGCGCCACCTGCCGCAGCCACATCACCGCGCTGCTGGCCCGCCTGGACGCACGGGATCGCGCCCAGCTCGTGATCGCCGCCTACGAAGCGGGTCTCGTGCAGCCGGGGGCGTGAGGCGGGTACCCGACGAGCAGCACGCTCCCCCTGCGGCAGGACTCGTGCAGCCGGGGGCGTGAGGCGGGGCGCGCCGCGCCCCGGACGGTCCGGAGCGGCCGGCGTCGGATGGATCGCAATCTCATCACCGAGCCCGACGGCGCCACCTGGTTGGCCGACGTCGGACGGGCCGGACAGACTGGTGCCGCAGCGTCGCGGGTCCCCGCGGCACCCCGTCGACAAGGAGAACTCAGAACTCATGAGCCCCTGGTCCTTCGAGAACCAGATGACCGCGATGCAGACCGTCGCCGACCACATGGGCGAGTGGATGCGGCAGGCCGGTGTGCAGGAGACCATCATGAACATCGACGCCCTGGGACAGCGGGTCCTGGTCCACGCCCGCGCCCTGTACCGGGGGCAGTGGGTGGACAACGAGCTCCCGGCGATCATCGTGCGCGAGGCCATCGACCTGCGCGCCGCCATGGCCCAGCCCGGCGGCGGGGCCTGGACCAAGGCGCACCTGACCATGAAATCCAACGACTACCGACTGACCACCGACTTCGACTACGACACCCCGCCCACTCTCGATCCTCCCTACACCCCTGAGGACTGCGCCGAGGATCTGCGTCTCCACCCGCGTCGCCCCGAGACCGTCCCCGCCTGGATGCAGCCTCGATCGGGCTCCTGAGACCGAGGCCGGCGAGGACTCGCGGAGCCGAGGGTGAGGCCCGGCCGGCCGGGATGCCCCGCCCGCCGGGAGTGCCGGCCGCCCCGAGGTATGCGATGCCGTGCGCAGCGCGGGATGCCCCGCCCGCCGGGAGTGCCGGCCACCGAGGGCTCCGACTGCACGGACCCGTGCTCGGGGCGCCCCGCCCGCCGGGAGTGCCGCCATCCCCGGGAGGGAGGCCCGCCCGCCGTCCCCGGCGGGATCGCGCCGGCTCGGTCCCATCGCTCACGCCTTCTCACGGAACACGACCCGGCGCTGGACCACGTAGCTGGCGACGTAGATCGCGCTGTCGCCCAGGATCTTGGCGATGCCCAGCGGGACGCCGACCCCGGTCAGCGCCGCCAGCGCGAGGTAGCTCGCGGCGACCAGGGCGAGCGCCAGCGCCACGTAGCGCACGGCCGTGCGTCCCACCGTTCCCGGCGCCGCCCGGAAGATGCGCCGGTTCATGAAGAAGTTGGCGGCGCCGCTGATCAGCCGTGCGCCCACCACGCTCGTCAGAAGGCTCCCGGTGAGCAGGTGCAGCACCACGACCCCGATCCAGTCGATGACGAAGCTCGCCAGGGACGCCCCCGTGAAGCGCAGCAGCGGAGCGTAGATCCGCGCGGAGTCCTGCAGCGGGCGGAAGTGGGAGGAGGCGTTGCCGGGCTCGTAGACGGTCGCGATCTCGACCTCCTCGACCGTCATCCCCAGCTCGTGGGATCTCAGCAGGGTCGAGAGCTCGTACTCGTACCGATCGCCGGGGACCTTCAGCAGCCAGTCCAGCTCGCCCGCCGGGTAGCCGCGCAGGCCGGTCTGGGTGTCGCGCAGCCGCCACCCCGTCGCTCCGCGGAACAGCAGTGCGGTGACGCTGTTGCCCAATCGGCTTCGCAGGGGCACCGAACCGGTGAAGGCTCGCACGCCCAGCGTCATGCGACCGGTCTCGTGGACCCGGCGGGCCACCGCGGCGATGTCGGCGGGTGTGTGCTGGCCGTCGGCGTCGGCGCACACGACGTCGGCGCCCGGCCACAGGCGGATCACCCGCGCCAGACCGGTGCGCAGGGCCCCGCCCTTGCCCGCATTGACCGGGTAGCCGGTGACCACCGCTCCGGCGGCGCGGGCCGCGGCGAAGACGCCCTCGTAGGCGGGGCCGGAGCCGTCGTCGACGACGAGCACCCGCGTCTCCGGAAGCGCGCGCCGCACGTCCCGCACCAGGCGGGTCAGGCGCATGTCCGGCTGGTAGGCGGGGATGAGGACGACGAGCGCGACGACGCCGTGTCTCGCCGCGGTCGCGCGTCGGGCGTCGCGATGAGGCTCCGCGGCCGGTAGGGGCGGGCGGCGCCGGGGCGCGACGTCGTCGAGGCGGGAGCGCTCCCGGGTCGGGCGGGAGTCGGAGTCGGGCCGGGTCGTCGTGCGCATTCAGGCCCCCCGGGTGATGTAGAGGATGTCGGAGGTGGCGCGCTCGCCGCCGTTGGAGGGCCGGTTGATGATCCGTCCGTCCCAGTACATGGCCGAGGAGCCGCCGCCATCGAGGTTGTAAGCGACCCGGCAGCCGAGGTCGGACATGATCCCGGCCAGCTCGGTCATGGTGACGCCGCGGGAGTAGTCCTCGTCGCGGCCATCGACGACGACGAGCATGTAGTGGTTGGTGTCCACCCAGCCGATGGCCGTGCGGGGCTGGGTCCCCTGAATGGAATGGTTGCCGACGTTCGTGTCGACCTCCACCTCGTCGATCCCGGTGAGGACCCGCCCGTCGTTGACCAGGGCGGGACCGAAGGACAGCGTGTTCCACACCCCGCCGTCCAGGAGGGCCTGGGCGCTGGTGGAGGTCTCGTCGTAGATCTCGCAGCGGCCGTCGGTGTAGAAGGCGATGCCGTCGCGCACGCCATCATCGCGGTAGACGACGCCGTTGCGGATGAGGATGCCGTCGGAGCGGAAGCCGTAGTAGTCGCCGTTGATGGCCAGGACGGCGTCGTGCTCGGAGGCGATCAGGCTCGGCTTGGCGGTGATGTTGGTGCCGTACTCGTTGTTGGCGAAGGCGCTGCGGACGGCGGCGGCGTCGGAGACGGTGACATCGGCCGTGTAGTAGGTGACGGAGTCGGCTCCGGAGCCGGTGGCGACCGTGTTGATCGCGATCGAGGTGAGTGAGGAGGTGTAGGAGGAGTCGGTGATGGCGACGCTGGCCGCGTCGGCGGTCGCCGCCGAGGCCGCGGCGGCGTTCTCGGCCTCGTAGGCGGCCACGTCGGTGATCTCGGTGTGGTCGATGACGAAGCGGTTGAGCGCCCAGGCGCTGGTGCCGGTGACGGTCAGGCCCAGGACGGCGGCGCCCCCGAGCAGGAAGGTGCGACGCGTGCGATGGCGGGGCCGCGGGGTCCGCGATTCGGGCGCGGTCGCCGTTGAGACGGTCATGGAGTCGGCGGTCGAGTCGGCGGAGCCGGGGGAGCTCGCTGTGCTCGCTGTGCCTGTGGCGCCCGAGGTGCTTGTGGTGACTGTTGTATCGGTGGCTTCTGTGGTGCCTACCGTGCTCATGGTGCATGCTGTGCCGTCGGTGGTGTCTGCTGGGCCCGCTGTGCCGGCGGGGTCTGAGGCCGGTGGCCGGTGCTGGTTCGACATGGCTCCACGGTGTCGAATCGGCGTGTGGCGGACGCAGGTCGTTCTTGTGGGTCTCCTGTGAAAGAGGCTCTTCGCGTTCCGGGGACTGAGGCGCAAGCGACGTGGACATGCGGGGCGCGCCGGCGGGTGGGATGACACGGAGAGGCGGTCTGTGACATCCAGTGTGCGGTCGGCGCGGGCGGGCTCCGGTGTCGGCGCTCCGGGTCCCGCGCGGTCGTACCTTCCTGTGCCGGGTCGTACGTTGTAGCGCGCGGTCGTACCCTCTTGCGCCCGGTCGTACCTTAGAGAGGCTCTAACGTACGACCGCGTGCGTCTGCGTACGACCGCGCGGTCTCGGGTACGACTTCGCGAGTCCGGGTACGACCGCGTGCCATAACGTACGACCGCGCGGTCTCGGGTCCTGCGTCGTCTCGCGACTTCTGAGGGTCTCGGACGTCATGGCTCGTGAGATGCGAGCGCTCCCGCGGCGACACGGTTCCGGGGCCCGGCCCGCCGGCACCGGTGTCACTCGAGCTCGTCGTCGAACTCGATGTGGGATAAACGCCAGCCGATCAGGGTCGCGACGAAACCGCTCACCGTCGTCCACCACGGTGCGGCACCGTTGCCCGCGAGCAGGAGGGAGACCCCGATCGCCAGACCTGCCCAGATCGCTGCGAGCAGGAGTGCCCACACGACGATGAGGCGACGGCGCCGTACGAAGGACCACGCGATACGACGACCGCGGTCCGGGAGAGCGGAGCGCAGGGCCTGTATGCGCTGATGCGCCCATATGCCGGTCAGCATCGCCATCATCAGCAGCACCAGGACTGCGATGACGGCGGGCAGGCCCGCGAATCGCATGAGGAGGAGCGCTACCAGCATCAGCAGCAGGCACAGGATCGTTCCGGTGTGGATGACGGACACGACCTGTGCGAGGAAGAGGTCGACCACCGTGCGCACGATGCTGCTGCGGGGGTTCTGCGCGGCGAAGGAGGCGAGGGCGCGCGCGGCGCCGGTCTGGTCGCCGCGGCGCATGCGCAGGATGGCGAGGCGGGCGAGGGCCTGGTCGTAGGAGGGGTCGAGCCGGAGGGCCTCCCGCAGGGAGAGGTCGGCCGCGGCGGGGTCGACGGTCGCCTGGGCGGCGCCCAGCATGGTGTGGTGCTCCGGGTCGTCGGGGTCCAGCCGCACGGCTTCGCGGGCGTGGTCGAGAGCCTCCGCGTTGCGCGGCGACTCCGCCAGCATGCGGGCCATGGCGGAGTGCGCTCCGGCATTGTGGGGATCCAGGGCGAGGCATTCGCGCAGGGCGCGCTCGGCGCCGTCCCGGTCCCCCTGGCGCGCCAGGACATGACCGAGGCAGCGGTGCGCCTCGGGCTCCTGCGGGACGAGCGCAACCGCGGCACGAGCCGAGGCGACGGCCTGATCGATGCGGTCCGCACGGTCGTGGGCGATCGCGAGGGCGAGCTGCGTACGATCCGCGTGCTCCGGGTAGTGGGCGAGGAGATTGCTCAGGGCCTTCATGGCCCGGTCGTCCTGCCCCATCTCCACGAGCTGGCAGGCCCTCGCCCACTGCCGGTCGTAGTCCTCATCGCTCACAGCAGGCGGTGCCGTTTCATCCATTCGCGCAGTTCGGCGTACTCCCCCGAGGAATCCGCGTACTCGATGACGTTGCGGGCGACCTCGAACCACGGGCCGCTGGAGGGGCGGATCTCGCGCAGCGCGGCGAGCATGTCCTCCATGGTGATCAAGCGGGGGGAGCCGGTGCGCACGGAGTCCAGGAGCGCCATCTCCGCGGCGCTGTCGCACAGGTGCGATAGGTCGGCTCCGGTCAGGCCGTCGGTGGTACGGGCCAGCTCCTGGAGATCGATGCCCTCGGCGGGGCGCTCGCGCAGGTGCGTGCGTAGGATGGCGGCGCGCGCCGGCCCGTCCGGCGGCAGGACGAGGATGCTCCGGTCGAGCCGTCCGGGGCGGCGCAGCGCCGGGTCGATGTCCCAGGGCGCGTTGGTGGCGGCCAGGAGGTAGACGCCCTCGTTGTCGCTGCCGATGCCGTCGAGCTCCTCGAGGAGCTGGTTGACGGTGCCGCGTATACCCGAGCTGCGTGAGAGCGAGCGCTTGATGCCGATGGCGTCGAGCTCATCGAGGAAGAGGACGCACGGGCTGTGCTCGCGGGCCTGCTCGAAGGCCTTGTGGAGGTTGGCCTCGGAGTTGCCGATATAGGGATCGAGGATGTCGGTGATGGTGACGTTGAGGAAGCCCGCTCCCATCTGCCCGGCGACGGCGCGGGCGATGAAGGTCTTCCCCGTGCCCGGCGGACCGTACAGGAGCAGGCCGCCGCGCAGGCTCTTGCCGTAGAGTCGGCGCAGCTCGGGGTTGCGCATGGGAGCGAGGAAGGAGGCCTCGAGACGGTTCTTGACCTCGGTCATGCCGCCGACGTCGGCGAGCGTGATACCGGCCTTCTCCACCTCCCAGATATCCGGGTCGTCGGAGTCGCCCGCCTTGACCGGTACCGAGACCAGGTCGGGGCCGCTGGGCGTGGACAACGCGGCCGGGTCGGTCGTCAGGTCCTTCTCGGCCCGGTGCCAGTCGAAGCCCTCGAAGCCCTCGGTGTCCTCGGCAGCCTTGGGCGAGGGAGGCGCTGCCGGCACGTCGGACCGGGTGCCCGCCGCGGGCACGCCAGCCGGGGTGCCCGCCGCGGGCCCGTTGGGCGATAGGCTCGCCGCGGGCGTACCGGCGGCGGCGTCGGCCGGTGGCGCCGGAAGAGTCACCGGACTGGACGGCGGCGGCACTGGCGACGCGGGCCCGGGCTCGGACCGGTGGTGGGGTTCGGGGTGCGCATCCTGCGGCGTCGTCGCGGATCGGGCGGACAGGGCGCGAGCCATGAGCTCGCGAGCGGCCTCGTCGGTGGGGTCGCACTGGAGGGCGGTGGCGCACTGCGTCACCGCCTCCGCCTGGCGGCCGGCCTCGATGAGGAGCTCGGCCAGGTGGGTGCGCAGTCGGATGTCGTCGGGGGCCGCGTCCACGGCGCGCGCCAGAGAGTCGATGAGTGGGTCGCTCACTCGATCAGTCTAATGGCGTGTCGGGGCCGTTGCTCCGGCTCCGGGCCGGCCTCCGCGCGGAGCCGGGTCGATCTCGACTCTCGTCCGGGCGGGAGCCCCGGCGCCAGGACGGGGCCGGCGGAGCATGTGATGCAGAGGCTCACATCGGTTGAGGAGTCTTAGCTCCCGGGCGGGGCCGGCCCCCGCCCACGGTGCCGGGCGCTCTTGTTCGGGTGCCGCTGGTGCGCCTCCCGCACGGCTCCTGCCCACGTCCTCTCGGACCGCACGCGGGTCATCAGCGGCCGGCGCCTCCCGCGCGGCTCCCGCGCACGGTGCCGGACGGCGCAGCCCGAGCTCTCAGTGTCCGGGCGGGGCGGCGTCTGCCGGACCGGTGCGTCCGGAGAAGGTTCGGAGCTCTCAGCGCCCGGGCGGCGGGTGCTCGCGGCTGGCCGGCGATTCCGTGGCGGGGTCGCCGCGCGCCGCCCAGGCGGCGAGACCCGCGGGACTCGTCACCTCGTCCAGGGCCGTCTCGACGGCGCCCACCAGCGCGGCATCGGCTCCGAGCGCGCCGGCGGTGATTCGCGGCCGGTTCTCGCGCAGGCACGTCATGAGGCCGCTCGTCAGGGCCTTCTCGAAGGCCTCGGGACAGTGAGCGCGCAGGAGCGGCCCGAGCCCGCCGAGGGTGACGACGTCGGGATCGGCGGCGCTGATCAGTCCGGCCAGTCCCCGTCCCAGGCTCGTGGCCGCGGCGGTGAGGGCGGGGCGGTGAGCGGGATCCCCTCGGGCGATGATCGTCTCGATGTCCGCCGGGGAGTCGTCGTCGGCCCCCAGCCGTGCGGCCAGCGGCCTGGCGCCGAGGACGGTGTCCCAGCAGCCCCGGGCCCCGCAGCTGCAGAGCGCCCGCGGGTCGCCGAAGGGGAGGTGGCCGACCTCCATGGCCAGGCCGGTCGCCCCGAGCACGGGCGCGCCGTCGAGGACGAGGCCGCCGCCGACGCCGGTGAGCACGGTCAGGTGCAGGGCGGAGCGCGCCCCGTGCGAGGCGCCGCGGCGGGATTCGGCCAGAGCCTCGCAGGTGGCGTCATTGGCGACCAGGAGGGCGGCCCCCGGTGCACCCAGGGGGGCGAGGCTCACCCGGTCCCAGTCCAGGACGGAGGACTGGACGACGCTCCCGTCGCGGACGGTGGCGGCCACGGCGACCGACACGACCCGCACCCTGCTCGCGCGGGCACGCGCTTCGGCGGCGACGGCCCGGCGGATGGGGGCGAGCACGTCGGCGGGACTGCGTCCTCGGTGGAGGGCGGAGACCGCGGTGGTGAGGCGGCCGTCGAGGCCCGCGCTGGCCATCCGCCAGTCGGTGGCGGTGATCTCGACGGCGATGACGAGCGGCCCCCGGGGGTGCGCGGCGAGAACTGAGGTGGGACGCCCGCGGCCGTGGGGGACCGGGTCCCCCTCGGTCAGGATGGCGGCCCGGCGCATCCTGGTGACGAGGTCGGTGGCCGTGCCGGTGGAGATCCCGAGCTCCCGGGCGACTCCCGCCCGGGTGATGCCGGGAGTCGCCCGCACGAGGGCGCAGACGTCGGCCGCCAGGGCCCAGCGGAGCTGATCGGCGGTGCTGCGTCGTCGTGCCACGGGTTCTCCGGTTCCTGTATCTGCGTCTAGTATTTTAATCGAATAACGAGTTTAATGGATGCATGACCTCGCCCATGCGCCATCTTGCCTCCTGCCGTGCCGTCCTTCTCGACATGGACGGCACCCTGGTGGACTCGGGAGCCGCCGTCGAGGCCACATGGAGGGCCTGGGCCCGCGATAACGGCCTCGATCCGGCGACCGTCCTGGCGGTGTGCCACGGCCCGGACGCCGCCACCACCGTGCGCCGTTTCCTGCCGGGCATCGGGGCGGCGGAGCTGGCTCGCCACGTCGCCGCTCACCTGGAGCGCGAGTGCGCGGACATCGACGGCGTCATCCCCGCCCCTGGCGCCCCGGAGCTGGTGGCCTGGCTGGATGAGCGGCGCCTGCCCTGGGGCGTGGTCACCAACGCGCACCTGCGTCTGGCCCGCGCGCGCCTAGGGGCCGCCGGGATCGAGGCGCCGGTCATCGTCTCCTTCGACGACGTTGAGCGCGGCAAGCCCCATCCGGACGGTTACCTGCTGGGGGTGCGGCGCCTGGGGGTCGAGCCCCGCCGAGTGGCCGGTGTGGAGGACTCCGCCCCCGGCCTGGAGGCGGCACGGGCCGCGGGGACGCTCGTCGTGGCGGTGGGCGGGACCCGGGAGGCCGGAGCCGAGTGCGATGTGGCGTGCGACGATCTGCACGAGCTGCGCCGGCTCCTGGCCTCGGCGGGACCCCGACCGAGCTCCCGACTGCCATGAGAATCACCGACTCGCGCGCCGTGCTGTTCGAGTCGCCCGACCCGGTGACCCCGACTCCGCCCGACGGCGCTCTGGACGTCGTGATGCTGCTGGACCGGCATCGGGTCCCCTGGAGGACCCTGCCGCACCGGCCCACGGCGCTGACCGTCCGTCGGGCGGCGCGGGACACCGCCGCCCCGTTGCGCGGAGTCCTGCTGATCGCCTGCACCGATCAGGGCGCGATGGCGGGACTGCGGGCCGGTGCGATCGTGGCCCCCGTCCCGCCCGACGGCGATATCGGCGGTCTCATCGACCGGGTCGAGCCCGGCCTCCCGGTCCCCGACCCCGACGACGCCTGCGGCGCTCCCGGCGCTCGCGGCGTTCGCAGTGCCGTCAGCGGGCTGGGCCGCTGGTTCTGCGCGACCGGGTTGCGGATCACCGGGAGCGTCGCCCGTCAGTGGGGGCCCTGAGGGTCGGCGCGATCGGCGGACGAGGGCGGTGAGCGCCGTCGGCGGGAGTCGGCGGGGGAGCGCCGGGGTGCGCGAGTCCGACGTGGAGCACATCACGTCGCCGCCCGCTGACGCTGCGGTCCGGACGCTTCGTAATCTCAGTGCATGACGCCATCCCCGCCCTCAGGATCCTCGCCCTCCCCCCAGGAAGGGAGCCCGGGACCCGGCGGCGGGACCGGGGAGGGAGGCGCTGCGGATGCGCGGTCCGATGCCGGGCTGCGCACCTCCTTCACGGCCACGCTCCTCGTCGCCCTCGCGGCGCTCGCGGCCGTCGCGCCCCTGGCCACCGACACCTACCTGCCCGCCTTCGCCCAGATGGCCGACGACCTGGACGTCTCCGCCTCCAGCGTCCAGCTGACGATGACGACCTTCCTCGTGGGCGTGGCGCTCGGCCAGCTGAGCATCGGCGTCCTGTCCGACCGCTTCGGCCGGCGCCCCCTCCTCCTGTGGGGCAGCGTGCTCGCCCTCGTCGCGAGCGTGTGCACCGTCGTGGCGCCGGCCCTGCCGTTCCTCCTCGTCGCCCGCTTCTTCCAGGGACTCGGCGGTGCCGCCGGCATGGTCCTGGGGCGCGCCGTGATCTCCGACCGCTCGCGCGGCATCACCGCCACCCGGGCCCTCAGCCTCGTCATGGCCATTCAGGGCATCGCCCCCGTGGTCGCCCCGATCCTGGGCGGCGCCCTCGTCGACGTCATCGGCTGGCGCGGCATCCTCGCCGTCGTCGCGGGCTTCACCGGGATGCTCGTCCTCATGGTCGCCCTCTGGGTTCCCGAGTCCCTACCCGCCGAACGACGTCATGACGGGGGTATGAGGATCCTCCTCGACGGCACGCGCGAGCTGGCGCGCGACCACGTCCTCGTGCGGCTCCTCCTCATCAACGCCCTCGCCTTCGGGCTCCTCATGGCCTACCTGTCCGCCGCGCCCTTCGTGCTGCGCAACGTCCTCGGCATGGGGACGGCGCCCTACACGGCCGTCTTCGGCCTGTGCGGGGCGACGGTGACGGTGACGATCGCCGTGGCCGCCTCGCTCGTGCGCCGCTTCCCGCAGACCCGGCAGGTGCGCGTCGGGCTGCTCACGGGGCTCGTCGTCGACGTCGTCCTCGCCGCCGTGTGCCTGGTCCGGCTGCGCGGGCCCGTCGACGGGCCGGAGCGGATGCCGCTGCTCGTCGTCGTGATCGCGCTCCTCCTCGTGCACGTGGTCTGCCTCGGCCTGTCGATGGGCAACGTGCCCGCGATCGCCCTGGACCGCACCGGCCGCTGGGCGGGCACGGGCAGCGCCCTGCTCGGCTTCATCCAGTTCGTCGTCGGCGGCCTGGTCAGTCCGCTGGTTGGATTGACCGGTGAGGCGAGCGGTGCGGCCTTCGGCGTGGTCGTCGTGGCCCTCGGCGTGGTCGCGAACGCGCTGGCGGCCTTCGGCGTGGGCGATGACGACGCGGCCGACGACGGGGACCGCCCGGCCGACGAGGCGGCCGCACGCGGGGAGCGCCGCTCGGAGCTGTGATGGCGATGCCGTCGGCGTGCGCCGTCCGGGGTGGCGTCCTCCGTGCCCGCCCCTCAATGCGAGGGCGCGATGAGGGCCCGGACCTCGTACTGGCCGGGGCTCGGGCTCTGTTCGGCGGCCCCGGCCGCCGGGCGCCTGTGGAGGTCCTGACCGACGCGGAGACGGTACCGGTTCCTCCCGCCGGGGATGGTGCCCGGAACCGACGGGGCGGGATGCGCACGAACTCACTGGCTCCTCCTGCCGGGGATGGTGCGGCGAGTGCGCCCAGAGACCCGCCCGGCGGCGGGGACCGGGATGCGAGGAGTAGGGGGCGCACCCGTCTGGTGAGGCGCATGGGGCTCTTGGGACTCGTCCGGGCAAGGCGTGTCCAAATCTGCCACAAAGGAGCTGAAAGCCGATATCGGCGCCGAAGAAAAGCCCGGAATCTCAACGATTCTCCTCGCACACTCCCACAGGATCCGGGCCTTTGTGGCAGATTTGGACAATCGAGCCTCTGATCGGCCCACGTCCATCGGATCCCAGCATCCCCGTCACCTCGCCCCGCAGGACCGCGCTCAGCCCTGCCGCCAGTGAGGCTGCTTGTGAAGCGGTGGAACGGGACGGTGTCGATGGACTGGGAGGCGAGGCTCGTGATTTCAGCGGCAACCTCCTCGGGGAGGCTCCGCCGGGCTGAGCGCGGGCGCGCATGGTGAGCGCCCGCGAGAGGCGGCGGCGGCCGGGCCGAGCCGCCGCCACCCGCAGGGCCCTCGAGCCCCTCGTCGGAGGACCAAGTGCTGTCGCTGAGCCGCGTCGCCTCCCCGGTCGTCCTCCCCGCGGAGCTACTTCACCTTCTTGATGGGGATGACGAGGAGACCGCCGATAATGGCGCAGACGCCCGCCATGTAGCACAGCGCCGGGTAGTTCGTCTTGTTGACCGATCCGATCGCCAGGAAGAACGGGGCGATGTAGGGGGCCAGGGACTGGGGCAGGGCGTTGGCGATGTTGAACACGCCCAGGTCCTTGCCCGCGTTGTCCGGGTTGGGCAGGACGTCGACGACGAGGGCGAGGTCGACGGCCACGTAGATGCCGTAGGCCAGACCCATGATCGCCTCGACGCAGTAGAACATCCCCACCGTGGTGGCGTGCGCCAGCAGAGCGGTGCCGATGCCGAAGAGCACGGAGGCGAGCATGACGAACACCTTGCGGCGGTGGTACAGGTCGGACAGCCATCCGCCGATGAAGCTCGCGCTTATGAGGGCGATGGTGTAGATGAGTACGGACGTGGACACGACTGAGCGGGCCTGCTCCTCGGTGAGGTTGACCCGGTGGACCAGGTATATGAGGCGGTAGGTGGTGAAGGAGAAGCTGGCGAAGGTGATGAGGAAGCGACCCCACCAGGCCAGGGCGTAGTCCGGGTGAGCGATCGGGTTGACCCAGAAGGTCTTGAGCATCTCGACGAGGCCGAACCGCGTCGGCTTGACGGGCATGCGCTTGTCCGGCAGGACGAAGGCGAACCAGGTCATGAAGAGGATGGCGGGGATGGCCGGGCCGATGAAGAGCAGGGGGAGGCGGGTGGCCAGACCCTGAGCCAGGTAGGTGGCGATGAGGACCGCGAGGTTCTGGGCGATGGAGATCCACGAGGAGACGCGGGCGCGCTGGGTTTTGGAGACCTGGTCGGAGATCACGGCGACGAAGGGGGCCAGGGTGGCGTTGGCGCCGATCTGGCCGATGAGCCAGCCGGTGGCCACCAGGGGCACGGTGTTGAGCAGGCCCATCATGGCCAGGCCCACCGTCATGGTGACGATGCCGATGACGAGCCAGGGGCGGCGTCGTCCCCACGCCCAGGTGGTGCGGTCGGAGATCTGCCCGAAGATGACGTTGGCGAAGAGCGCCCCCAGCGCCCCCAGGCCCGCGATGGTGGCGACCGCGTCGACCTGAGCGGAGTTGTCGCCCGGGAACATTTCCATGACCTTGACCTGGATGGCCACGATCGCGGGGCCCAGGAGGGCGATGAAGAAGAAGAGCTGGGCCAGGAGGTAGGCGGTGACGAAGAGCGGCTTGACGGATTTGGTCGGTGGGGCGAAGAAGTCATCGACATCCTCCTGGGTCGCCCAGGGGAGAGTATCTACTGCGGATGGGGAGCGTTCGGACATGAGGCCTCCTCGCTGAGACGGATGGGGCGGCGCGCGGGGCACCGCCTTCAGGGTACGGCGGCGGCCCTCTCCGCGCGAGGTCTCGCATGATTCTAGTGATCCAGGATGCAGAGGACGGGTCCGGGGCACGTCGGACTCGAGCGCGGCCAGAAATGCGTCGAAGAGCTCGCCCGACACCCTGACCGAGCGAGATCGAATCGATACGGGCGGCCGTGCGATCCGGCGGGCGCCGAGCCGCGTGCCTTCGCCTCCGCGCGGGGCGCGTTGACGCCGGGGCCTGCGCAGGTGGTGACGGGGACGCCATTGTCGGGGGCCGGTGCCGGCGGGGGCGCCGCTCAACGCCCCGGGCGCAGTCGCGTCGTCGGCAGCGGCAGTTCGACGCCGCCGACGAGGTCCACGGCCTTGGCGACGTCGGCAGACAGGTCCTCCATCGCCCTGGCGACGACGACGCGGTCCCGGTGGACCTCGCGGATCCTGACGCGCGTCCAGGTCGCCCCGCCCGCCGACTCGTCCTCCTGAAGGAGCCAGTCCTCCGCCAGGAACCGCAGACCGACCCCGTCCAGGGTCGCCTCCGCCTCGTCGAGGTCCATCGCCCCGCCCCGGCGGACCCACAACCGGTCGTAGGGGATGAAGCGGCCGTCGGGGCTCATCTCGATGTAGCCCACGTGCTCGCCGTCCTCGCGGCGCAGGTGGTCGAAGACCTCCTCGGGCGCGGGCCTGTCGGCCTGAGGCCGGGGCGGGGTGCACATGGCGACGAGGCTATCGGACCGTGACGGTCTGTCCGGTGGACTGGCGGCACCCCGATCCGCGCCCTCTCCGCGCTGCGTGTCTCAGGTCACCTGCGGCACCTGGAATGGATCGCTCGCAACAAAGGTTGAGCCCAACAGACTCAAGATCGTGATGCGCGAAATTGACAAGCCCCCGCTCAACCACAATCCTGAGTGCATACCACTCAATCTCGATCATCGCTCCCTCGGGAGCAGCAAGGAGCCACACATGGCACGCGCCGTCGGTATCGACCTCGGTACCACCAACTCCGCCATCGCCGTCCTCGAGGGCGGCGAGCCCACCATCATCCCCAACGCCGAGGGCGGCCGCACGACGCCTTCCGTCGTCGCCTTCTCCAAGTCCGGCGAGGTCCTCGTCGGCGAGGTGGCCAAGCGCCAGGCGGTCACCAACGTCGACCGCACCATCTCCTCGGTCAAGCGCCACATGGGCACCGACTGGTCCGTCGAGATCGACG
>RBWB01582309.1_pt1 | contig 15699 bp, 12 predicted proteins | sample 2014201 | NCBI WGS metagenome assembly RBWB01 (sample SAMN10133834, study PRJNA383868) | Human oral metagenome, whole genome shotgun sequencing project. | isolation source: supragingival plaque isolated from 88 juvenile twins | host: Homo sapiens | place: Australia
CTGTTCACCGAGCCCGAGTCCTGGGAGTCCATGGTGCGCACCTGGAACGTCGACGGGCTGTCCGTGCGCCCCGACCACCGCATGGTCGCCCACACCGGCTTCCTGATCGCCGCCCGCCGCCTGGCCGCCGGCTCCGGGCCGCTCACCCGCCGCCGCCCGCCCGCCCGCGGCGCCTACGACGAGGCCGGCCACTGGGAGCCCCGGGACGTGGGGGAGCGCACCGGCAGCGACAAGAAGGTGCGCCGCGTCCTGCGCGACGCGGCCGCCAAGCGGCCCGGGGCCGCCACCCCCGTCCTGCCCGGCGCCCCGGCGCCCGGCGAGGGCGAGGAGGGCGGCGCCCGTGCCTGAGACCCGGCCCCGGACCCCGGGCCCGCCCCCGCCCTCGCCGTCCTTCACCAGCCACCAGCTGCGCGAGGCCCGCGCCGAGGCCGCGAGCCTGGCCGCCAAGAACGAGCGCCTGACGGCCGCGCTCACCGCCGCCCGCGAGCGCATCGTCGAGTTGGGCGCCCAGCTCGACGCCGTCACGGCCCCGCCCGTCACCCTCGGCCTGCTCACCGCCGCCCCCCGGTCCCGGGGGGAGGGCCGGCCCGTCGAGGCCGACGTCGCGCTCGGCGGGCGGCCCATGCGCCTGGGCCTGCACCCGGGCCTGGACCCGGCGACCCTGGGCGCCGGCCGGCTGGCGGCCGTCAACGACCAGATGCTCGTCGTCGACTCCCTGCCCGCCCCCGACACCGGCGAGGCCGTCACCCTCGACGAGGTCCTCGGCGCCCGCCGCGCCCTGGTCACCACCGGCGGCGGGGCGAGCCGGGTGCTGGCCCTGGCCGAGGGCCTCGACCCCGCCGCCCTCAAGCCCGGCGACACCCTGGTCGCGGACCTGCGCGCGAATCTGGCCACCGCCCTGGTGGAGCGCACCGGCGTCGAGCAGCTCGTCATCGCCGAGGCCCCGGACGTGTCCTGGGCCGATATCGGCGGGCTCGGCCCCCAGATCGACCGGATCCGCGACGCCATCGAGCTGCCCTTCGCCCACCCCGGGCTCTACCGCGGCTACGGCCTGCGCGCCCCCAAGGGCGTGCTCCTGTACGGCCCGCCCGGCTGCGGCAAGACCCTCATCGCCAAGGCGGTGGCGACATCCCTGGCCGACTCCGCCGGCGGGCGCCCGGCCGCCTTCCTCAACATCAAGGGCCCCGAGCTGCTGAGCAAATTCGTGGGCGAGACGGAGCGGCAGATCCGCGCCATCTTCGTCCAGGCCCGCAAGGCGGCCGCCGAGGACCGGCCCGTGGTCGTCTTCTTCGACGAGATGGAGGCCCTGCTGCGCACCCGCGGCACCGGCGTGTCCTCCGACGTCGAGACCATGATCGTCCCCCAGGTCCTGTCCGAGATCGACGGCGTGGAGTCCCTGCGCAACGTCATCGTCATCGGCGCCTCCAACCGCGAGGACATGATCGACCCGGCGATCCTGCGCCCCGGCCGCCTGGACGTCAAGATCCGCATCGACCGCCCCGACGCCGAGGCCGCCGCCGACATCCTCGCCAAGCACCTGAGGGCCGACCTGCCCCTGGATCCCGGCGAGCTGGCCGGGGCGGGCGGGGACCGCGAGGCCGCCGCGGCGGCGATGCGCCGGGCCGCCGTGGACGCCCTGTACGCGCGCACCCCCGCCACCGCCGTCCTGGAGGTCGTCTGCGCCTCCGGGGCGCGCGAAACCCTCCACCTGGCCGACCTGGCCAGCGGCGCCATGCTCGCCGCCGTCGTCGCCCGCGCCAAGACCGCCGCCATCAAGGACGAGATCGCCGGCGGGCCCGGCGGGCTGTCCACCGCCCGCCTCCTGGAGGCCGTCGCCGTCGAGGCCCGTCAGAACGAGGAGATCGCCTCCGCCGCCGGCCCCGAGGGCTGGGAGCGCCTCATCGGCCGCCGGGGCGAGCGGATCCGCTCGGTCACCAGGCTCGTCCCCGACCGGGAGGAAGCATGAACGATCACCCCGCCCAGCCCGTGGAGCGCCCCGTCGGCCTGGAGACCGAGTACGGCATCCTCAAGCCCGGCGACCCCCGCGCCAACCCCGTCGCCCTGGCCTCCCGCCTCGTCGCCGCCTACGGCGCCGTCTCCCGGCCCGCCCTGACCGGGCCCGACGGCGCGCCCGCCCCCGCCGTGCGCTGGGACTACGAGGACGAGGACCCCCTGGCCGACCTGCGCGGCACCCGCCTGGAGCGCGCCGCCGCCCACCCCAGCCTGCTCACCGACGACCCCGACCGGCCCGCCCCCGGCGGCGAGGGGCCCGGCCCCTGGGGCGAGCGGGCCCGCCCCGGCGCCGCCGAGGCGGCCCTGCCCCGCCCCGCCACCGCCGTGCTGACCAACGGCGCCCGCCTGTACGTCGACCACGCCCACCCCGAGTACGCCGCCCCCGAGGTCCTCACCCCCCTGGACGCCCTCATCTGGGACCGGGCCGGGGAGGTCGTCGCCCGCCGGGCCATGACCGCCCTGGCCCTGGGGCGGGGCGGGGCCGCACCGGAGGAGGTCGTGCTCTACAAGAACAACGTCGACGGCAAGGGCGCCGCCTACGGCAGCCACGAGAACTACCTCGTGCGCCGCGACCTGCCCTTCGCCGACCTGGCCGCCGCCCTCATCCCCTTCCTGGTCACCCGGCCCGTCGTGGCCGGGGCGGGGCGCGTGGGCATCGGCGCCCGCTCCCAGCGCCCCGGCTTCCAGATCAGCCAGAGGGCCGACTACGTCGGCTGCGACATCGGGCTGCAGACCACCTTCAACCGCCCCATCGTCAACACCCGCGACGAGCCCCACGCCGACGCGGCCCGCTGGCGCCGCCTGCACGTCATCAACGGCGACGCCAACCGCTTCGAGACCCCCGTCTACCTCAAGGTCGCCACCACCGGCCTGCTGCTGTGGTACCTCGAGCGCGCCCACGAGCGCGGCGAGGGGCCGGGCCCCCTGGCCCGGCTGCGGCTGACCGCCGACCCCGTCGAGGAGCACTGGGCCCTGTCCCACGACCCGACCCTGCGCCGCGCCCTGGCCACCGAGTCCGGGGCGCGCACCGCCCTGGAGATCCAGCGCGCCCACCTGGAGGAGATCCGCGCCGCCGTCGTCGCCGACTACGGCGGCACCCGGGCCGCCGGACGGGCCACGCACCGGGCGCTGGCCCTGTGGGACGAGGTGCTCGCCTCCCTGGAGGCGTGCGCCGCCCGCCCGGCGGACGAGGCCGCCGCCGACGCCGCCGCCCGCGACGTCGAGTGGCTCGCCAAGCTCCGGGTGTGCCAGGGCCTGCGCCGCCGCGGCGGACTGGACTGGGACGACCCCCGCCTGGCCGCCCTGGACATCCAGTGGGCGGACCTGCGCGAGGGCCGGGGCGTCGCCGACAGGCTCATCGGCGCCGGGCGCACCCGGCGCCTGACCGACGACGCCGCCATCGAGGCCGCCGCCGACAGCCCCCCCGCCGGAACCCGCGCCGCCGTGCGCGGGCGCGCCGTGGCCGAGTTCGCCGAGGTCGTGGCCGCCTCCTGGACCGGCCTCGTCCTGGACATCCCCGCCCGCCCCGGCCTGACCCGGCTGGCCCTGCCCGACTCCGTGCGCGCCGACGCCGCCACCGCCGAGGAGCTCCTGGCCGCCCTGCGCGACGCGATTGGGACCGGCCCCGCCGACGGGGGGACACTGGCCCCATGAGCCAGCACGAGCAGATCCAGCCCACCGCCCCCGCCGAGCCCGACCCCGCCCCCGCGGCCGGGCAGACCCGCACCGGCGGCGTCGACGACATCCTCGACGAGATCGACGCCGTCCTGGAGACCGACGCCGCCGCCTTCGTCCAGGGATTCGTCCAGAAGGGCGGCCAGTGAGGTGGGCGCCCCGGCGCGCCGCATCTACGGCATCGAGACCGAGTACGGCATCACCTGCGCCTCCACCACCGGCGGCGCCCCGCCCCTGGACGCCGACCGCGCCGCGCGCCTCCTGTTCGAACCCGTCATCGCCCGCTCCCGCACCTCCAACGCCTTCACCCGCGGCGGCGCCCGCCTCTACCTCGACGTGGGCTCCCACCCCGAGTACGCCACCGCCGAGTGCGACCGCCTGACCGACCTGCTCGCCCAGGACCGCGCCGGCGAGATCACCATGGCCGACCTGGCCGCCCGGGCCAACGCCGACCTGGCCGCCCGGGGCGTGCCCGGGCGCATCCACCTGCTCAAGAACAACACCGACTCCGCCGGCACCGGATTCGGGTGCCACGAGAACTACCTCGTGCGCCGCCGCGCGGACTTCTGGAACGACGCCCGCACCCTCGTGCCCCACCTCGTCACCCGCCAGATCCTCGTCGGCGCCGGACACGTCCTGCCCGGCGCCGACGGGGCCCCCGCCCGCTACGTCTTCTCCCAGCGCGCCGACCAGATGGAGGACGCCGTCTCCTCCGCCACCACCCGCTCCCGCCCCCTGATCAACACCCGCGACGAGCCCCACGCCGACGCGACCCGCTACCGGCGCATGCACGTCATCGTCGGCGACTCCAATATCGCCCAGGGATCGACCCTCCTCAAGGTCGCCGCCATGGATCTGCTCCTGGACTACCTGGAGAAGGGCGGCTCCCTGGCCGACCTCCGGCTCGCCCGCCCCATGAGCGAGATCCGCCGGGTCTGCCACGACCTGAGCGGGCGCACCCCCCTGGAGCTCGCCGACGGGCGCACCATCACCCCCATCGACCTGCAGACCGAGCACCTGGCGCGCGTGCGCGCCCACACCGCCGACCTCGACCTGAGCGAGTCGCACCGCCGCGCCCTGGACCTGTGGGAGCGGGGCCTGGACGCCGTCGCCCGCGGCCGGCCCCAGGACGTGGCCGCCGACCTCGACTGGGCGGCCAAGCACCAGCTCCTGACCCGCTACGCCCGGCGCGCCGGCACCGGCCTGGACGACCCCCGCGTCACCCGCCTGGCCCTGGCCTACCACGACGTGGACCCCGGGACGGGCCTGCGCCCGAAGCTGGAACGGGCCGGACTGCTGCACCGCCTCGTCGACGAGGACCGCTGCCGGGCCGCCGTCGACACCCCGCCCGCCACCACCCGGGCGCGCCTGCGCGGCGCCGCCGTGGCCCTGGCCCAGGACCTGCGCCGCGACCTCACCGTCGACTGGGTCAACCTGCGCCTCGACGACGGGCGGACCCCGCCGCTGGCCCTGCGCGACCCCTTCGCCCGCACCGACGAGCGCGTCGACGCCCTCCTGGAGGCCATGGCCCGCCGGGACGCCCCCGCCGGCTCCTGGCCGCCGACCATCTGAACCCCGGATCTGAGATACTCGCCTCCCGATGACACCCGACCAGCACCCCACCCCGGCCGACGGGCAGCCGCTGACCCGCAGGAGACTGCGCGAGATCGAGCGCGCCCGCGCCGCCGAGGCCGAGCGCGCCCGCCGGGCCGCCGCCCACTCCGCCCCGACCCCGGCCGCGTCCCCCGAGCCCCCCGAGCTCCCCGAGTGGGCCGCGCCCCCCGCCCCGGCGGCGGACCGGCCCCGGCGCAGGTCCATCGCCTCCCCGCCCGAGCGGCGCTCGCGGGCGTCCACGCCGTCCGAACCGCCCACCATCACCGGCGCCCAGCGGGCCGTCGGCGCGACCCTGGGCCGCAGGCGGCCGCGGGGCGCGGTGGCCGTCATCCTCACGATCGTCGTCGTGGTCGCGATCATCGCCGTGCCCGTCGTCCTGTCGCGCAGCGGCGCCGGGCGCATCCTGGGGGGCGCCACGGCGGGCGGCGGGGGCGGGGTGACGCTGGCCGCCGACGCCCCGATCGACTCGGCCCTGACCGTCACCGGCAGGATCGGCTCGACCCCGGCCCTGTCCCTCAAGGGCGTGCTCGCCCCGCCCGCGCCCGAGCAGGTCATCACCGACGTCGTCGTCCAGGGGACGGGACGGACCGTGAACGAGGGCGACGGCGTGCTCCTGTCGGTCTCGCGCTTCTCCGGGACCGACGGCGCCAACACCACGGGTTCGCCCTCGGGCAGGCGCCTGTTCTTCCGCCGCCTGGACGCCGGCGTCGTCGGCGAGGCCATCGACGCGGCCGTCGTCCAGGCCGCCGAGGGCTCGCGCATCGTCCTGCGCTCGTCCGTCGAGAGCAGCGGCGGGAGGGTCGCCGAGGTGACGGTCGTCGACGTCCTGCCCACCCTCGCCGCGGGCGCGGCGCAGACGCCCGCCGCCGGGACGCCGAGCGTCGCCCTGGCCGAGGACGGCACCGTCTCCGTGGGCCTGACCGGGCTGGCCGCCCCCACCCGCTCCACCGCCGCCGTCGTCATCCGGGGGGAGGGGAGCCAGGTCTCCGCCACCGATACGATCGTGGCCCGCTACACCATCGTGTCCTGGTCCGGGGGCACGGTCCGCACCACGAACTACGGCTGGACGGCGGCCCTGGGCACCATCGACATGACCGACACCCTGGCCGGGCTGGCCCAGGGCCTGGTCGACGTCCCCGTCGGCTCGCGGGTCGTCCTGTCGCTGCCGGCGGACCAGGCGCGCGGGGACGAGCCGGTCGCGGTCGTCGTCGACGTCCTGGCCATCGTCGAGGGCGGCGCCGCCCCGTCCGACGCCGCCTCCGCGCCGGCCACGCCCTGAGCCGGGGCCCGCGGGCGCTACCCTGGTCCGGTCCGCACCCCCGCAAGCGCCCGCCGCGAAGGAGCCACCGATGAGCGTCGCCGTCCGCGTCATCCCCTGCCTCGACGTCAAGGACGGGCGGGTGGTCAAGGGCGTCAATTTCACCGGCCTGCGCGACGCCGGGGACCCCGTCGAGCTGGCCCGGCGCTACGACGCGCAGGGCGCGGACGAGATCACCTTCCTCGACGTGTCCGCCTCCCGCGAGGGGCGCGCCACCATGCTGGAGGTCGTCGCGGCCGCGGCCGAGCAGGTCTTCGTGCCCCTGACGGTGGGCGGCGGGGTGCGCGGCGTCGAGGACGTCGACGCGCTGCTGCGGGCGGGGGCCGACAAGGTCGGCGTCAATACGGCGGCGATCGCCCGCCCCGAGCTGCTGTCCGAGGTCGCCGAGCGCTTCGGCGAGCAGGTCCTCGTCCTGTCCCTCGACGCCCGCCGCTGCCCGCCGGGGGTGAGCACGCCGTCGGGCTACGAGGTCACCACCCACGGGGGCACCCGCTCCACCGGCGTCGACGCCCTGGAGTGGGCGCGGCGGGCCGCCGACCTGGGGGCCGGGGAGATCCTGCTCAACTCCATGGACGCCGACGGCGTCACGGGCGGCTTCGACCTGGACATGCTCGACGCCGTGCGCGAGCGCGTGCGCGTGCCCCTCATCGCCTCCGGCGGGGCGGGGCGGGCGGAGGACTTCGCCGCCGCCGCCGACCACGGCGCCGACGCCGTCCTGGCCGCCAGCGTCTTCCACTACGGGACCCTGACGGTGGCCGACGCCAAGGAGGCCCTGCGGCGGGCGGGCCACCCGGTCAGGACCGCGCCCGCCGCCCCCGCCGCCCGTCTGGACCCGGCGCTCGCCGCCCGCCTCAAGCGCGACGCCGCCGGGCTGGTGGCGGCCGTCGTCCAGCAGTACGACTCCGGCGAGGTGCTCATGGTCGGCTGGATGGACGACGAGGCCCTGCGCCGCACCCTGACCCAGGGGCGCGTGACCTTCTGGTCGCGCTCCCGCCGGGAGCACTGGCGCAAGGGCGACACCTCCGGCCACCACCAGTACGTCAGGTCCGTGGCCCTGGACTGCGACGGCGACGCCCTGCTGGTGCAAGTCGACCAGGTCGGCGCCGCCTGCCACACCGGGGCCCGCAGCTGCTTCGCCGCCGGCGGGGACCTGGGGGCCGTCGTCGGGCGCCGGCCGGCCTCCTGACGCCGGCTCGCCGCCCTGATTTGCCACGGCGGCCCGCCGCCGAGGACTATGAGCGGACCGGGGCGCCGTCGTGCGGGCCCGGTCGGGACCGCCGCTCGGGGTCAGGAGGTGCAGCGGTGAACAGGTTCGAGGAGCTCGCCCAGGCGGCCCGCGCCGCCGTGCGGGCCCGCCAGCGGCGCCTGCCGCTGGAGCACCTGCGCGAGCTGGTGCGCACCGCGCCCCCGACCCTCAATGCGGCCGCCGTCCTGCGCTCGCACGGCCGGGCCGTGTCCGTCATCGCCGAGGTCAAGCGCGCCACGGCCGACTTCGCCGACCTGACCGGGGTCGGCGACGTCGCGGTCCTGGCGCGCTTCTACGAGGCCGGGGGGGCGGCCTGCGTCTCGGTGGTCACCGAGCCGCTGCGCTCCCACGGCGCCCTGGAGGACCTCGACGCCGTGCGGGGCGCCGTGGACGTGCCCGTCCTGGTCAACGACCTGGTCGTCACGCCCTACCAGGTCCATGAGGCCCGCGCCCACGGGGCGGACCTGCTCATGCTCGACGCGCGCACGGCCACCCTCGTCCTGGAGTCGCTCATCGACCGGACCCACTCCCTGGGGATGCTCGCGGTCGTCGGGGTCCACTCCCGCCGCGAGGCCCTGACCGCCGTGCACGCGGGCGCCCGCGCCCTGGCCGTCGACGCCCGCGACCCCGGCACCCGGGCGGTGGACCGCTCCCGCTTCGAGCAGGTCGCCGAGGTCCTGCCCGGCTCGACCATCCGCATCGCCGCCGGCGGGGTGAGCGGGGCGCACGACGTCATGAACTACGCTCGGGCCGGGGCGGACGTGGTCCTCGTCGGCGAGGCGATCATCCGCTCCGCCGACCCCCAGCAGTTCGTGGCCCAGCTCGTGGCCGCGGGCTCCCACCCCTCACTGCTCACCGCCACCCGTCGAGAGGTCCTCTGAGTGCTCGCCATCGCCCCGCTGCCCGCCCCGCCCGCCTCGATCCCCAGCCCCTCGCGCAACGCGTGGCATCTGGGCCCCTTCTCGCTGCGCGCCTACGCGCTGTGCATCCTCGCGGGCGTCTTCATCGCCGTGTGGTGGACCTCCAGGCGCTACCGCGCGCGCGGCGGCGACGGGGACACGGTTCTGGACGTGGCCGTGCTGAGCGTGCCCGTGGGCATTCTCGGCGCCCGGCTGTACCACGTCATCACCTCCCCGGACGCCTACTTCGGGCCGGGGGGCGACCCCGTCCGCATCGTGCAGATCTGGCGGGGCGGACTGGGCATCTGGGGCGGCGTCGCCGCGGGGCTGGCGGCGGCCGCGTGGCTCATGCGCCGGCGCGGGCTGCGCCTGGCCCCCCTGACCGACGCCGTCGCCCCGGCCCTCCTCGTGGCCCAGGCGGTGGGGCGCGTGGGCAACTGGTTCAACCAGGAGCTCTTCGGCGCCCCCACCGCGCTGCCCTGGGGCCTGGAGATCGACGACGCCCACCTGCCGGCCGGCTGCGCCCCCGGGACCCTGTTCCACCCGACCTTCCTCTACGAGGCGCTGTGGAACCTGGCGGGGGCGGCCCTGCTGGTCCTGCTGGAGCGGCGCCTGAGGCGCCGCGACGGGACGACGGGCGGGCGCCTCATCTGGGCCTACCTCATGGTCTACACGGCCGGTCGCGCCTGGATCGAGCACCTGCGGGTGGACGAGGCCGCCATCGTCCTGGGCCTGCGCCTGAACGAGTGGACGGCGATGATCGTCTTCCTGGTGGGCCTGGTCGGCTTCGTCGCCGCCGGCCGGCGCGGCGCCGACGACGCCATTGCGCGCCGGGGCCCGGAGTCCGGGCCGGAGCCCGGCGCCGTCGGATCAGACGACGAGGACCAGGATGCGACCCTCGAAGGTCCACATGGCGACACGGACGGAGGGCCGGGCGACGACGACCGGGCCCGAGACGGGAACGACTAGTCCCCGGGCCCGTTGTCCCGTAGGCTGGGGCCATGCGTAAAGCCAAGATCGTATGCACCCTCGGACCCGCCACCGAATCGTCTGAGCAGGTGCAGGCGCTCGTCGACGCGGGCATGGACGTCGCCCGCATCAACCGCTCCCACGGCAGCGCCGAGGAGGCCGAGGTGCTCATCGGCAGGGTGCGGGCCGCGGCGGAGGCCTCCGGCCGGCCGGTGGCCGTGCTCGTCGACCTCCAGGGCCCCAAGATCCGCCTGGGCACCTTCGTGGGCGACCAGAAGGTCAAGCTCGACAAGGGCGACGAATTCACCATCACCATCGACGACGTGCTGGGCACCGTCAAGCGCGTCTCGACGACCTTCAAGGGCCTGCCGGGGGACTGCAAGCCCGGCGACCGCCTCCTCATCGACGACGGCAATGTGGCGGTGCGGGTCACCGCCGTCACGGACACCGACGTCATCACGAAGGTCGAGGTCCCCGGCTACGTGTCCAACCACAAGGGCCTCAACCTGCCCGGCGTGGCCGTGTCCGTGCCCGCCCTGAGCGAGAAGGACCGCGAGGACCTGCGCTGGGCCCTGACGCGGGCCGACGCCGACATGATCGCCCTGTCCTTCGTGCGCAGCGCCTCCGACATCGACGACGTCCACGCCATCATGGACGAGGTCGGGGTGCGCCTGCCCGTCATCGCCAAGATCGAGAAGCCGCAGGCCGTCGACAAGCTCTTCGAGATCGTCTCCGCCTTCGACGGCATCATGGTGGCCCGCGGCGACCTCGGCGTCGAGATGCCCCTGGAGGCCGTCCCCCTGGTCCAGAAGCGCGCCATCGAGCTCGCCCGCCGCCAGGCCAAGCCCGTCATCGTGGCCACCCAGGTGCTGGAGTCCATGATCCAGAACCCGCGCCCCACCCGCGCCGAGGCCTCCGACTGCGCCAACGCCATTCTCGACGGCGCCGACGCCGTCATGCTCTCGGGCGAGACCTCCGTGGGCGCCTACCCCATCGAGGCCGTGCGCACCATGGCCCGCATCATCGAGAACGTCGAGGACCACGGCGGGGACCGCATCGCCCCGCTGGGCTCCGACCCGCAGACCCGCGGCGGGGCGATCACCCGGGCGGCCGCCGAGATGGGCGACCAGCTCGAGGTCACCCACCTGGTGACCTTCACCCAGTCCGGCGACACGGCCCGCAGGCTCTCGCGCCTGCGCTCGCCCATTCCGCTGCTCGCCTTCACGCCGCTGCGCTCCACGCGCAACCAGCTGTCCGTCTCCTGGGGCGTGACCACCTACGAGGTGCCCGAGGTCAGCGACACCGACGAGATGGTCGCCCAGGTCGACGAGGTCCTCCAGGCCAGGCACCTGGCCCGCGCCGGCGACGAGGTCATCATCGTCGCCGGCATGCCCCCGGGCACCCCCGGCTCGACGAACTCCATCCGCGTCCACACCGTCGGCGAGACGGTCGACTACCGGTCCTGAAGGACTCCCCGGGCCGGACCGGGTGACCGGGCGGGGCCCGCACCATCACGGTGCAGGCCCCGCCCGTGAGTTCGTGCCTCCGGCGGGATTCGAACCCGCAACACTCCGATTTTGAGTCGGATGCCTCTACCGATTGGGCTACGGAGGCGCGGCGACGGCGAGTGCGTCGGCGCGGAGCATACTAATATGCGAATCGTGAGCAAACAATCCGCGTCCCCTGAGACCCCCACCGCCCGCAGTCGCCGCGTCGTCGTCGCAGAGGACGAGACGCTCATCCGCCTCGACATTGTCGAGACCCTCACCGAGGCGGGATACGAGGTCGTCGCCGAGGCCGCCGACGGCGAGGAGGCCGTGCGCCTCGTCGAGGAGCACGAGCCCGACCTGTGCGTCATGGACATCAAGATGCCCGTCATGGACGGCATTACCGCCGCCGAGAAGATCCTCGACAAGCACTCCGTCGCCGTCGTCATGCTCACCGCCTTCTCCCAGACCGAACTGGTCGAGCGCGCGGGGGCGGCCGGGGCCATGGCCTACGTCGTCAAGCCCTTCACCCCGGCCGAGCTCATTCCGGCCCTGGAGATCGCGCTGTCGCGCCACGAGGAGATCCGGTCCCTGGAGGGCGAGATCGCCGACCTCCAGGAGCGCTTCGAGACCCGCAAGCGCGTGGACCGCGCCAAGGGCCTGCTCATGGAGAAGATGGGGCTGAGCGAGCCCGAGGCCTTCCGCTGGCTGCAGAAGACCTCCATGAACCGCCGCCTGACCATGCGCGAGGTCGCCGACGCCGTCATCGAGCAGGTCGGCGGCGTCTCCAAGGGCCCGGCCAAGAACCGGGACTGAGGGGCGCGCCGCCGGCCCCGTCAGGCCGCGTCGTCGTCGGACCGGGCGTCGGGCCGGGTGTACAGGCTGCGCAGCGTGCCCCGGGCCACGGCGCGGCCCTCGTCGTCGCTCACCCTCACCTCGTAGACGCAGGTGCGCCGGTCCTGGTGGACGGGGGAGGCGATGGCCGTGACGTAGCCGGAGCTCACCGGGCGCAGGTGGTCGACCATGAGCCCGGCGCCCACGGGCACCGCCCCGGCGGGCGCCGCCCGCCGCGCGGCCACGGAGGCGGCCGTCTCGATGAGGGCGGCCGTGGCGCCGCCGTGCAGGACCCCCGCGACCTGGCGGGCGCCCTCCACCGGCATGCGCACGACGCTGCGCTGCGCCCCGCGCTCGAGGACCACCATGGACAGGGTGTCCATGAGGGTCCCCCGCTCCGCCTGCTCCAGGGCCGGTCGCAGCGCGCTGGCGGCGGACACGGCCGAACCGGCCGGACGCGGGACCGGGAAGGGGTCGGTGCCGGAGTCGGGGAAGGCGACGGCGGTGTCGGCGGAGTGCGGGACGGGGCTGTGGGGCTCGCTCATGCCCTTAGGCTGGCACGGTGAGCACCACCGAGACCAGCCCATCCGACCCCGACGCCGCGCCCGTCGCCCCCCGGGCGGGGCGCCTGCTGCTCATCGACGGACACTCCATGGCCTTCCGGGCCTACTACGCGCTGCCCGTGGACTCCTTCACCACCTCCACCGGCCAGGCGACCAACGCCGTGCACGGCTTCCTCTCCACGCTCCTGTCCCTGCTGGAGCAGGAGCGGCCCACCCACCTGGCCGTCGCCTTCGACCTGCCGGGCGGCACCTTCCGCACCCGGGAGTACCCCGGCTACAAGGCCAACCGCGACGAGACGCCCCAGCCCCTCATCGGGCAGATCGAGCTCATCAAGGACCTCCTGGCGGCGATGGGGGTGCGCGCCGTGACGGCCCCGGACTACGAGGCGGACGACGTCCTGGCCACCCTGGCCGCGCGGGCCCAGGCCGAGGACCTGGAGGTCCTGGTGTGCTCCGGCGACCGCGACTCCTTCCAGCTCATCACCGAGAACTGCACCGTGCTCCAACCCGTCAGGGGCGGCTCCGCGCCGCGGCGCATGACGCCCGCCCAGGTGCAGGAGCGCTACGGCGTGAGCCCCGAGCGCTACCCGCACCTGGCGGCGCTGGTGGGCGAGACCAGCGACAACCTTCCCGGCGTGCCGGGCGTGGGGCCCAAGACCGCGGCCAAGTGGCTCAACCTCTACGACGGCCTGGACGGCGTCATCGCCCACGCCGGGCAGATCCGGGGCCGGGCGGGGGCCTCGCTGCGCGAGCACCTCGACGACGTGGTGCGCAACCGCCGCCTCAACCGGCTCGTCACCGACGTCGACCTGGGCATCGACCCCCTGCGCGACCTGCGCCCGAGCGGCGCCCGCCGCGAGGAGCTGGCCCGGATCATGGAGGCCCTGGAGCTGCGCACCCTGCACCGGCGCGCGCAGCGGGTCCTGACCTTCCGCGACGCCGCCGGCTCCGGCGACGGCTCCGGCGACCCGGTGCGCGAGCGCCTGGCGGCGCTGGAGATCGCCGTCCTGGGCCGCCAGGTCGAGCCCGGGGGCGTGGGGGCCTGGCTCGACCGCCACGCGGGCGGCGGGCCCCTGGGCCTGGACGTCGTCGGCGTCCTGGCGCCGGAGCGGGGCGACGCCCAGCTCCTGGCCCTGAGCGACGGCGCGCGCGCCCTGGCCCTGGACCTGGCGCTGGTCGACCCCGACGACGAGCGGGCGCTGGCCGGCCTCCTGGGCGACGCGGACCGCCCCAAGGTCGTGGCCGACGCCAAGGGGGTCTGGCACGCGCTGCGCGCCCGCGGCCTGGAGCTCGACGGGGTCGTCGCGGACCCCTCGCTGGCCGGCTACCTGTGCCGCCCCGAGCAGCGCGGCTACGACGTCGCCGCCCTGGCCCGGCGCTGGCTCGACCTGGACCTGGAGGCCCTGGACGGCGCCGGGGACGAGGGCGGCGCCCAGGGCGCCTTCGACCTGGAGGCCCTGACCGACGACGCCCCGCCGCGGGCGCTGCTGGCCTGCGCGCGCCGCGCCGCCGTGCTCCTGCCGCTGTACGACGTCCTGCGGGCGCAGATGGTCGAGCGCGGCGCCGAGGTGCTGTTCACGGACCTGGAGATGCCGGTGGCGGCCCTGCTGGCCCAGATGGAGGACGCCGGCATCGCCGTCGACGACGCCGTGCTCGCCGAGCGCGAGACCGAGCTCGACGCCCGCGTGACCCGCGCCGCCCAGGACGCCTGGGCCGCGGCCGGCCACGAGCTCAACCTCTCCAGCCCCAAGCAGCTCCAGACGGTGCTCTTCGACGAGCTGGGCATGCCCAGGACCCGCAGGACCAAGACCGGCTACACCACCGACGCCGAGGCCCTGGCGGGCCTGTACGCCAAGACCTCCCACCCCTTCCTGGCCGGCCTGCTGGAGCACCGCGACGCCATCAAGCTGCGCCAGACCGTGGAGGGCCTGCGCAGGGCGATCGGGGCGGACGGGCGCATCCACACGACCTTCCAGCAGACGATCGCCGCGACCGGGCGGCTGTCGTCGACCGACCCGAACCTGCAGAACATCCCGGCGCGCACCGAGGAGGGCCGGCGCATCCGCGAGGCCTTCGTCGTGGGGCGCGGCTACGAGTGCCTGCTCACGGCCGACTACTCCCAGATCGAGATGCGCATCATGGCGCACCTGTCGGGGGACGAGGCCCTCATCGAGGCCTTCCGCAGCGGGGAGGACCTGCACCGCTACGTCGCCGCCCTCGTCCACGACATCGACGTCGGGGCGGTCACCGACGCCCAGCGCAGCCGCATCAAGGCGATGAGCTACGGGCTGGCCTACGGGCTGTCCGCCTTCGGCCTGGCCCGCCGGCTCGGCATCGACTCCGCCGAGGCCATCGCCCTGCGCCAGGCCTACTTCGACCGCTTCGGGAAGGTGCGCGACTACCTCGAGGGGGTCGTGGAGCGGGCCCGCGTCGACGGGTGGACCGAGACGATCCTCGGGCGCCGCCGCTACCTGCCGGATCTGACCAGCGACAACCGCCGGCTGCGCGAGATGGCCGAGCGGGCGGCCCTCAACGCCCCCATCCAGGGCAGCGCGGCCGACATCATCAAGAAGGCGATGATCGACGTCGCCGACGCGCTGGCCGGGGCGGGCGCCTCCTCCCGCGTCCTGCTCCAGATCCACGACGAGCTCCTCCTGGAGGTCGCCCCCGGCGACGCCGACGAGGTCGAGCGGATCGTGCGCGACAAGATGGGGCGGGCCGTGGAGCTGTCCGTGCCCCTGGAGGTCTCGGTGGGGCGCGGGACGACCTGGCGCGAGGCCGCCCACTGAGGGAGCCGGTGCGAACGTGAGGGATTCCACGCATAGCGAATACAGATTGCCCAGGACCGCATAGGCTACGGATTGGGTGCATGCTGATAGAGTCCCTTGAGTGCGCTCCTGGGCGACTTGACGTCCCCGACCGAGTCGCGGTGCCAGTCCGGGCTGGCCCGGGACGAGGGGTGCGCACGGCTCTGCCCACCCGACCATCACATCCGTATTCGGAGCACCCACTCAATGACCACAACCATGCCCAGCCCCGCCCCGGTCGCCGTCAACGACATCGGCTCGACCGAGGAGATCCT
>RBWB01582311.1_pt1 | contig 15697 bp, 10 predicted proteins | sample 2014201 | NCBI WGS metagenome assembly RBWB01 (sample SAMN10133834, study PRJNA383868) | Human oral metagenome, whole genome shotgun sequencing project. | isolation source: supragingival plaque isolated from 88 juvenile twins | host: Homo sapiens | place: Australia
CATTCGCTTTTTGGTTACGTCCTGCAAGGAGATCTACAAAACTATTGGAAGGCGCATAATCCAAACGATCATCTACAAAATAATCTTGATGAATAGGACCTAAATAATGGTAAGAGTCTTCGTAAGGAAACTCTATATTTTCCCATGGTTGCAATAGTTCATCGTCATGCCCTGCTGCATAATAATCAATAACCTCTTTAGCAGCCGCTTCCAACTCAGCATCATTGACATAAGTACCATCTATATATCTTAGGTGGTTGGCAATACGCAAGCGCAAGGAGTTGGTAAAGTGTTTCAATGTACCTATACTTTTGAATAGGAAATCTCCTTCTGGAAAAACTCCTGAATAATCTGTTAAAATATTAGCTTCTGTTGCTTCGTTTAAATCGTTGGACACCTGTTTTAGAGTTTGGAGCAAATCCAAATAAATATCCTTTTGAGAAGCATATACTGGAGTGATATACTTATCAGTCTGTAAGGCTTGGAATTTAGGGTTATTTCTCTGAATATCAGAATAATAAGGTACATCCCCAAAGGTTGCTACTAATATACTAAAAATATAGGCCATATAGGTACGGGCAGCAGCTATTTGCGCTATATTGCTTCCTCCTTCTTCTTCGATCACATAACCTGTTTTGGGATCCCTATTCAGGTCTATGATTTTCTTTAGGTTATGGGCTCTTTTGTAGCTCTGTTGCCATATACCCTCCCCTACAGAGGGAGTATTTATAAAGCGGCTTTCCTTGGTATAGGTAGTTTGGGCTGAATATTGCATCCAGGTACGTGCTGTAGTGGCTGAATTTTGCTGTTTGTGTAGGTTATACATAAAGCCATAAGTGGCATTGGCAAACAGCGGCCCAGTTAGGAATTCTTCCGGATCGTTGGGACTGGTATTGATCTTTTCAAAGTCCTTGGTACAGCCCCCCAATAGCATTCCAGCTGTTAATAAAGATATTATAATTCGTTTCATACTTTTTCTTTGTTTAGATTATTATAATTGTATTCCCACAGAGAGGGTATAGCTTTTGGTGGTAGGAAGAGAGGAGTCACCGATACCATAATTGTAAGCGGCGGTTTCCGGATCCATACCATCCCAGTCAAGACCTCCTGTCCAAAGGTTATAGCCAGAGAGGGTAAAGTTCAAGCCTTTGATATGTTTTGTTTCAGGTAGGGGCACTGAATAAGAAAGGGATAGACTACGGAGCTTAATATAGGAAGCATCGAATACCCCTTGTTCAGCTATTTGTTGATAGAAAGACGTTCCATACTTCTTAGCGGAGATCCACTTGTCATTAGGAAGTCCAGCCTTTGGCGTGCCTGGTGCAAATACCCCAGGAAGGAGTACCCCTCTTTGTCCTAATCCTTCAGGGCCATTAGGATCCGGTTCTCGGCTACCATTGGATACTGATTCTCGAAGAGAACCGGCATTCATACCCAGCATATAAGCTCCTGAAAAGTACTTACCTCCATGTTGGTGATCGAAGGTAAAGGAAAGACTAAAGTTGCCATAGGTAAAGGTATTGGTAAGCCCAGTGGTAAAGTCAGGATTGATATTCCCCAATAGTTTTTCTTCGGAACGTAGGTAAGTACCTTCTTGATCTACCAAACGGTTTCCTTTGTCGTCATACTTATAACCTTGTCCGTAGATTTCTCCAAAAGGACGACCTTCCATAGCATAAAGATTTACATTTCCAAAGGCATCCCAACTTACTTTGTAGCGAGAGATCCCAGGGGCTAACTTGATAAGTTTATTCACGTTTCTAGAAAAGTTCCAGTCGATATACCAGCCAAATTTTTCAGTTTGTATAGGGGTAGCCGAAAGGGTGATTTCGAAACCTTTGTTGGACATTTCTCCAGTATTTACCTTTTTAGAGGTATGTCCGTTAGCTGGGTCTACTGGCATAGAGATAATCAGGTCTTTGGAAAGTGCATCATAGAGGGAAAGCCCTAAAGTAAGACGGCTATCGAAGAATTGGAGGTCAAGCCCTGCTTCCCAAGTTTCCTTTAGCTCTGGCAATAGGTCTGGGTTGTTGATCTCATCGTTGATACCATAGTTAGGTACCCCATGCAAAGGTTGGTTAACCACAGGATAATTCTTAAGTACATAAGGGTCGGCATCGTTTCCTACTTGAGCCCAACCGGCACGTACCTTACCATAAGTAAACCATGAAGGTAAGTTCTTAAAAGAATTGGTAAACACATAAGAGAAGGTAGCGGAAGGATAGAAGATGGGTTTGGAAACAGTAGAGAACCAGTCATTACGTCCAGTAAGTTCCAAAAAGGCGGTACTTTTATATCCTAAAGAAGCCATCCCATAGACACTGTTGGTACGTTTCCATGTAGATTTGGAATAAGCAGTTGATTTTTGTCGGCTATTAGTTACGGAATAGAAGTTAGGTACCACCAAACCCCCATTGGTAAACCCTCCAGCTACTTCATATCTGTTTTCTGCACGAGCTGTTCCTATAAAAGTATTGAGCGTAAGGATATCCTTGAGTGTTTCCCCAAAATCAGGATTATAGTGCAAGCGCGCTTCATAGTTGAATCCTGAGTTATAAGAGTTGTATTTACTATATTTTGATTCTTCCATAGAACCCACTGCTATCCTTTCTTCAGTCATAAGGCTATACACATCCCCATATATCTTTCCGATAAGGTATAATTGATTGGTAAAGTTATAGGTAAAACCTATATTCCCGAAAAAGCGGTGGGTCTTATCATTATTCGTTTGCTTATTGATAATCCAATAAGGGTTATCTGTAAATCGAGGACTTGCATTATCCCAAGCACCACGGTTCCAGGTACGAGGTTTTCCATCGGGATCCATATAGTACTCTTTCAGTTTTTTGTAATCCAACTGTACCTGAGTATTTCCATATAGAATACGAGCCAAAGTATTTTGGGTATAGCTGTATTGAGGATTGAAACGGGTCGTGATGGAGTAGTTCAAGCCTCCTTCTACTTTGAGTTTAGAAGAAAGATCTGAGGTAAAGCTGAAAGACATATTGGTTTTGTCCATTTCGGTAGTAGGGACAATACCAGTGGTTTCACTATTAGCTAAGGAGAAACGCAAGTTGGTTCCGGAGAGGGAACGCGTAATTGAGATGGAGTTATTGGTTGTAATCCCTGTTTGGAAGAAGGTCGTTACATCGTTTTTAGGCTTTTCCCATGGTACCAATTTGTGGTAGTGTTGGGGAAGATATTTTTGATCAAAGGCATACCAAGGGAGATACATCGTTCCATCCAATTTAGGTCCATAGTTCTCATCTTCATCATATCTTGCTACCTTTTGATCGACACCATCTATTTCTGCTGTTTTCCAAGTAGGAGCAAACCCCCCTCCGTATTCATTTTGTAGCTTAGGTGCTATGTCGGGTCTTTCGAAAGTCACATAGGAGTTAAAGTCGATAGAGGTTTTCCCCCCCTTACCGGATTTGGTAGTATAGAGGATTACCCCATTAGCACCACGGCTTCCATAGAGAGCAGTAGCAGCACCACCAGTGAGTACGGTTACAGACTCGATATCATCTTGGTTGATTTCGGAGGCCGCATTTCCATATTTTTCACCCATTTCGGCCATAGGTACCCCATCAATCACTACAAGCGGTTGGCTACTACCGGCTACGGAGCTAGTCCCACGAAGGGTCATTTTAGTTTGCCCCATACCACTACCAGCGGCAGCCAATCCTGCGGTTTTTCCTTTGAGGTCATCCCCTCCTTCCAGGGTAGTATCGGAGTAGCCTTTGGCGTTGGCATCACGCTCAATACCGAGGGCACCGACGGTTTTGGCATCTTCGGAGACAAGGGCGAGCACTACATCAATAGTAGTTTCCAATCCTACTTTCCTTTGAACATTCTGATAGCCCTGAGCGGAGAATTGTAGGGTTTCTTCGGCTAGGGCCTCAATGGAGTAAGCTCCCTCGGCTGAGGTAGTGGCCGTACGGCTAGTACCCACCACAAGGACAGAGGCACCGGCCACTGGCTTCCCTTTGCTGTCCTTCACACTCCCGATGACGGTCTGCTGTGCAAAGGCCATTGTCGTAAAGACAAGGGAACAGATCAAGAATAATTTTTTTAAGTTCATATCTCTTTATGAATTTTGATTAGCGGTTCAAAGATACGAAATCTTTTCCATACCACAAGGACAAAAGCAGTGATTTTTTGTGGTTTTTTGTGTTAAATTTGCGTTTTTATTCCTATGACACACTAAATCAATTCTTTCGAAGAGAGCAGGAAATAAGGGTGTTTTTATCCTTTTGACTTATGGTTAAATCTAAATATTTAAGAAGTCTAATTTCTCAGGATCTTTCCTATTATCCCAAAAAGAAAGTATCTCGACTTTATCTGTTATACGATAAATAATGGAGAAGTTCCTAAGGACTAATAAGCGCCTTATCTTCGTATAGGGTGTACTCAGATAATGTTCTTGCCCTATAAAAGGATTCTGCATGAGTAAGTCTTCCCTCTTCTCTACTTCTTTCATAATCTTCATAGAATAAGAATTAGACCCATTGTGCTCTATCCAGTAAGATAAGATCTCATAGTACTGCATTTCTGCTTGAGGTGTCCATTCTAATTCCCACATAATATTTCACGAGCTTTTTTCCTTACTTCTGTATAGGAAATTAATAGTCCATTATCGGCTTGTTCTATACCTTTTTTTATAGTATCTATCTGAGCTTTTGTAAAATACGTCTCATCCTCCTGAGAGAAGATTTGCTTTTCATCACACCCTTTTTCAGTCAAAAGTGTATCTTTAGCACTGGGAGATTTTATTAATGTATCCATAGTATAGTTATTTTTTCTGCAAAGATACGACTTTAATTATAAATAACAAATTACAGAACTGGCCTCTGACCTTTAGTTGTTGTCTTGTTGAAAACTCGGTTGAAAACTTATCATCAGTGGGCAGCTATACCATAATTAGGATGGCCTCCTCCTTGTCTAATGATATAACACCCTACAGCTCTTAGTTTTTTATGTAGTTCCGAATATTTCATCTTGTAGCACTTAGATAAGTACTGCAAAGTTACTATTTTTTTGCCGAGACACAAAATAAATTTGATATAGTAGGATTTTTTTCTATAAAGTGCCCCTGTACTTTATTCCTTGATAAGTACTTCTAATTTCTTGGCTATATCCTCGGATGTAGGCAATAATTCCTTATACACATCGGGTAGTTCGGGGGAGAGCTTATATGTTGCTACTCCTATGGGCATTGTCGAGGTCTTGAGGGCATATTCTACAATTGTCCTGTTTTTGGATTTGCAAATGATGATGCCTATAGCAGGGTTCTCATGTGGCAATTTAACCGTCTCATTCAGCACATTGAGATAGAACTCCATCTTTCCCTTATATTCAGGCTTAAATTCTCCTATTTTTAGTTCCACAGCTATCATTGCCTGCAGGCGGCGATTGTAAAGCAATAGGTCGATAAAGTATTCTCTGCCATCCACCTCCAATCGGAACTGATTACCAATGAACGAGAAATCCGTACCAAATTCCATTAGAAAAGCACGAATATTCTGAATGACTGCTTGTTCCAACTCATATTCTGAATGCCCCTCGTTTAATCCTATAAAGTTCAATATATACTCATCCTTTACAGCAAGGACTGCTTGATTGCGAATATTTTCGGGTAGCGTAGTATCGAAGTTAGTTTGTCCAAGCAAAAAACTCTCATACGTTTTCAGTTCGATCTTATGTATCAGTACATCTTTTGTCCAACCATATTTCTTAGTTGCCAAGATATAAAACTGTCTTTGTTGTGTTTGCTTACACTTGGTTAGAATAACAATATGCTTTGACCAGCTAATTTCTGCGACTAATGGTTGCAGAATTTCATTTGACTGATATTCAGTATAAAAGCGAGCCATATCCCACATGTTTCTTGCACTAAACCCTTGTATGCCAGGAAACTCCTTTTGAATATCTTCAGAAAGGCTTTCCACAACAGACCTACCCCATCCAAGTGCTTTTTGTTGTTCGGTAATACGCCTACCAATTTCCCAATAAAGAGCTATCATCTCTTTATTGACTGCATGAATGATTTCCACCATTGTTGATAACTCGGTTGATAACTTATCAAGGCTGTGGAAAAAGCCCTTCTTTTTCTCCTTACCTTTGTCTTACCACAAAAAAAGATATAGCCGTGATTTATTATTCTGACCTACAAATAGTTCTGCAAGAAGTCCCCGGACAGATTAGCTTGTGCATTAGCGTGACGGGCTGTCCACTGCGCTGCAAGGGCTGTCATTCGCCCTTCCTATGGAAAAAGGGGTCGGGTACGCCACTAACGGATGAGGTCTTCCTCGCTGCCTTAGAGCGTTATCGGGATATGATCTCCTGTGTGCTCTTTATGGGAGGCGAATGGGAAACAGAAGCTCTTATCCACAAACTACAAATTGCCCGTGCCTATGGGCTGCATACCTGTCTCTACACCGGACTTACCGAAGCACAGGTTCCCTCCCCTATCAAAGAGCAACTTACTTGGCTGAAGGCCGGCCCATGGATCGAAGCCTTGGGGGGCTTGTCGGCTCCTACTACCAACCAACGCTTTATAGAGGTAAGTAGTGGAAAAGTACTTAATGAAATGTTTCGACAATGACCAATGACTAATGACTAGTGACTAATAACTAACCACTAATCACTAAAAACTTATAAATCAACTTTTTATGATTCGACTTACACAAAATCAAATTCAGCAGAAGATTGACTTCATTAATCAATATCTGCATGCGGTAAATGCCGCCACAGCCTCTCAAGTGGATGCCAATGCGAATGTTACAAGCAAGAACATTGCTACCATGGAGGCGGAAATCAACAAGGATATCAACATCCAAATCAATCGGGAGCTGGTACGCCGCAAGATCTCAGAACTCTTCGGAGAGGAGCTCGCTGGGGAGTACATTCGCCAAATAGAGGCGCATGAAATCTATGTGCATGATGAGACTTCTCTCAAGCCTTATTGCGTATCCATCAGTATGTATCCCTTCCTCTTGGATGGGCTGATGAAGCTGGGTGGGGAGAGCCGTGCCCCTAAGCACTTGGAGAGCTTCTGCGGGGAGTTTGTGAATTTAGTTTTTGCCATCAGCTCGCAGTTTGCCGGGGCTTTGGCTACGGTGGAGTTTCTCCTTTATTTTGATCACTTTGCCGCCAAGGACTATGGAGAAGATTACTTGGAGACACATCCCAAGGTAATAGAGAACCACCTTCAGCATGTGGTCTATGCCATCAACCAGCCAGCAGCAGCCAGAGGCTACCAGTCTGTATTTTGGAATATCTCCCTCTATGATGAGCCTTATTTTGAGAGCATGTTTGGGGAGTTTGTTTTCCCAGATATGAGCCGTCCGAGCTATGACCGCCTCTTCAAGTTACAGCACTTCTTCCTTAAGTGGTTCAATGCCGAGCGCCTCAAGGCGATCCTTACTTTCCCTGTGGTGACTGCCGCTATGCTTACGGCCAAAGGCAAACCGGTGGATCAGGACTTTGCCCATATGTGTGCAGGAGAGCTGAGCGAAGGGAACTCCTTCTTCGTGTATCAGTCCGAGAGTGCCGATAGCTTGGCCTCCTGCTGCCGCTTGCGCAATGAGATTTCTGACCATACCTTCAGTTATTCCTTAGGAGCAGGAGGGGTAGCCACTGGGTCTATCAATGTGATTACGCTCAATATGAACCGCTTGGTACAGCAAAAACGCAATTTGGCCGAGGAGGTACGTAAGATCCATAAGTATCAGGTAGCTTTCCGCAAACTCATAGAGGAATACAAGGAAGCCGGCCTTCTACCGGTCTATGATGCAGGCTTTATCTCCCTTGACAAGCAGTTCTTGACCATCGGGATCAATGGTATGGTAGAGGCCGCTGAGTACTTGGACATTGCTCCTACCAATAATGAGCAGTATAAGGAGTTTGTGCGCCACCACCTGAAGATCATCTATGATGAGAACCGCAAGGCGCGTGAGCTGTATGGTTATATGTTCAACACCGAGTTTGTCCCTGCGGAGAACTTAGGAGTGAAGAATGCGCTATGGGACAAGAAAGCAGGGCTTTTCTCTCCTCGTGAATGCTATAACTCCTATTTCTATGCGGTGGAAGATGAGCATGTGAATGTCTTGGACAAAATTATCCTCCATGGCAAGGAGTTTATCGAGTACTTGGATGGTGGCTCCGCTCTACACCTAAATTTGGAAGAGACTCCGAACAAGGAGGGCTTCCTAAAACTGCTCAATGCAACGGCCTTAGCTGGCTGTAACTACTTCTGTTTCAATATACGTATTACAATTTGTAACGAATGTAACCACATTGATAAGCGTACCCTCTTTGAGTGTCCTCATTGCCACAGCGAGAATGTGGATCACGCTACCCGTGTGATTGGCTACCTTAAGCGCGTGTCCTGCTTTAGCACTGCAAGGCAAAAAGAACACAAACTCAGACATTATCACGTTAAATAGTGACTAATAACAAATGACGAGTGACTAACCCTAATAGAGGTATTAGTCACTCGTCATTTGTCATTTGTCGTTTGTCATTATCTCTTAAATAGTTTGATAATCACCGGAGCGGTAGTAATCAGTACGATAAAAAGGACGATTAGCTCCAAGTGTTTTTTGAGGTCAATGCCGAATTGGTCGATAAAGATCTTATCCAAATAGTGTCCCATGAAGACCAGAGAGAACGACCAGGCGACGGCTCCTATAATATTGTATACCATGAACTGACCTCGTCGCATGCCTACGATTCCGGCTACGATAGGGGCAAAAGTACGTACAATAGGGAGGAAACGCGCGGCGATCACCGCTACCGCACCATGCTGCTTGTAGAAGACATCGGCCTTGAGGAGGTATTTTCGCTTGAAAAAAAAGGAATCCTTTCGCTCATAGAGGGCATGCCCACTGCGACGGCCAAACCAATAGCTGACCATATTCCCTATGATGGCTGCCAGAGCGATGGAGGAGGCTATGATGGTGGTATCGAGCAGGTCACTACCGGTAATACCAAAGGTATCCTTGACCATAGGAACCGCATAGATGCCAGAGATGAACAAAAGACTATCCCCGGGGAGGAAAAAGCCTATGAAAAGTCCTGTCTCAGCAAAGATGATGAATAATACGAGCCAATATCCGCCCAACTTTATATAAAACTCTGGATTAACAAGATCAGTCCAGCTATTAAAATGTTCCATAATGTCTGATTCTTCTTTTAGTATTTCAATTCTATTAGGTTATTCTGCCAGGTCGGTGTGTATGTCATAAGAATAGTCCACCAAGTCCATTGCCTGTTCGTATATTTGTTTGGCTTCTTCGGTACGTCCGATATGGTTGTATATATCAGCACAGCGGCGCAAGAAGATAGGGTTGTCCCCTTCGTTAAGCAATACCTTTGCGACGTATTTTTCCGCTTTTTCATAGTCATTTTCTCTGGCATAATACTCTACCAAAGCCAGCCAGGCCTTGCTGGACTGGGGGTCTTCGTGTACCGCCTTGAAATAATACTGTTCGGCCATCGCTCTTTCCCCTAATTTCTCATAACAATGCCCTATGCGTAGGTATGCAAAGGAAGAAGGATCGTCCAGAGAGAGGGTCACCTTGTAGTTTTCAATAGCCGCCTTGTAGTTTTTAAGGCGTTCGAGTACCTTTCCTTTTTCGAAATAAGCCCCAGTGAAAGTGTTGTCGCTTATGATTGCAAAATCGAAAGCACGGAGTGCCTCCTGATAGTTTTTCTGTAGGATATATTGCCTTCCCAAGCTATGCCAAGCCACCTCACAATAAGGATTGTTGTCTAAGAAAGCGGTAAGGAACTGTATGGCCTGCTGGTGCTCGCCCAAGAAGTCGAAGCAGTGCATCAGGTGCTGCAAGGCGAAGTAGTCTTCAGGGTTGCGTGCTATGCAACGCTTAAAATATTTCTTAGCCAAGGCATGTTGCTCCATATATACATATTCCATGGCGATCAGAGCATCGATTTCGGAAGGGGTGTCGGAATAAGCGGCTGCATATTGCAGGAGTTCTATGGCCTTATGATGGTCATTTTTCTTGGAATAGAGGTGGGCGCGTTGTACATATATATCTGCATTATAGGGCTCCTGTGGGATCACCTCATCGAGGATTTCTCCGGCCTGTTGCAGGTTGTCCTCTTGGATCAGCATCTCGGCTTGTAGAAGCCTCAGGGCAGTGACAAAAGGGAATTGGCTTAGGGCAATTTCTAAGGCTTGCTTGGCCTTGGCATATTTGGCATTTTCGAAGTAATAGAGGATAATTTCCTCATACTGATAGCTATCGAAAAATCCTACTTTATGCTGGTCGAGTAAGGATTCGTACCGAGAAATCACCTCCTTGCGTTCATTATTCTTTGAATACATTGTTTTCCTTAAGTAATTATCTTGTAGCAAGCACCTCATTACCAAAAGGTTAGGCGCTTTATAAAGTGTATTTTTTCAAGGAGCTAAAATACTACTTTTTATCCTATCTTCGACAAAGTTGGTTATAACTTTCTCATTTTGTTGATAACTTTAAAAAGGCTGCCCCGAAGGACAGCCTTTTAGTTCTTAGTTTTGAGTTTTTAGTTTTGAGTTACTCAAACTAAAAATTCAAAACTCAAAACTCAAAACTCTTTTAGAGCCACTTAACCAATGGGAAATCCTGACGGTGAGGCAATAGCTCATGCTTAGGATAGAGGCGTAGGGCGATCATAAAGAGGCCTGCATCCTCGGTAAGCGCGGAGAGCTTATAGGTAGCCACACGCCCAGAGAAGGAGATGAGTTCGGCTTGGATAAGTTCCACCACCTTCACCTGTCCGTCTTCCTTGCGTGTAACGACCAATTCCAAGCCTACATCCTCAGGGGAGAGTTCGCTTAGGTAGAGCTCGATGGTTGCCTCATAGCGATTGCCCAAGGTGATGAGTTCACGATCACGCCTAGGAGCCACTACTTTTTCCACACGCAAGTGCGCCCATTCTTGGCTTACCTTCTTCTTCCATTGGGAGAGGGCAATAGCCTTTTCGAAGTGATTGCCACGGAGGAGCTTAGAGCGTTTTTGTTGTGGATAATAGTATTGGTTCTCATAATCGGTAAGCATACGATAGGTGGTGAACTGAGGGGCTACCTTTCCTATGGTATTTTTGATAAAGCTACACCACTCTATAGAGATTCCTTTGCTATCCTTATTATAGAAAGTAGGTGCGATTTGGTCTTCTATGATATTGTAGATCATCTCTGCATCGAGTTCATCTTGGTACTTTTGGTTCTCGTAGGTACGTTCTTGAGGAAGCATCCAGCCGGCATCCTTACGATAGCCTTCTACCCACCAGCCATCGAGTACGCTAAAGTGCATTACCCCATTCATAGCGGCCTTTTCCCCACTGGTACCGGAGGCTTCGAGCGGACGTGTAGGGGTATTCATCCATACATCCACCCCTTGGATAAGGGTACGCGCTAAGTCCATATCGTAGTTGGAAAGGAAGATGATTTTCCCTAAGAAACGCGGTTGCTTGGATATTTCCACGATATGTTTGATGAGGTCTTGGCCAGCCTTATCGGCAGGGTGTGCCTTTCCGGCAAAGATAAACTGCACGGGGCGTTCTGGGTTGTTGACAATCGCATCGAGCCTATCGAGGTTGGTAAAGAGCAAGTGGGCACGCTTGTAGGTGGCAAAACGACGGGCAAACCCGATGGTCAGTACATCATCGCGGAGGGTATCGAAGACCTGTACTACCTCACGAGGTGTAAAGTAGGTAACGTTCTGACTATCTGTTAGGTTATGCTTTACCCGACGTACGAGCTTGGTGCGGAGTTCCTGCTTGATTTGGGCTACTTTCTCATCCGGTACATTATAGATTCCCTCAAAAGAGGCCGCCGTATAGGCGCCCGCTTCCTTTCTAAAATATTTTTCTTCTATTTCCTTCCACAGAGGCGAAGTCCAGGTAGGACGGTGTACCCCATTGGTTACATAACTGATATGGAGTTCTTCCGGCAAGTAACCCTTCCACATATCCTTGAAGATATCTCGGCTCACTTCACCATGGAGCATGCTCACTCCATTGACCTCTTGAGAGAGATTGGCCGCCAAGAAGCTCATGGAGAATTTCTCGTGCGGATCGTTTACATTAATTTTACCAAGAGCCAAAATCTGTTGCCAGTCCACATGGAGCTTTTCGGCATAGTCGCCGATAAAGGCACGTAGCATCGTTTCCTCAAAGGCATCATGCCCCGCAGGTACTGGAGTATGGGTGGTAAAGAGCGAGGAGGCTCGTACCACTTCCACCGCTTCGGAGAAGGAAAGGTGGTATTCGTTGATGAACTTATTGAGGCGTTCCAGACCGATCAAGGCGGCATGCCCTTCGTTGCAATGGTAGATATCGAAAGAGAGGCCTAAGCTGCGGAGAATCTTGATACCTCCCAAGCCCAAGAGCATCTCCTGTTTGAGTCGGTTTTCCCAATTACCTCCATAGAGGTGATGGGTGATGGTACGATCCTCATCGTTGTTATCCTCATAATCGGTATCGAGCAAGTAAAGTTCGATACGACCTACATCCACGCGCCATACACGGGCATAGAGCGTACGACCGGGCAGGTCGAGACTGATCTTAAGCCATTTGCCTTCCTTGTCCAATACTGGGGAGACCGGAATTTTAGTAAAGTCCTGCGCCTCATACTCGGATTCTTGGTTTCCGAAGGCAGATATTTTTTGAGTGAAATAACCATAACGGTAGAGCAAGCCCACCCCTGTAATCTTGGTAGCCTTGTCACTGGCCTCCTTAAGGTAGTCCCCTGCCAAGATACCCAAGCCCCCTGAATAAATCTTCAAGGAAGAGTGCAAGCCAAATTCCATACTGAAGTAAGCGATGGCCGGATCGGTCATTTCCTTCTTCTTCTCCATATAGTTAAGGAAGTTGGTATATACCTTATTGAGGCGTTCCATGAAGTCCGGATCATTTTCCAAGGCCTTGAACTGGCTCACAGAGATAGAGTCGAGCAAGAGGATAGGGTTCTTATGAACGCGGTGCCACTCTTCGGGGTCAATACTCTTGAAGAGCTGTTCGGCCTCTTCGTTCCAGCACCACCAAAGGTTTTTGGCCAATTCCTCGAGGGCTTTGAACTTCTCAGGAGTGGAGCGGTGTACGATCACACTACGCCAGAAAGGCGTATTGACCACACGAGACTGCTCCCATACGGCTGTATCGGTATCCACTACAGGAAGGTCGGCCAATCGAGGTTCTAACTTATTAAGGGTCAGTTCATAAGCTTTTTGATAGAACGCATAGAACTTATCCCAAAGGGCTGCCCTGCCTATCTGCTGTGCATCTTCCCATAGCGCTTCGTAAGCGGTAGGCGAAAGGCGTGCTATCTTCTCTATTTGGCTCACCACTCCTGTGACTACCTCTTGGTAGTTGCTATCATCGCGACGAAGTACCCTCAAGGCTAAGTTTTCATTAGGAAAATGAGTCAAAGCCCAAGTACCGAAGCCCGCTAAGGTGGTGGTTATGGTAGGCACCCCGAAGCACAAGCTCTCAAAAGGTGTATAGCCCCAAGGCTCGTAGTAGGAAGGGAATACGGTAAGGTCGATTCCGGTAAGCAGCTCATAGTAAGAAAGGTCGAACACCCCATCATTGCCCAAGAGATAGCTGGGGCAATAGACTACCTTCACCTTGTCCTGTAGCTGGTTGAAGAGCTGCGCCTCACGGAGCTTGGAGACGATGATATTCTGATACTCATCCTTCACCAAATGGGTTGTATAGGTCTGCCCAATAGTATTAAGCCCCTCATAAGCAGCGGGAATAAGGATAAAGGCCACCACTTGCTGATCGAAGGTGGCATCCTGATTGAGATATCTTAAGGCATCGATGAAGACATCTATTCCTTTGTTTCTGAACTCATTGCGTCCGCTGATAGCTACAAAGAAAGGTTTTTTCTCAAAAGTAGCCCCTGTCACGCTCTGGGCAACCTCTTGGAGCTTAGCGGCTGCTTTCTTTCGTTTTTCAAGGAAGCTGGTACGGTCGCTTAGGTGTCCTTCGTCGAAGCCATTAGGGGTCACCACCTCAGGGATACGGCCTAAGAAGTGGGCTGCCTCACGAGCCGTAATATCACTTACTGTAGTAAAGACATCGGCTGCCAAAGCGGCCTTGGCCTCCAAGCCGTGCTTGTGTTGTACAGAGAAGCGGGCTGCCAGCTCAGAAGGCTTGTACTCTTCCAAGTAGTTATAAAGTGCCCAACCATTGCCCGCTATACTGCGGCCTAAGACAGTGGCATGGGTGGTGAAGACCGTTCCCACATGAGGGAGCTCCTGCTTGAGATAGAGTAAGGCGGTACCCGTCATCCATTCGTGGAAATGAGCAATCGCACGCTCACGCACCCCTACTTGGAAATGTACAAAACTCTCCAAAACCTTTCCCACGGCATAGCCAAAGAGGGCAGATTCGGTAAAGTCCCAAGAAGCATCGAGCGAATCGAGCTGTTGGGTGTTCCAGTAGTAGGTAAGAATTTCATTTTTTTCACTGATATAATGGGAGAAATCCACTAAAATAGCAATTGGTTTCCCTTTTATATTCCAATAACCCGTCCTTACCCTTAGGCCTTCCTCACGAGTACGCGCCAGCCATGAAGGGAAAAGGGATTCATCTTCGATAAATTCAGGGTTTTCCCTGTGTTGCCATAGGTCTGGGCCTATAGTGATATACTTGTCGGCAAACTTCTCACGTACCAAAGTAGCACGTGTAGCCAATACGGTATGTATGCCCCCAATCTTGTTGCATACTTCCCAGCTAACTTCAAATAAATAATTCGGATCCATTGTTATTTCTTCTTTCATGAATTATGGTTGTATCACCTTGCAAATATAATCATTTTTAAGGGAGAAAAAAAGAAAAACGACTGATTTTTAATTGTCTTTTTTCAATAAACTGATTATCAATAATTAATGATCAATGGCTAATGGTCAATGATTAATGGTTAATGACTAAGCTCTAACAATTAACAATTAACCATTAATAATTAACAATTATAGCGTCACAGTTTGTCCAGCTTGAGGTCTATCTTTGCAGCGTGGAAGAGAAAAAGTATATAAATCCATAGATTTTTATAGGCAAAAAGGAAATACATGTCATAAAAATTTGTATATTTGTCGCAAATTTTAAAACACTTAAATATTTGAGATAAACATACCCAAAAATATAATGATATAGCGTTTCGCTTTGATTTCCCCGCTCCGGAATACGACCAAACATTTCAATAGCACAAGGAAAGCAGAGGACGAAATGCCTGCCTTATAAGCGCAGGTATTCCTTTTTGCTTTTGTGTTAGCCTTTGGTCGGGCTCCGGACGAAGTAGAAGGAAGCCTGCGCTTGATACATTTTTACTAGATAAATCAATTTAATCTTTTAATGATATGGCAAATTTAATTAACTTAGGGGACGAATTATTGAGAATTTGTCCTACTAATGCAAAGAAGATAGAAGTTTCCATTAATAATGGTAAAACTTGGTCTACACGCTGTACTAGTATTTCATATGGTGATTTTTATGATCTAACTATTTTTGGAACAGAACTTTTAGCTACAACTTCTAAAGGAGTTTATGTATCTATAAATCAAGCAAAATCGTGGACATCTCGCTGTATAAATCCAAACTATGGGAGCTTTCAATCTATTCAGGTAAATGGCAATGAACTTTTAGCTACTACCTCTAAAGGGTTATATGTTTCTAAAAATAA
>RBWB01582312.1_pt1 | contig 15696 bp, 21 predicted proteins | sample 2014201 | NCBI WGS metagenome assembly RBWB01 (sample SAMN10133834, study PRJNA383868) | Human oral metagenome, whole genome shotgun sequencing project. | isolation source: supragingival plaque isolated from 88 juvenile twins | host: Homo sapiens | place: Australia
GGACATTATCCAGGAACTTGGCATCACCCACGGATGTCTATCGTATGCATTGCGGTACCAACGAGACGGGGAGGTCTCCCGACGAGCTCGAGAACTAGCTGTAGCTCAGGGAGGGGTAGCCTACTGTACCGCCCCTGAGTGCGAGACGATCCATGACGCTGACGGGAAGATGACACAAATCTTCCCAGGCGACGTCGTCCTGATCATTGACAAGACGACAAGCGAAGCTCAGCTACTGAAGGGCGGTAAGGTGATAGAGGTGTATCAAGATGTCACTATCGGTATGCTCGCCGAGATACAAGCGAAGGCGACATCCTTGAATAATAAGTAAGCTATGCTTCAGCACTACGGTAAAGCAACGGTGATAGAGCTATCCGATCTCATCGAGGATAGGCGGACTGCCGAGGATCAGTCCGAGTGCTTGGCGCCTGTGACATCAATTGACTCGTACTACAAGATGGTGCAAAGAGGCCACATCAATGTAGTCCGTCAAGGTAAGGGCAAGGGCAATACAGCTCTCATCGACTACAATAGCCTCCCAGTAGCACTGCGAGACAAGGTAGATAGGCGACTTGGCACTGATGCTGTACATGTGGCAACGATTAAGAAGTGGTTCAGCGAGCACTACCGCCGAGATCGAGGAGCTATGGAGTACTACCCCAAGCGCCTGAGGGAGCTGAACCTCTCCCTCTCCCTGGAGCGTATCGCTCAGCTGACGGATGAGTACACCGCAAATGCCTCGGTGCTCATGGCTGTCAAGAGCCTGCAAGCAGACATCCGCCTGCTAAAGCGGGTGATGGGCGGTAGCAAGGTCGTCCGCTGGGAACAGCTGGCAAGTGCTATCAGCTACTACAAGCAGGAGGTCGGGCACACGCTCCCTCAGAGCGCCCCCCGCTTTCGCAAAGCGCTAAGAGAGTTCGACGAGCATGGCTACGAGAGCCTCATCAGCAAGAAGTTCGGCAACCAACAAACGAGAAAGGTCGATAGAGACACGCTCTACCTACTACTTGCCTTGGATAATGATGATACCCGCCCGTATAATAGCACTGTAGCCGAGCGCTACAACAACTTCGTCGAGGGGCTGCTAACGGTGTACAATCCCGAGACGGGAGAGCTGTACGACCCAAGCAAGTATAAGAGCCTGAGCGAGACGACGGTGGCGAACTACCTCAGCACTCCTGAAGCTAAAGCCCTGCGAGGGAAGGTGCACGACGACTATCAGACGTGGCGAGGCAAGAACCAGCCCTTTGTGCTGCGTAAGCGCCCAACGATGTCCCTATCTAAGATCTCCCTTGACGACCGTGACCTCAAGCTAAAGGTCAATTGGCGAGAGCAAGGGATCAGCGAAATCGTAAGCCTCAAAATCTACATAGCCTACGACCTGGCAAGCCAAGCAATCATCGGGTACAGCTTCAGCGGGAAGAAGCGTCACGACATCTTCATCGGATGCCTACGCTCGACCTTCAGGACGCTCCTTGCGAACAACCTCCCCTGCCCTTATGAGGCGGAGGTAGAGCAACACCTGGTATCGGACTTTAAGGAGTCGATCATGCGTCCAGGGGCACTATTCCCCGAGCCCTACTTCCTCGCTCCTGGTAACTCTCAGGCGAAGGGTGCAGAGCACATGAACCGCCTCTTTAAGTACCAGACGGAGAAGGAGTACATCCCGAATACGGGACGCCACTATGCCCGCCTGGATGCCAACCAGACGAACGAGGAGAAGAGCTTCGACGAGCACAACGACCGCTTCAAGGCTAAGGTGTGGGCTTACGAGGATGCAGTAGCCTTTTACGAGGGCTTGATCTACGAGTACAACCACTCTCCACATAGCAATACCGCCTATTGGGGCGGACGTACCCGCTGGGAGGTGCTTATGGAGTCGGTTAACCCCCAGCTGGCAGCAATAGACACCCACAAGCTAGCTACCCTCATCGGCGAGCATCGCTCTACATCGGTGCGCCGAGGGCACATCAAGGCAAACTATCGGAGCTTCGCTCTCTCCCCCGAGGGGGTGGGTAAGCTGAAAAGCCGAGACGGCAAGGTAGATGCCTATTGGTGGGAGCAAGTGGAGGGTGAAATGGGTGAGGTACACATCTACGAGGGTGGACGCTACATCGAGACCGCCGAGGAGATCTACCGAGTCAATGAGGCGAAGGCGGAGCAAACGGATGAGGATCGACACCTCCTGCACCAGCAACTACAGCGGGTGAAAGCCTACGATGCTCATATCGCCGAGCGCCTGCCAGGCAAAGCTCGCCTCCTGAAGGAGGAGACCCACAAGGCGCTCACCGAGCTAAGCCCCGTCGAGGTCGTCACGCTACGTCGAGATGAAGATGGCGAGCTGCTCGACGAAGAATACCTCACCATCAGCTCTGACGACGCCCGTACGAGGGCGATGGCAGACCTATAGAATGACATTCAAACACCAATTAAATAGAAATAGAAGACAATGAAAAGGTATCAAGAAACAATCGCCTACACCTGGGAAGAGCTGGTTGACCTCCTCGGAGGAAAATTCAATGAGCTCAATCGAACGGATGAGTTTGGCATGGCCACCTGTGACGTCCAGATCTTCGGTGACGAGCTCATCTATCTGCAGTCGCTCTTCAGCTCTAAGGCTCTCGAGGCGCTACGAAAGGCTCTCGGTCTGTAAAAACACCAATTAAATAGAGGTAAAATGGAATTCGAAGGTAAATACTACTGGACACTCGAGGAGTTAATAGATGCCCTTGGGAGTGATGAATTCAACAGGCTCAACGATGAGGGAGCCTTTGGTTATACGCAGTGGATCCCCGACCTATATGATGGGCTGCTTTATGCCGAGGAATTCTTCAGCAAAGAAGCTCTATCTGCACTAACAATGCAAACCTTTACCCCCGACTAGCTATGAAACTCACCGTGGAATTCCTGACCTGCTATATGTGGGATGACCTCAGGCAGGTGCTCGGAGAAGAACGAGCGAAGCGACTACGCAGAAATGGCGCCTTCGGGCGAGCCAAAAAGAGCGACAAAGGAGAAATCTACTATGAGGAGGCGAACTTCTCCCCATGGGCAAAGAAAATAGTACGAGAAGCATGGAAATAAAGAACGAACTCAAGGCTCGCACGCTGGAGGCGATACTCGCCGATCGAGCCAACTACCCAAGCGATAGCAAGCACGCTACCGCCCTCGGCATCGCCCCAAGCGTCTACAGCGCTATCAAGAAGGGAAAGCTAGATAAGCAGCTCAGCGACTCAGCGTGGCTTAGCCTTGCCCGCCGTCTGAATGTCCCCCTCAGGGGGGAGATCGAGTGGAAGGTCGCTCAGACGGACACCTACTCCTACATCACGAGTCAGCTTGAAGCCTGCCAGGAGCGAAGCCTCAGTGCTCTCCTCTGTGACATCCCGAACATCGGGAAGACCTTCAGCGCTCGTCACTACGCCCGTACGCATAAGCACGTCGTCTACATCGACTGTAGCCAGGTGAAGACGAAGGTACGACTCGTCCGCTCCATTGCTATAGGCTTCGGGCTGGAGGCGAAGGGACGCTACGAGGAGGTCTATGCCGACCTCGTGTACTACCTCAAGGGGCTGGATAGCCCGCTGATCATCCTCGACGAGGCGGGCGATTTGCAGTACGAAGCCTTCCTCGAGTTGAAGGCGCTGTGGAATGCCACCGAGCGAAGCTGTGGGTGGTATATGATGGGGGCTGATGGTCTTCGGGCGAAGATCGAGCGTAGTATCGACTGCTGTAAGGTCGGCTACACGGAGCTCTTCTCTCGCTTCGGCGATGCCTACCGCAAGGTCACCCCTCAGGATGGAGAGGAGCGTAAGAGCTTCCTCCTGAAGCAAGCCGTGGAGGTGGCGAAACTTAATGCCCCTGAGGGGGTAGATGCTGTGAGCCTCGCCCGCAAGTCGGGGGGACTCCGCAAGGTCTACACCGAGATCGAGAAGCTCAAACTACAGGTTGGGGCATAAGCGATGGCAAGAAGGGCGTACTCAGCCAGCGAGGTGCTGGCAAAGAAAGTCCCTGCTATCCCCTTCGAGGGGCGCTGGAGGGATGCCTTCGGCGAGCCTGGCAGGACGGGGGTGTGGATCATCTGGGGGCAAAGTGCCAACGGTAAGAGCTCCTTTGCGATGCAGCTGGCTAAAGAGCTCTGCAAGTACGGGCGGGTCGCCTACAACTCCCTCGAGGAGTCGCTCTCCCTCTCCTTCCAGCAAAATATGCAGCGGTGTCGGATGGATGAGGAGGCGGGTCGCTTCCTCGTCCTCGACCGAGAGCCGATGGAAGAGCTGAGCGCCCGCCTCGGGAAGCAACGAAGCCCCGACTTTGTCATCATCGATAGCCTACAGTACTCGGGGCTAAACTACTCAGAGTATAAGCGCCTGAAGGAGGCTCATCCTAAGAAGCTCTTCATTTTCATCAGCCACGCCGACGGTGACCGCCCCAAGGGGGCAACGGCTGCCAAGGTGCAGTACGACGCTGACATGAAGATCCTCGTACAGGGCTACCGAGCCATCTGTAAGGGGCGATACATCCCCGAGGCGGGGCAACACTACAGCATTTGGGCGGAAGCCGAGGTGAAGTATTGGGGTGTCGCCGAGCGGGAGGAAACAGGAACAAACGAACAAATAAATAAGAACGAAAACTAGTATGAACTACCTACTAATCAGTGTTGCGAGCGCTCTCATCACGCTATTCCTTTGCGAGCGTCTGATCATCAGATATTACCATCGAGCCCACGAAGCTCTCCTTAGGAAGAAGATAGACCTCTACAATCAGCTGGAAGATAAGATCGGGCGTAATATGGAGCTTCAGGTCGAGCTCTACGAGAAGAGTAGAGAGCTTGCTCACCTCAAGGAGGAGAATAAGCGCCTGAGGGAAGAGCTCTCGCTGCATCAGAAGCAAGAGGAAAGTCTGCACAAGGAGCTCATGGAGCAAGTCGAAAGGCAAAATCACTAAGGCATGGCGACTCTGTTTGAGCTCATCATTGTCGCCCTCGTGGCGATGATCCCTCCTTACTATCTCCTATGGATAGTACTCTGCAAGAAAAGAAACGATAGAAACGAAAAGAAATGAACGCAATACAAATAGTATGCTGCCTTGTAGCGCTCTGCCTCAGCATCATTCTCGACATCATGTGTCATAGCTATGGTTATACGATGACCTGCCTATTCACGATCGCCGTGCTTGCCGTTGTCTTCAGCTACGACTACCGCAAGCGGTGCGAGGAGGCAGATAGACGCAGAAGACACTATCAGCAACACCCTCAAAAAAAATAGAGCTATGGCGCTACGCAATTACGCTGCCTTTTATGCTCTGTTGAAGCAGATGCCTGAGATGGACAAGGAGAGCCTTGTGCTCCAATGGACGGACGGACGAACCTCCTCCCTACGGGAGATGACAGACGCAGAGTATAACATGATGATTAGGGAGCTCAGGGGGACAGTCGAAGACCTCGAGGCGAAGCGAAAAGCCCGCTCTGCAGTGCTGAAACAGCTGCAGCTCTATGGTGTAGACACATCTGACTGGTCGATTGTCGATCGCTTCTGCTCGTCTCCCAAGATCGCAGGTAAGCCCTTTCGCTACCTCTCTACTCCAGAGCTTAAATGCCTTCGGCGGAAGCTACTCAGTATGCGATTTAAGGCGAGAGAGGCGGAGATACGTAGTGTGACATGCACCTTGGCAGAAAAGCGTACAGAAGGACAACTACCCAACTAGAACGATATGAAGACAGATAGGACGATGCCCTACGGCTTGGCTCGCTGCTACAAAGCGGACATCGAGCGCTATGAGATCGAGAGGCAAGAGCTCCTCAAGCGGATACGAGCCGATACGGCGACCGATGCCGAGCGTACCCGATACACCGCCCTCGGGTGGAAAATAGAAGCGGTAAAGCAACGACTAGACTCTCGCTACAGAAGTGCGAGCGAGGAAAGTGTAAGAATAATGAAATGATATGGAACAAGAAGTGAAAGCGGTGACAATCACCGAGGAGCAATTAGCCGAGTACCAGCGGCTCAAGGAAGCCGAGGCCAATCGAGAGGCTGAACTACGGGCAAAGGCAGAGCGGGAGGACTTCCGCAGGCTTTGCGAGGATGCTGTAGATGATGTCTTCGGAGCTGTCAAAGGGGCAAATGCTCTCCTCAGGGAGACAAAGGTGGTAGTGGTAAATAGCTTCCGCACCCTGGTGGAGATGAAGGAGTCTATCATGGGGGGCAAGGATCAAGGCCAGCACACCTTCAGAAACCGAGAGGGGAATAGGCGCATCACTCTCGGTCGCTACAAGAAGGTCGCCTACGACGTGACGGCTAATGCAGGTATACTCCTCATTGAAGACACCCTTGCAGATCTTGCAGACACCGAGCAATCAAAGAAGCTCGTGAAGATCATCCTTGACCTCCTCTCTCGAGATGGTCATGGACAGCTCCAGGCGGAGAATGTCATCCAGCTCGATAAGTACATCGATCTAGTGGGTGATGATCGCTTCGCCCGAGGGGTGTCCATCATCAAGGAAGCCTTCCTGTCGGAGTGGACGAAAATCTTCATTCGAGCTGAGGAGAAGAACGAGGAGGGCAAGTGGGTGACCATCCCTCTATCTATGGTCGAAGTATGACGTACACTCTCACACAGCAGCTCTCCCACGACGAATTGTGGGAGAGCTGGGATCCAACCCGTACCGAAGATGAAGACGGCTGCTCTCTGATCGCCTTCACTCCAATGGGGCTGGCTTCGCTACGAACCATGGGCGAAGAGCGAACGTGGATAATAGAGGTTGGCTGGTCATTTCGGAAGTTCTCCGCATCCAGCGAAGAGAAAGCGATATATATAGCTACAGAGTGCTACCGTCGAACAGAGAGAGCGGTCGTAAAAGCCTTTATTGAGGGTCTTAAAGTTAATCTCGAGAAGATTGATGAACACGGCTCCATATATGCGGGGGGCTATATGATTCGTAAAGGCGTGGAACTTGTGGATTTACCCCGTGACCGAGAGTCGACCGAAGAGATTCAGACACGAGATGTCTATCTCCTTAGCCTAAGAGGTAGTGAGTTGGGAAAAAACACTGACTACCATGTGTGGGAAGATGAGATCACTGCGGCCTTCCAGTACGAGTTGCTGAAGGCTCTTAACCTAGTATAAGAAAAGTATGAATAAATGGTATTTGTGTACCGTCGCCTATGAGCGTCAGGGCGACGAGATGGGCCTTAGAAAGGTCTCCGAGAGCTATCTGGTGGATGCTCTGAGCTTCACCGAGGCGGAGGAGCGTATCATCAAGGAGGTGACACCACTGGTGTCCTTTGGGGCGCTCGAAGTGGCCAACATCCGCCCAATGAGACTCTCGGAGCTCCTACTCGACGAGCGGGGGAGCGGTAAGTACTACCGAGCACGAGTGGGCTTTGTCGAGATCAATCAGGCGACGGGTCAAGAGCGGTCGGTAACCACCGCTATGGTTGTGCAGGCAGACACCCTGAAGGAGGCAGTAGCGAAGCTCGCAGACTACCTCGACGAAGGGCGTACCAGCTATGAGGTCATCGGCATCGCCGAGCTCGACATCCTCGATGTCTATCGCTACATAGCCCCTGAGGAGCAATGATCATAGCAGTGGACTTTGACGGCACACTTTGCCGTAATGCCTATCCCGAAATAGGTGAGTCGATGCCAGGGGCAAGGAAGAGCCTCGAGGAGCTCCGAGAGCGAGGGCACTACCTCATCATCTGGACATGCAGAACGGGCGATAGGCTCCTCGAGGCGGTGAACTGGCTCCTTGAGGAGGGCATCCCCTTCGATCGGGTGAACGATCATAGCCAAGAGAACCTCGCCCTCTACGGAGAGGGCGGTATGAAGGTCTACGCCGATGTCTATATCGACGATAAGAACCTCGGAGGCTTCGGTGGTTGGTATGAGGCGATGCGTCTCCTGAGGGCTCACCCCGACTACTAACCAGGTATAATCAATAGATAGGGGGCACACGACGGTCGTCGTGTGCCCCCTATCGCTTGGTCGAAGCCCTATATCGGTGGTATCTTTGCAGAGAGAAAACTCCCCATAATCACCCTCATGCCTAAAGGTAGAAGCAAAGAACTCATCGAGCGACGCAACCGTGACCTCTATAGGGACTACAGACACCTTATGGATGTCAAGAAGCTACGCTACTCGGCGGCCATCACGCAGCTCTCGGAGAAGTACTACATCTCTGAGTTCACGGTGCTGGACGTCTTGCGCACTTGCATCCGTGGGGAGGATGAGCCCAAGGAGGCAAAGAAGGAGTTTACGGGCTTCAGGGTCTCCCGATGGAAGACGTCTCAAGGGAGACCGCAATCGGAGTGCTCGGGTGAGCTATTTGGGGAGTGAAGATCTCCGATACCCGACAAGTATAAACCTCTTGGTACACCTTAATACCATGATTGAAGGTGTAAAATCGACTCTCCACCCTCATCAAGCCTGATCCAGCCTCCCCCGAGGGACGAAAGCCTTGTAGGAGGCGGTGCAGACGCCCTCGGAGCTCCTCTCGCTGTCGGATGAACAGCTCAGTGTCACTGCCTATGTGGGTGTCCTCATAGCAGTCAATGATGAGTCGAGCCTTGATGCGTGCCTCTCCTAGCTGACTACCTCCGCTGATGTCGCTCCATTCGACTTTTTCCAAATCGATGAGCACCGCTGGGTAGGTAAGCGGATACATCTGCTTACCCTCGTCATCGATAACCTCCAGTTGTCCATAGTCCTCGTCTACGACCATCAGCTCAGGCATGCCGCCCGATACGTGCTGGATGATCGGTAAAATCAAATACTCCATAGCCTTTATTTTAGTGCGTTGTTGCTTACCTTATTGATCGCCTTGATGATCTCATCGCTGATCTTATCGCTAAGCTCCTTACTCTCTCCGATGAATTGGCGCTTAGGCATGTGGATGCGGATGTTGAGCTGCCCCCTCGCTCCGAGGGCTATCCGCCTCCACTTCTCAGCTTCGCTCCCTCCGCTCTTGCCACCAGCTTTGTAGTACTGAGCCCAAAACCACTTTTTCATCTTGGGGGTAACCGTGGGGGTGGAGACCATATCCCCTCCCTCGTTGTGTATGCGAGCATAAGCTACGGGGTTGAACACGAGTACAGAGGCCTTGCTCGGCACGGCCTCGATGCTACTCATGAGGTGGTTCCGAGCGGAGGTTAGTGTGCGATATTGCGCCGAGGTGGATGAGCCGTGCTGTCTGATAGCTCGTTGCCACTGATGCAGACCTCCATCCATAAAGCCTGAGAGGCGGAAGTTGTCTCTAAAGTGGCGCTTGGCGATGACCGCCACCTTGCGGGGGAGGCGGTTATTGATCTCCTCCTCGGCGTCTTTGGTTAGCTGCGTGATGACCTTGAGTAGCTTGTCTGCTTGCATTGTTCGGAGAATTGATTATCTTTGTGATGGCTCGAAAGAGTTAGGGATGCGGCTCAATAGAGTCCCATTCCGCCTGGGGGGACTAGAGAAATCTAGTCCCTATCTTTTTATATCCTATAGGAGCTCCCGCAATATTTCTTCACTTTCCCTATAGTAGAGTATCCGTCCCTTAAGTTTTCTTCGTGCCTCAAGACGTTTTTAAAAAAGCTCCACTTTATTAGTCTCTAGTCGAACAATAACTGTCCTTGCTCCTTGCTCCTCATAGGCATGTATTACTTGCTTTATTAGACCTCCTGTCCCATGAAAACTCTTGAGATCTGCAGAAATTCCATCAAGCAGAATATCGTATGAGTCTCTCTCCCCCTATTAGTACCTCTTAAATGAGAGACATGATGCCCATGTTCTGCCTGGACTTTACACATGGATTGCTCCTTGTCAAATATGGCACGCTCTCTCGAGTTCTGTTTCCCCTCATTTATGCGTTGTCTTTCCGTGACGACATATCCTCCAGACTCTGATATATAGCTATGCTCCCACTTGTCGGTGGGGTATTGCTCCTCGAGCTTCGCCTTGATTACCGCTTTGTCTACGTAGGGGCAACTGAGGCAGTCCCTAGCCCGATTGGAGAGGTGTCTACGCACCCACCCTTCACGCCCCTGGAGGTATAAAAGGGGCACTTGGTGCGACTCGAAGTCGTCGGGCTTCTTGGCATTGAGGTGGATGTTTGCTTGTGGGGTGATGTCAATCTCCTTACGCTGAAGAGCTTGCCCCCTGAGGCGTTGTAGCCGAGCACCTCGAGGCTGGGGATTATATAGTAGTGCTGTTCAGACTATGATCTCCCCCCTAAAGGGGTCTGGTGGGTAAGCTATGAGAAGTCCCTCGCGTAACAGCCTCTGTATCATATGTACTAGCAGTCATACCGAGTAGTCCGATGAGCTCTCGGTAGGAACACTCTCATCACCTATGTAAGGTGATGGTGACGCTCTTTATAGGAGCGTTGATGCGCTCTCGGTAAGAACGCATTCATCACCTTACATAGGTGATGACGACGCTCTTTATAGGAGTGTAGATGACCTCCCACAATGAGCTTATAGGCGAGGCTGATAGGCTGAGTGTGGTGAATAGATCTAGTGTGGCGGATATACCTCAGTCTAAGGGTTGAGACTACTAGCTGAGAGTAGGAGGAGAGTGTGACTGTTCCCAGAGAGGGATGAGCATATAACGACAGCACCCCCCGTAGACTACATTGGTCTACGGGGGGCGCTGTCGTCTGGCTACTCTCGCAGAGTGGAGAGGATAGGTGGATAGGCTATTCGGACTCCTCGTCTAGTAGATGCTGACTGTAGCCTACGAGGTGGCGGAGGTTCACAAGGAGCTCATCCGTCTCAATGAGGAGGTTGAGGTAGACGAGGGAGGCACGTAGATCCTCCTTGCTGCTCTTGTGGGTACGCTTCATCTGCGTCTTGCGCATGTCCTTGACGACACTGCGGAGTTCCTTACCCATGGACTTGGCCTTCTTCGCTTCCTCCATTCGTTCGCTGGCGATGAGGCGGTGCACCTGAGCGATATAGTCGATGACACGATCACGTATGGGGAGGAACTCGGAGCGGCACTGCTCGGGGATCGGATTGAAGTTGTTGTCTACGTGCTCGGCCCCGACCTCACTAGCTCGCTCTAGGGCATAGATCATCTGGAGGCAAGCGTTTGCTCCGAGATGGAACCACATGTTCTTCTCTAGTACATCCTCGTCATTGGACATACGCCTCAGCCCGATCGTCTCCTTGCGACGCATGGTCTTGAAGCGACGCTTGTGGCTATCTAGGTGGTGCTGGGTGCGACGGAGCTTACGCAGGTCTTCACTAAAGAGCCCTGTGGTCAGATCCATATAGTCTGTGCTGACTTGGTCGAGGAGGGTGATCTGATTGAGACGTACGTGCTCAGAGAGTAGGCTCCACATCGCCTCGGGCTTCTCTGCATTGAGGATAGCGACGAAGAGTTCATCATCACCATCATCCTTCTTGCGCTTGATCAGATGACTATTGAAGAGGAGGAAGAGAGCTAGGCCAATGAGTGCAACCATAGCGACGAAGCCCCCGAAGTTCATCGTCGCAGCGATGATGATCGCGATGATGAAGGCTGCACCAGCAGTGATGAACCAGCCCCCGATCACGGACATCACCCCAGTGAGACGCCCCACGGCACTCTCACGTCCCCAGGCACGATCCGCTAGAGAGGACCCCATAGCGACCATGAAGGTGACATAGGTCGTCGAGAGAGGTAGCTTCATAGAGGTACCGACGGCGATGAGTAGCCCCGAGAGGACGAGGTTCACCGAGGCTCTCACGAGGTCAAAGGCAGCCCCCTGCTCGAGGGTGATCTCCTGCTTGTTGAAGCGGCTATCGATCCAGGTGCGAGCCTGCTTAGGCACGGCACGCTCTAGGAAGTTCGCTATCGTGCTGCTCGTGCGTACGAGGCCACGGGCGATACGAGAGGAGCCGAAGGTCTCCTCACCATCATCTTGGCGGGAGAGGTTCACAGAGGTCTTGATGACGTTCTGGGCACTCTTGGAGAAGAAGAGTGCGACGACCATGATGAATCCGGAGGCGAGGAGGAAATAATAGGGAGTCTCAGCTGGCCCCTTGTTGGCTGTCATCAGGTAGCTGTCGTAGGCGCCATTCCCATGAGCTGTGAAGTCCTGGTAGGAAGCAAGTCCCGTCAAAGGCACCCCGATGAAGTTCACCAAGTCGTTGCCCGCAAAGGCAAGCGATAGAGAGAGGGTACCTGCCAGGACGATGATCTTGAGGATATTCACCTTGCACCAATAGAGGATCTGCATCACGATCGTCGAGATGATGAGGCAACCGATGACGAGCTCCTGGGTGTGCTCATTGATCCACTCCTTGTAGGCAAAAGTCGAGTCCCCCAGCCCCTTGATGAGCATGAAGTAGACGATGGCCGTGAGAGCTAGTCCCCCATAGATGCCAGCTAGGTAGGGTAGGTTCTTCTTGTAGTTGAAGGTGAAGAGCACGCGAGCGATCCACTGCACGAGCGATCCGAAGAAGAAGGCAATAGCTACGGAGAGGAAGATGGCGATGATGACCTGCAGCGCCTTGGAGGTATTCAGCAGGTCAAGGACCTGGATCGAGGGATCACCGACACTCTTGATCATAGCCATACAAAAGGCTGCGCCAAGGAGCTCGAAGACCATGGAGACGGTCGTGGAGGTCGGTAGCCCGAGGGTATTGAATATGTTCAGTAGGATAATGTCCGTGACGACAGCTGTGAGGCAGATCGTCATCACCTCCTGGAAGGTGAAGTACGAGGGGTCATAGATGCCATAGCGAGCTATGTCCATCATCCCATTGCTCAGGGATGCACCGATGAAGATACCGACAGCTGCGACGGCGAGGACGACCTTGAAGGGGGCAGCCTTCGCTCCGATCGCAGAGTTTAGGAAGTTCACAGCATCGTTACTTACCCCCGCCACGAGGTCAAAGCAGGCGAGGATCAGTAAGAATACTAGGATGCAGATAAAGATGATTTCCATTACTGGGACAAATATGTTCTAGGGTTAGTTGGTGAGACGCATGACTAATCGAAGAGGGAACGAGGCTCGTCACTAGACTCTTGTATCTGGGGTGGAGTAGGAGCCTCGGTGGGCGTAGCTAGAGTGCCCTGAAGGTGGGAGAGGAAGTCTGCCTCAGAGAGTAAGGTGATGCCTAGGGAGTTCGCCTTCTCGAGCTTGGCAGGCCCCATGTTGGCACCAGCTAGGACGAAGTCTGTCTTGCTGGAGATCGAGGAGGAGACTTTCCCCCCATAGGACTCGATCATAGCCTTGTACTCCTCTCGAGAATGCTCGGTGAAGACACCACTGATGACAAAGGTACGCCCCGAGACGAATTCGTGTGAGGTGACCGGGCTTGGCTCCTCCTGAGCTGTACGTCGGAGTGGGAGTCCGAGCTCCTCTAGCTCAAGGATGAAGTGTCGGTTGGCCTCTAGTGCGAAGTAATCCACGAGGCTCTGAGCGATGACCTTACCAATATCGGGTATGGCAGTCAGCTCCTCGAGGGAGGCCTTGGCGAGCTCCTCTATACTCGGGTAGTGCTGTACTAAGGTTTTGGCGACTGTCTCGCCTACGAAGCGAATACCGAGCCCGAAGAGTAGCGCACTGAAGGGTCGATCCTTGGAGGCAGAGATGCTCTCTAGGAGCTTCGTGGCACTACGCTCCTTGAAGCCCGGTAGGCTGAGTAGATCCTGTAGACTGAGACGATACAGATCTGCTATGTTGTGTACTAGGTCTTGCTCGAAGAGTAGAGATATGGTCTCCTCGCCCAGACGAATATCAGCGGCCTTTCGTCCGCAGAAGTGCTCCAGTCGTGCCATCTGCTGGGGAGGACAGGAGGCTTGGTTAGGACAATAGTAGGCGGCCTCACCCTCATTGCGGTGTAGAGGTGAGCTACAGGCAGGACACAGCGAGGGGAATATGATCGGCTCTGCGCCTGCGGGGCGCTCTTCCTTGGCAACGCCTACGATCTTGGGGATGATCTCCCCGCCCTTCTCGACGAATACCTGATCTCCGAGGTGTAGATCTAGCGAAGCGATAAAGTCGGCATTGTGCAGGGAAGCTCGGCGTACCGTGGTCCCCGAGAGGGGTACTGCATCTAGGTTGGCCACTGGGGTCACAGCTCCTGTCCGTCCGACCTGAAAGTCTACAGAGCGTAGGGTGGTCTTTGCCTGCTCAGCTTGGAACTTGTAGGCAATGGCCCAGCGAGGCGTCTTGGAGGTATAGCCGAGCTCCTCTTGCTCTGCGATAGAGTCTACCTTGAGTACTACGCCATCTGTCGCCACGGGGGCAGAGTGACGTGCCTCGTCCCAGTGATCGAGGAAGTGATGGACCTCCGAGAGTGTGTGACAGAGCTCGATCGCATGGGAGACCTTGAGCCCCCAAGCCCGGCACTGCATTAGCCGCTCGTAGTGGCTATCTGGCATCTCTGGTTGTGCGGGGACATAGTAGAAGAAGGCATCTAACCTACGAGATGCTACGATAGCAGGATCCAGCTGCTTGAGTGTGCCACTGGCAGCATTACGTGGGTTCGCGAAGAGAGGGAGCCCAGCCGCACTACGCTCCATATTGATCCGATCAAACTCTGCGAAGGGGAGGAGGATCTCACCACGTACCTCCAGCTCACGAGGATAGCCCGCTCCCTGCAGGCGTAGAGGAATAGAGCGAATGGTACGGACATTGGCTGTCACGTCGTCGCCCATCTGACCGTCCCCTCGGGTGACAGCACGTACGAGGATCCCCTCCTCATAGATGAGGGATATGGATAGACCGTCATACTTCAGCTCGGCGGCTATGACGAAGTCCTTCCCCCCCAAGTCCTTCTTTACTCGCTCGTAGAAGCTATCGACCTCGGCATAGCTATAGGTATTGCCTAGGGAGAGCATGGGGTAGCGATGTGCTACCTGTACAAAGCCCTCGGTGCGGTCTGCCCCGACACGCTGGGTCGGGGAGTCGGGGGTGATGAGCTCGGGGTGCTGTGCCTCTAGCGCCTCTAGCTCCTTGAGCAGGTGGTCGAAGTCATAGTCCGAGATGGTAGGGGCAGATAGGACATAATAGGCATGATTGTGCCGATTGATCTCCTCTCGGAGCGCTTTGATGCGTTGGTCTATTCGTTCCATTTCTGATAGTAGTAGAGATCCTGATAGTCCCCTCTGGCCCATTGCCAGCGGGCTAGGGTGGCTGTATGTCTGAAGCCGAGGGAGAGAAGTAAGCCCTGCGAAGGTGTGTTGTAGGCTAGTGCCTCAGCGTAGATCTGCTGGCAACGTAGCCGCTCGAAGGCATAGCGGCACACTAGTCTAATTCCCCGAGAGGCATAGCCCATGCGCCTATGCTCAGGGGCGATGTATATCCCGAGCCCCACACGGCAGTGTAGGGGAGTATAGCCGTAGAGTACCAGATGTCCTAGGGGAGTAGGGATAGAGCCATCCCAGAGCTCTATCATGAGTCCCATCGTCCCCGTCTCTAGGATATGCTGCGAGGAGGTGGTGATATAGCCCTGTAGGAAGTCTTTGGAGAGGGGATTGATGGTGTTGCTTGAGAGCCATCCTTCGGTATCATTCTCCCAGGTCTCTAGCTGAGGCAAATCCTCCAGAGAGAGGGCTCTCAGGCGGAGATCTTCGTGCTCTAGTAGATGTGCCATAGCGGGTGAGAGATGGTCAGAAGCGAAGGGATTGGTCGAAGTCCGTACGGGTAAGGATGGATCTACCTAAGGTCACCTCGTCCGTATACTCGATCTCATCCCCGATAGCGATTCCCCGAGCGATCACCGAGAT
>RBWB01582315.1_pt1 | contig 15691 bp, 9 predicted proteins | sample 2014201 | NCBI WGS metagenome assembly RBWB01 (sample SAMN10133834, study PRJNA383868) | Human oral metagenome, whole genome shotgun sequencing project. | isolation source: supragingival plaque isolated from 88 juvenile twins | host: Homo sapiens | place: Australia
GTCGTCGAGACGACCTACAGTAGGTTTTTTCGACGACCTACCGTGGGTCGTTTTTGGAGCCCTTGGGAGGGGGAGCTCGGAAGGTGGGGTTTGTACCCAGAGAAAGGGACGGAATTTCTTCGGTGCTTGGAGCCGGCTTTTTCTTCGGTTTTTGGCTGGATTTTTGTTCGGCCGTGAGCGAGGGAAGAAGAACTAGGTGGACGGGGCGAAGGGCGAGTATTCCGTGGTAAATTTCGTTAACTTTGTCGCTAATAAAGGAGTCTTCATTTGCCCGGGAAGACTCCACGACCAATCAAGAACATTCATATATATGAGTAAGATAACTCAACGAGTCGCCGTGTCTGCTTGCCTTGCGTGGGCTTGTGGGTGCTTGGCCTGGCCTGTCGGTCTGCTCGCTCAGGAGATCCCGCAGGCCCAGAGCCTTGAGACTCAGGGGGCTTCCACCGAGCGCCCGATCGCTCTTAGCCTCGAAGGGGCGGTGCGCCTTGCCCTGAAGAAGAGTCCGACGCTCGAGGCTTCTGTCCTAGGTGTTGCAGGCGCCAAATACGATCAGCGAAAGAATAAGGGGGCGCTCCTCCCCACGATCAAGCTGAGTGGATCCTACACCCACATGCTGAAGAAGCAACGGGTGTACTTCGGATCGGACGATATGTCTTCATCGCCCATGGGACAGTTCTTCCCCTCAGATGGGATCGAGATGGGACAGACCCATAGCTTGCAGGGGGGCATATCGGCTGGCCTTCCCCTCATCGCTCCACAGCTCTGGGCGAGCCTGCAGCTGGACAAGGAAGCCGTAGCTCTGGCCGAAGAGCGAGCACGAGGCTCTCAGGTCGATCTGGAGGCTGAGGTGCGCAAGGCGTACATGGCCGTTCTTCTAGCTCGTGAGTCGCTCCGTGTGCTCGAAGCGAACTACGCCAACGCTCAGACCAACTATACCCAGACGGCTGCGAAGTACGAGCATGGGTTGGTGGCCGAATACGACAAGATCCGCATGGAGACGCAGGTGAAGAACATCCTGCCCAACGTGGTCTCGGCACGTACTGCCGTCAGTCTCTCCGAGGCTAAGCTCAAGGTCGTCATGGGCCTTGACCTGGATACTCCGATCGAGATCACAGAGGCGCTGGCGGACTACACGGACCGAGTCTATCAGAATCTCCCCGAGCAGACGAAGCATATCTCTCTCGAGGGGAATAGCCAGCTTCGTCAGCTGGACCTCCAGGGGCGTCAGCTCGATGCTGCGCTCAAGGTCAAGCGGATGGCCTTCCTCCCGACGCTCTCGATGAGCTTCACCTATCAGTACAGCTTTGCCTCTGACCGCTTCCGCCTGAGTGACAAGAAGAGATGGAGCCCCTTCTCCACGATCGGTCTTGCACTGGATATCCCCGTCTATACCGGGGGGAAGCGCTACTACGACCTGCGGAGCACGGAGACGCAGATCCGTCAGCTCGTAGCCCAGCGTGTAGCGGCAGAGAGTCAACTGCGCCTCGGGGTGATGAATAGCCTCAGCGAGCAACGTAAGGCGCTGGAGCAGTTCGCCTCCGCCCGAGATGCCGTGGCTACCGCTGAGCGAGGTCACAAGATCGCCGAGGTGCGCTACAAGAGCGGTGCAAGCACCGTCCTGGAGCTCAACGACGCCGAGATGGCGCTCCTGCAAGCTCGACTCAACTACAGTCAGGCGGTGTACAACTATATGGTGGCCGTCTTCTCGCTCGATGCCCTCCGAGGCACTACCCTCACGGATGCGAAGTAGGTCGGACCGCTATCGCTTCACCCCATCCACATGATCACCCCAAAGAACATAGATAAACGATGATACACCAGAAGTCGAACCTTCTCCTCTCCCTTGCGCTCGTGGGACTGGGGCTCTTCTCTAGCTGCTCCTCCTCCAGCACCAAGACCGAGGAGACAGCGCCCGCCGATAGCCTTCGCCTCGTGGATATCGCACCCGCCGAGATGCGTAGCCTAGAGATCACACAGGAGTTCACTGCACAGCTCGAAGCTAAGGTGCTCAACAATATCACCGCCCAAGCAGGTGGTCGCCTCAAGCAACTCCTCGTCAAGGTCGGCGACCGAGTCGCTGCCGGTCAGGCCGTTGCCCAGCTAGAGGCTACCCAGGCTTCGCAGGCGCAGATCCAGCTCTCCGACGCTAAGACGAACTTCGCCCGTATGGATGAACTCTACAAGGTAGGTGGGGTGTCCAAGGCGCAATGGGAGCAGGCCAAGAGTGCCGTCGAGCAGGCGAAGCTCGCCTACAGCCATGCGGCGGAGAATACCGTGCTACGCAGTCCCATCAGTGGCTTCGTCACGGCTAAGAACTATGACAACGGCGATATGACTTCGCCCCAGCTCCCCGTGGTCGTCATCCAGCAGATAGCGCCCGTCAAGGCGATGATCGGCGTCTCGGAGCAATACTATTCGCTCCTGAAGAAGGGGATGAAGGTATCCCTCACTGTCGACGCCCTCGGCGCTGAGAGCTTCTCGGGAAAGATCGCTAATATCTATCCCACCCTTGACCCCATCACCCACACGGTCTCCGCAGAGGTCGAGGTGGCTAACAAGGAACTGAAGCTTCGCCCAGGGATGTACGCTCGGGTGCATATCGACTTTGGCGCTAAGGAAGTGCTGACGATCCCTGACAAGGCTGTCGTCCGCCAGCCCGGTAGTGGTGCCCGCTATGTCTACCTCTTCTCAGGAGGCAAGGCGGTCTATCGCTCTGTAGAGCTCGGCGCACAGCAGGGCGACCGCTATGAGATCCTCAGCGGTCTCGAGGTAGGCGACGAGGTCATCACCTCGGCTCCCTCTAATCTCAAGAATGGGCTTCCAGTGAAGACCCGCAAGTAAACGCCTTCTCTCGCTATGAGCATCTACGAAACATCCGTCCGCAAGCCGATCACCACGGCACTGATCTACGTGGCGATAGCTGTGCTCGGACTCTTCGCCCTGTCACGCTTGGCCATCGAGCTGATGCCCAAGACGGATACGACACGGGTCATGGTCGTCACCTCTTACCCAGGAGCGAGTGCGGCAGATATCGAGACTAATGTCTCCAAGCCACTGGAGAATAGTCTCAATGGGATCGACAAGCTTAAGCATATCAGCACGAAGAGCCAGGACAACGCTTCGATCGTCACGCTGGAATTCCGTGCTGGTACGCCTATCGCCGATGCGATGAACGATATCCGTGACAAGCTGGATGCGATCACGGACTTCCTCCCTTCAGGAGTGAAGAAGCCAGCGATCTTCAAGTTCGATACGAGTAACATCCCCGTGGCGATCCTTTCGGTCGAATCCGAGGAGAGCGCACGAGGTCTAGCGAAGATCCTGGAGGATAGGGTCAGCAATCCCCTCCAGCGAGTCGACGGGGTCGGTACCATCAATGTCGTAGGGGCTTCGAAGCGTGTCATCCAGGTCTACTGTGATCCCGCTAGGCTCGAAGCTTACCACCTCACCCTAGCACAGATCTCCCAGCTCATCGCTGCAGAGAATACGAACATCCCCGCAGGGCAGATCGACCTCGGCTCACGCACCAGCTCGATACGTGTCCAGGGGGAATTCGTCGATCCTCTGGCGCTGGGCTCGATCGTCGTCTCGAGCGTCTCGGGCAAGGATATCTATCTGCGTGACGTCGCTACCATCAAGGATGCCATCAGCGAACGCCAGCAGGAGAGCTATGTCAATGGTAAGAGCGGAGCGATCATCATCATCAATAAGCAGGAAGGATCGAACTCTGTCGAGATCGCTCGCCAGATACAAGCTCTCCTGCCTCAGATACAGGAGAACCTCCCTTCGGACGTCAAGCTCAGCTACCTGATCGATACCTCGAGCTTCATCGTCAATACCATCGGTTCGCTTGAGGAGACGATCTTCATCACGTTCTTCATCGTCGTGCTGGTGGTGCTCTTCTTCCTCGGGCGCTGGAGAGCTACATTCATCATCATCCTGACGATCCCGATCTCGCTGGTGGCATCGTTCGTCTACCTCTTGGTATCGGGCAATTCGCTCAACATCATTTCACTCTCCTCCCTCTCGATCGCTATTGGGATGGTCGTGGATGATGCGATCGTCGTCCTAGAGAACATCACGAGGCACATCGAGCGTGGTAGTTACCCCAAGCAAGCGGCAGTACACGCCACCAACGAGGTAGGTATCTCGGTCATCGCCTCTACGCTGACGATGCTGGCGGTATTCCTCCCTCTGACGATGACTCCGGGACAAGCGGGGCTGATGTTCCGCCAGCTCGGCTGGAGTATCAGTATCGTGATGATCGTCTCTACGACGGCAGCGCTCTCTCTGACGCCGATGCTCTGCTCGCAGCTACTGAAGCGTGATCCCGGGAGAAGCAAGCTATCGGATAAGCTCTTCCGCCCTATTGAGCGAGGACTCAATGCTCTTGATAGCGCCTATGCCCGCCTACTGGGCTGGACGGTACGGCACCGTCGTACCACGGTCTTCTCTGCGCTGGGTATTTTCATCCTGAGTCTGGCGAGCTTGACCTTCATCAAGACCTCCTTCATGCCTCAGCAGGATATTGGTTTCCTCAATGTAGAGCTGGAGCTCCCTGTCGGTACTCGTGTCGATGAGACTCGTAGACTTGGGCTTGATCTCGAGAAGCGGATGCGCCAGGAGGTACCATCCATCCAGACGGTGTCGATGTATCTCGGCCAAGCATCGGATGGAGACTCTTGGTCTATGGTGCAGTCCAGCGGGACGAATGTCATCACGATGTACGTCGGTATGTATCCCCGCTCGGAGCGTACACAGACACAGGAGGAGGCATCAGATGCTATTCGCAAGATCATTGCCTCTTATCCCGAAGTCTCTAGCTACGATGTCAAGACGGGTGAGGGCGGAGGAGGCTCCACGGGCGTGACACTTGAGATCTACGGACAGGACTTCGACGAGACCGACAGCTATGCTCGTCTCCTCCGTGAAGAGCTACGCCAGTCGAAGGTAGCCTCTGGTGTGACGCTCAGTCGTAAGGACTATATCCCCGAAGTACGCTTCGTCTTCGATCGACAGCGTCTAGCAGAGAACGGACTGAACCTCTCCACGGCAGCGATGTACCTGCGCAGTGCTGTCAATGGTACCGTCGCCTCGCACTTCCGTGAAGATGGTAATGAGTACGATATCCGTGTAAGTCTCGATCCTAATCGGCGTCAGTCGCTCCAGGATATCTCTAATCTCCTGGTCTACACACCGCAGGGCAAGCAACTTCGTCTATCCGATCTGGGGCACATAGACGAAGCCTTCACACCACCTACGATCGAGCGCAAGGACCGTAGCCGTGTGGTCACCCTGACACTTACGCCTACCCCAGGCGTGCAGCTGAGTGAACTGGTCGCTCAGGTGCAGAAGACTCTGGCGGCACATCCTGTACCTTCGGCAGGTGTCTCGTATAAGATCACCGGTGCTTACGAGAGCCAGCAGGAGACCTTCGGTGATCTGACGACGCTGATGCTTCTGATCGTGATGCTCGTCTTCATCGTGATGGCGGCGCAGTTCGAGAGCTTGGTAGACCCGTTTGTCATCATGTTCTCCGTGCCCTTTGCCTTCTCGGGTGTCTTCTTCGGCCTACTCGTGACGCAGATACCTCTGGATACGATGTCCTTCATCGGGATGATCATGCTCATCGGTATTGTGGTGAAGAACGGGATCGTACTCATCGACTACATCCGTCTCTGTCGGGAGCGTGGCATGGGTATATCCCTTGCCGTCACCACTTCGGGTCGCTCGCGTCTACGTCCCGTGCTCATGACTACGATGACTACTGTACTCGGGATGGTACCTATGGCTATGGGCATCGGCGAAGGCTCAGAGATGTGGCAGTCTATGGGGATCACTGTCGCCTGGGGACTTAGTATCTCCACGCTCGTTACCCTTGTCTTGATCCCGACGCTCTATGCAGCGCTGGAGGGAAGACGTGTACACCGAGCACGCCGTCAGCTGGAGAAGAAGATCGCTCGTCGTCAAAAGCTCTCCTCTAGCCCTTCGTCTCACTAATTCTCTACTGTAGTTCTATGAACGAGAATAATCCCTTCGCTCCCGCCGAAGCGCTCAAGACCGTCTTCATCGCCTACAATCAGGCCTATCATGAGCTGATCCTACGTCTGCTCTCTCGCCAAGGACTACGAGGCTATACCTCGTGGGAGCGAGCTGAAGGACGGGGAACGACCTCGGGCGAACCCCATATCGGGAGCCATGCTTGGCCGACGATGAATTCGGCGATGCTCGTAGTGGCGCCCGCCACTCGTGTTCCAGACCTCCTCAAGGCACTGAAGGCGCTGGATGATGCTACGCCAGATCAGGGCCTGCGTGCCTTTGTCTGGTCGGTAGAGGCTACGATTTAGCCTCGGCGCTTTCCCGTCTACCTTGCTCCGTGGCGTAGTGATACGCCCGCAGTCTACGCCCCAGATCCCCTTTGGCTAGCGGGATCTGGGGTGTGGTCTTTCCTGAGGGAAGGCTTGGGTGCTCCCGTCGGTAAGCCTCGTTTTATTTGAAGCGAGGCTTGGCTTTCCTTGAAAGGGAATTCGACCGATCTCGTGCTGAGGTATGAGTTCTCCTGTAGTACGGCCTCGCTTTTCATGAAATTAGGTTCGGTTTATCCTATACTGATTCGAAGCTTTCTTATTACCTAGGCTTCGACTTTCTCGTATAAATAGGGCAGGTCTAAGGGGATGGCCTATCTTTGTAGCCAGAATTCATTCATCCTTAGATACAAACTCCTATTCACTATGCGAACGAACTACGCTCGTCTGCGTAAACTATTCGGAGCGCTTTCGCTCTCACTCGTGGGGATCTTCTCCGCAGAGGGCGCTGTGGCTCTGGATAGTCTTCAGCTCATTCCTCGTCCTGTCTCGGTTTCTTACACCAAGGGGACGCTGACTTTGCCTAAGCGTCTGACGCTCTCTGCCCATACGCCACGGGTGCTCCGTGATGGACTCGCAGGGCTTTCGCTTGCGACGACCGAGGCGAAGGGTCGTACCTCGAGCTTTATTCGCTCACGTATCGACCCCTCGGTACAGGGTAGAGAGGGCTATCGTCTGACCATCGGCGCTCGGGGTATCGATCTCGTCGCTCGTGATGAAGCTGGACTTCGTCAGGGCGCACAGAGTCTATTGCAGATCATCGGGCAGTACGGCGCTCGTCTGCCTCAGCTCTCCATCGTCGACTCTGCCCGTATGGCCTACCGAGGTGTGATGCTGGATGTCTCCCGTCACTTCATGAAGACGGACATGATCATCCGTCTGCTCGACGAGATGGCACGATACAAGCTCAACCGCTTCCATTGGCATCTCGTCGACGGTGGCGGGTGGCGCTTCCCCTCAGAGAAGTATCCTCTGCTGACGAAGAAGGCCGCTTTCCGCACCGAGAGCGATTGGGACAAGTGGTGGCAGAAGGATCGTCGCTTCGTCGATGAAGGTACTCCAGGGGCTTATGGTGGCTACTATACTAAGGAGGAGATCCAGCGTGTCGTCCGTCATGCCGACCGACTGGGGATCACAGTGATACCAGAGATCGAGCTCCCTGGCCATAGCAACGAGCTCTTCTCGGCGTATCCCGAGCTGAGCTGTCTCGATGGCTGGGCCTTCGAGAACTCTGATGTATGTATTGGCAACGAGAAGACCTTCACCTTCTTTGAGGCGATCCTCGATGAAGTCATGGCACTCTTCCCCTCCAAGTACATTCATATCGGCGGGGACGAAGCTACGATGCGCCACTGGGGTGACTGCCCCAAGTGCACCGAGCGTAAGCGTGTCGAGGGCCTCAAGGACGATCATGAGCTCCAGAGCTACATGATACGGCGTATCGAGAAATATCTCAATAGCAAGGGACGTAAGCTCATCGGCTGGGACGAGATCCTGATGGGCGGACTCGCTCCAGACGCTACGGTCATGAGTTGGCGTGGTGAAGAAGGCGGGATCAAGGCGGCAAAGCAGGGGCATGATGTCATCCTCACACCCGGGAGTCACGTCTATCTCGACTTCTATCAAAGAGAAGCCGATGGCGAACCACGTGCTAACGGGGGCTTCACTACCCTAGAGAAGGTCTACTCCTACAATCCCATGCCTAAGGAACTCACGGCAAACGAGGCTAAACATATCCTCGGAGTGCAGGCCAATCTCTGGACAGAATACGTCCTGGATGAGGCACATGCCGAGTATATGCTCTTCCCACGAGTGCTGGCACTGGCTGAAGTCGCATGGACACCACAGGCCGATCGTGACTATGCTAGCTTCCTACGCCGTACGAACTATCACGTACCTGCCCTCCTCAAGCGTGGTGTGAATGCCTATCCTCTACGACATATCGCTGCGCTCAACGAAGTAGATACCGCCCGTCGTGAGGTATCCGTTCGCCTGATGAGTGAGCGTCCCGCAGCCGAGATCCGCTATACTGTGGATGGCTCTATCCCGACAGCTTCGTCGCCGGTGTACGATGGTCGCCCGATCGTATCCCGTGATTCGATCCTCCTGGTCGCACGACTCTTCGACGGAGGGAAGGCACTTGACGTCCCCGATCTACGCTTCCGCACCGACTACCATAAGGGGATCGGGAAGAAGATCACCTACAACGACTGCTCGTGGAATGAGAAGTATCCCGCCGGAGGTGAGCGTGCGCTCCTCGATGGTGTCCGTGGTACGCCTACCTATCTAGACGGTCGCTGGCAGGGCTTTACCTCACCTCTCGACGTCACTATCGACTTAGGCCGGGAGGAAGAGCTTAGTCATATCTTCGCCAAGTTCATGCAAGAGCGCATCCAGTGGGTGTACATGCCTGGGGAAGTAGAGGTACTCTTGAGTAGCGATGGCGTGAACTTCCGCAGTGTCGTCAAGCAATCCACCCGCACGAGTGAGGAGATCTACCAGCCCGTCTTTGAGACCTTCTCCTTCCCAATGAAGGAACGTGCTCGCTACGTACGTCTACGGGCTTCGAATGATCGACCCAAGGGGAACTTCATCTTCTGCGATGAGATCGTGATCCACTAGAGAAGGGCTCTCCCTTCACCCGCTAGCCCCAAGCGCTAGCTAGCGAAGCTCCCATGCTGGTAGCCGTGATCCCTCGAGGTATCACCTGCCGAGCATGGGAGCTTTGTCTTTGGTTCCCCGCTCAGCCTCTGCAGAGCGGGGAAGTCATCTCAATAGATACGGGAGCTGATTACTAGTAAAGGAAGGCCTCATTACAAGAGAAGAAGGCGAGCGCTACAGGTGATGGCTTCAGCGATCAACTGACAGGAGGGGTGTCGTGGCTTGCTTGAGCCTTAGCCTTGTCCCGTGATCGCTCGTACCACTACGCTTGAGGGAAGCGCCCTTCGCCTGCATTCAGGGCACCCGCTACAGAGGACGGAGGCGGGGACTACGGGAAGGCGAGAAGCTCATTCCTCGGGTATTGCTTCTGATTCTGTACCTTTGTCCCATATTTCATACTAATAGTAAGCACAGAGAAAGATGACACTTTCGCATCCCTATCGACGCCTTCTGCTCCTCTCGATGGCCCTTCTTCTGGTCTATATCGGAGGAAGTGCGCAGGGAAATCGACGTATACGTGAGCACGAGGTGCAGCGTGAAGAGACCGTCTACAGCATAGCACGCAAGTATAATGTGCCGATCGAGAAGGTATATGAACTCAATCCTTGGGCTCGTCAGCAGATCAAGGTGGGGGATAAGCTCATCATCCCCTCCGCTTCAGCGACCACTCCTCAGGCAGCTACCTCGCAGAAGGGACGGAAGCACCGGGTAGAGTCCGGCGAGACGCTCTACGGGATCAGCCGTAACTACGGTATCGACCTCGTGGATCTGCTACGTGCTAACCCTGGCGTCACCTCTACTAACGTCCAGGTGGGCATGGAGCTCGTCATCCCGTCGGCTAAGGCCGACAGCCCCGTCATCAGCGATCCTGCCCCCGCTCCACAGGAGCCCACGGCCCCATCACAGGTAGCTGCTGGCCAGACACGCATACTCATGCTCCTTCCTCTCAAGCAGGACAAGCACTATGTAGAGTTCTACGAGGGCTTCCTCCTCGGGATGTACCAGCTGAAGAAGGCCGGTATCTCCATGCAGCTGACGACACTTGACGTCCCCAGTGACGCTGCACTCAACGCCTATATAGAGGAAGGGAAGCTCCGAGGTAAGGATCTCGTCTTCGGCGGTGTCACGGAGAGTCAGATCCGAGCTATCGCAGGCGCTTCGGGCTATAGCTACTATGTCATCCCCTTCAGCAAGGCAGGCGCTCTGGAGACAGGGGATGGTCGGGTCGTCCTGGCGAATGCTCACACGGCGACTATCCTTGGACGAGTGATCCCAGCTTTCGTACAGCGCTACCGAGGTAAGGAAGTTATCTTCACCCATCGCTCGGGAGACACGGAGGATAGCTTCGTGACGCAGCTCCGCACAGCCCTCAGTCGGGCAGGCGTCTCCAGCCGATCCGTCGAGGTCGGTCGGGGTACAGTCGGTGGCTTGGGTAATAATGCCGTCGTCGTCCCCATCTCACCCGACCGCAATCTAGCCCTAGCGACCATGGCGGCTATCGGTACTCAGACGGCGGGTATCAGCCTCTTCGGCTACCCTCAGTGGCAATCCTACGGGCCGAACTTCCAGCAGAGCCTCCGTCGCTACAATACGACGATCTACTCCAGCTTCTTCTTTGACCCCACACTTCCTGAAGCGAAGGACTTCCTGAGCCAATTCACGGGCTGGTTTAGCCACAAGGTGAGCAACTCTTACCCGAAGTACAGCGTCCTGGGCTATGATCTGGCTCGCTACTTCATCCGTGCTTACTCGATGTATGGCCAGAATTTCGTCAGCAACATGTCGTCCATCCCCTCCGATGGACTACAGCTGGACTTCCATCTACAGCGTGGCGAAGGGAATATCTACACCAACGACCGCTTCTTCTTCGTCAACTATCCTTCCTCAGGCGCTATACTCCGTGAAGCTCATTAGCCGTCAGTCGCTCCTAGCTCTCCTGCTATCGCTCCTCCTCGTGCCTTCACTCTGGGCGCAGGGAGAGGCAAAAGAGCCCTTCTCTCAGTCACTCTCCATCGGAGTTCACGGGGGAATAGCGGCGAGTCGCTTCACATTCGTGCCCTCAGTACGCCAGCGTATCCACGTGGGTTACGTAGGAGGTCTGGCTCTGCGCTACGATATCGAGCGGGGCGCTTCCCTACAGATGGAGCTCAACTACCTGCGGGGCGGGTGGCAGGAGAAGTACGATGCGCTGGCGACTCGCTACACTCGGCATATCGACTATCTGGAGCTCCCGATCCTATCGCATCTATATTTTCGCTCGGGTGGCACGCGTCTCTTCCTCAATCTAGGCCCCTTCGTCGGCTATCAGCTCGCTGAAGCCTCCGAAGTCACAGGTGAGGCGAATATGAGTGAGCGTGATCTGGCCCGCCATCAGATGGCAGTCACTGACCGCCTTTTCTGGGGACTCGGTGGTGGACCAGGGGTAAGTATCGCCCTCGGTGCACGTCAGCGGATCGAGCTCGAAGGGCGATTCGTCTACGGACTAGGGAATATCTGGAGCGCACGAAGAGGCTCGGCCTACGTCCAGTCTTCGGAGATGCGCTTCGGTGCTACGCTCAACTACTTCTTCCGTCTCTAAAGATCGGGGAAGAGCGTACGCCAAGGCAAAGCAGAATTTCGCTATCTTTGCCCCCGTCTGGAGCGCTTACAAGCTCCGTGACATCGGCCCTCGTAGTTCAACGGATAGAACAAGAATTTCCTAAATTTTAGATAGCAGTTCGATTCTGCTCGGGGGTACACCAGCGTGTCATCAGTCACGTCGCTCAGCCTTATCCACAGGCGAAGGCATCTCTAGCGGACGATTTAGCGGACGACATAAGCGGATGAAGGAGCGCTCTCCCGGTCACTCACATCGATCGACAAGCGACTCCACGCCATCCTAACCCACAAGAGCGGGGAAGTCTTCGGACTTCTCCGCTCTGCTTTTGTAGATACATGGGGAGGGGAATGCGTATGGCTCTGGGAAGGGTTCTGTAGAAGGCGGGGCTTCTTGCAGTAAAATGGCTTTGAGATAAAAGGAAAAACCTCGTGGAATTATAGGTAAGTCTGACGGCCTTATCTTGAAGTGAGTCGGGTGAGGGAAGAATAGGGGAAGGCAACTATCCGGATATTCCGGATGGTTCGGGTTGAAGGGGGTGCGCTGGTCGTAGGTTGATTCCTCGGGGCTGGTGGAGCTTCGGGAAGTAGGCTAAGGTAGATCATTCCCTCGCTTATTATAGATGTATGATTCGGGCGGTTTGTGTCTCCTCCTGCCTTTGCTGATGAGCCTCTCACGATAGCGCCCTCTCTGCAGAATGGGAGCCTGCAGAGGGGGCGCTATCTGTGGTGTATAGGTGGGCGGAGCACGCTCACTGTGCCCACTGCTACCAGCCCATCAACAGAATAACGAAAAGTAGCTACCTTTGTACCGAGCGTCACTAGTTCGCTCTGACTGAAAAGAAGACAATCAGTATGTCCCGTTTTGAGCTCCCCGATCTCCTTATCCCGAGGGGGCGAGTGCGGGACAGAATACGACAACGGTAATAGATGAAACATAAGATCAAGCCCTGGCTGTGGCTGGCATTCTCGCTCGTCTGGCTGGGCATCTTAGGCGGTATCTTCGCCATTTCTATGGGCTGGATAGGTTACCTTCCTCCTATCGAGCAGCTCCAAAACCCTATTGACAAGTACGCTTCCCAGATATTAGCTTCCGACGGGGAAGTGATCGGGTCGTTTGCTCATGGCGGATCGAACCGCGTCCTCGTAGACTACAAGGACCTTTCTCCCAATCTCGTCAAGGCGCTTATAGCCACCGAGGACGTTCGCTTCGAGAACCACTCGGGGATTGATTTCCGTTCGCTCGCCCGTGCTATCTTTAAAACTGGGATCCTCCAGCAGAAGAGTGCAGGGGGTGGTAGCACGCTGACGCAGCAGTTGGCTAAGATGCTTTACTCGCCACCTAGCTCTAATTTCTTCACCCGTATGATGAAGAAGCCCGTCGAGTGGGTCATTGCCGCTAAGCTCGAACGCTTCTATACCAAGGAGGAGATCCTAGCGATGTACCTCAACCAATTTGATTTCCTCTACAACGCTGTAGGGATCAAGTCGGCGGCTTTCACGTACTTCGGCAAGACGCCTGCTGAACTCAAGGTCGAGGAAGCGGCCGTCCTCGTCGGGATGTGCAAGAATCCATCCACCTACAATCCCGTACTTCGAGCCAATAGTCCCTTACCGATGGAGCGACGTAATACGGTCTTCCAGCAGATGGAGAAGGCAGGCTACCTCACTTCTCGTGAAGTCGACTCCCTGTCTCGCCTGCCAATCCGTACCTCATTTCATCGTATGGACCACAAGCAGGGCATAGCTCCCTACTTCCGTGAGCATCTGCGCAAGGTCATGATGGCGAATAAACCTGACCGAAGTGACTACGCTTCGTGGCAGTATGCCAAGTTCAGAGACGACAGCATTCAGTGGGAGACGAACCCGCTCTATGGCTGGTGCAACAAGAATCGCAAGTCCGACGGATCCCCCTATAATATCTACACCGATGGACTGAAGATCTATACGACGATCAATCCCGTGATGCAACGCTACGCAGAAGAGGCAATGCAGGAGCACATGGCAGGTCATCTCCAGCCTGCCTTCGACAGAGAGCGCCTGGCACGTGGCGGAGATCCCTTCAGTCCCTCCATATCAGCCGACCAGCGTAAGAAGATACTTGACCGTGCGATGCGTCAGTCTGAGCGCTGGCGTCTCAGCAAGGAGGATGGGCTATCGGACGAAGAGATCCGCTCACAGTTCCATCGTAAGACGAAGATGCAGGTGTGGTCGTGGCGAGGCACACGGGATACGGTGATGACGCCATTGGATTCGATCCGCTACATGAAGGGGATACTTCGCTCGGGCTTCGTAGCGATGAACCCCCACAATGGCTATGTGCTGGCCTACGTGGGCGATATCAACTTCTCCCAGTTCCAGTACGACATGGTCTCGGATGGTCGCCGTCAGACGGGCTCGATCATCAAGCCTTACCTCTATTCTCTAGCGATGATCGACGGGGCTTCCCCCTGTGATCAGGTGCTCCACGTGCAGCGCACCTACCGACTGGATAATGGTCAGACCTGGACACCTCGTAATACCAACCACCGCCGTATAGGAGAGATGGTCTCGATCCAATGGGGACTACAGAATTCGGATAACTGGGTGACGGCCGAACTCATGAGTCGTACCTCGCCGATTACCTTCAAGCGCCTCTTAGAGAGCTATGGTCTCCGTGGTCCTATCGAAGCGACGATGGCGATGTCTCTTGGTACGCCTGAGGCGACTGTAGGAGAGATGGTCTCGGGCTACACGACCTTCGTCAACGATGGGGTGCGTGTCGACCCTGTCATGGTCACTCAGATCGAGGATATGCACGGCAATATCGTGGCGACCTTCACACCGAAGATGACCGAAGTTCTTACTGCTGACGCTGCGCATAAGATGCTCTACATGCTCCAGAATGTCATCAACGGCGGGACGGGGGGCCGTCTTCGCTCCTCCTTTGGCCTGCAGATGCCTCTGGGCGGTAAGACAGGGACGACGCAGAATAATAGTGATGCGTGGTTCATGGGCTTCTCACCTGACCTGGTAGCTGGTTGCTGGGTCGGAGGCGAAGAGCGTAGTATCCGCTTCAGTTCTATGGCATTCGGTCAAGGGGCTGCGGCAGCTCTACCTATCTTCGGTAAGTTCATGAAGAAGGTTTATTCCGACAAGACGCTCGGCTATCTAGTAGGTATCCCCTTCCAGATACCGCCAGGCTTCTCGCCCTGCTATGATGCGGGGATCGGAGATGACGAAGCTGTCGAAGTCTTCGAAGGCGAACCGAGCGAAAGTCCCGAATCATCTCCACCCATTGACTTTTAGATGAGTGGGGTGGGGATGGCCTCTTCGGAGGCGCTTTACCTGAACTCTCCCCGCAGATACCATACAGACAAGGCCCTTGAACCAATCTGGTTCAAGGGCCTTGCTTATTAAGTCTACAGCGTCGTATGAGTCATCCTCTCTGATTCTCCAGCTCAGACAGCCTCGGCTCACAGCAATGAAGGTTGGGGATTACGGCTTCGAAGGAGCTCTGTCACAGCTTGGGGCACTTCGGCTTGCTACTCCGATGGCTTGGCTTTACAGCCTTGATGCATTTGCGCCATTGCTGAGACTGCTTGTCCTTACGGCTTCGATGGCTGGAGTTCTCTCTTGGGGGGATTTGTGCTTATGGCTTGGGAAGGCTTGACGTATAGCTTGGATGGTTTGGCTTTACAGCTTAATGGAGCCTGCTCTACGGCCTAATAGACTCCGTTTTACGGCTTTGTAGGCTTCTCTTTATGGCTTAACTCATCCGGGTTATCCATGAAAGCGCTCTTGCGTTTCGGCGGGCTGTGGGGCGAGGTGCGAATAGATGGCTACCCCATAAAAGCGAGAAACATCCCAAGATCACCTTAGTGAATCTTAGAATGCCTCATCAAACAAATACACATCAAAACTATGGAAACCTATTGGAGCGGAAGACGGGACTCGAACCCGCGACCCTAACCTTGGCAAGGTTATGCTCTACCAACTGAGCTACTTCCGCATGTTTACAAGACCGAGCTTGCAGTGGTTTTCTCTTGAAAACGATGCAAAGATATAAACTTTTTTCTAATCCTCCAAAT
>RBWB01582318.1_pt1 | contig 15678 bp, 13 predicted proteins | sample 2014201 | NCBI WGS metagenome assembly RBWB01 (sample SAMN10133834, study PRJNA383868) | Human oral metagenome, whole genome shotgun sequencing project. | isolation source: supragingival plaque isolated from 88 juvenile twins | host: Homo sapiens | place: Australia
AATTCTTAAGTCAAATCGTTTGTCATGTTATCATAAATTTTATAATTTGTCAATACCCTCGTACCAACCCACCACCTTTGCAACCAAAAAGCAGGCCTCGTAGACTGTAGTTACAACAACTAATTACAGAAAGGAAGACCTGCTATAGCATATAATACCAATTCTAGTGCTCCTAAAGCTAGAGGCGATGCTATGAAGCTGCTCATTCAGGAGCAGCTGCCAGTTGGAGTAGTTGCACTGCGCTTGGGGGTTAACCGCAGTACTATTTGGCGCTGGCTTAAGAAATGGCAACAGCAAAACAGTAACATCCATTTCACCAATAGTAACCGCATCAACCGCCAAGTTAAACCTGCCGGCTACATCCCCGGGATAGGCGCCCGTATCCAAGTTTAAGCTGCAGGCTTGCACCTGGGACATCCCAACCCTCTCCTCGCGTCCGCACAGCAACTCTCGGGCTATACCAAAGCATATAGTTAAAGCAGTCCTAGAAGCTAGAGAAAAACTAAAGCGCTGCGGCTGAAGCTGTCTGGCACTACGTAAACAATAGACTGGGGATTAAGGTTAGCCTCAGCAGCGTACGGCGCATCCTCCAGCGCCACCACTGCTTCGATGGCGCCAGAAAACCTAGGGTAAAGAAAAGTAATCCTAAGCGCCCGCCAGCCGCTGCTCCAGGCGAACTAGTCCAAACCGATACTATTCACTACGTTGACCCATACAGCGGCAAACGGTTGTATTACTATACTGTTATTGACCTCTACACCAGAATGACTCACGCTGTTCTAGCTACTAAGCTGCGCCCAGGGCTAGCCGCCCAGGCGGTGCTTGAAGCCCGGGAACGGTGGGGTTTTACCATCTCTATGGTGCAGAGCGACAATGAACCAGAATATGGCCGTTACTTTGAGCAGACCCTGAAGAAAGCGGGCATACCTACCAGACACAGCCGCCTCGGCAGACCCAACGACAACGCCCACATCGAAAGATTCAACCGCACCATCCAAACTGAATGCATCGGACACTACTGGCGAAGAAACATTCCGCTCTCTCGCCAACAAGCAAAACTAGCTAGCTACCTAGACTACTACAACAATGATCGTGTACACTTAGGCATACAGTTACGCACGCCTAGGGAGATGTTGCAGAGGTTTTGAGTTGGATACGTAGCCATGCGGAAAAATAGTAAATAATTATGAACTTAGAATCTAGATAGACCATTGCTATGCTTGGTCGGCGGTTGTTTTGAAGTTTTTAAGAGCTTTATCCGCCGCGTCAACGAGTTCGCGCACCGTTGCTTCATACGCCCCGTAAATGCGAAATCCTGCGGCGTATGGGTGGCCGCCGCCGCCAAAGTAGCCGGCGATTTGCTCGCCAACGGGGGTGTTGCAGCGCAATTTGCCAGTGAGTTTGCCGTCCGGGTAGGTTTTGATCGCGCACGCAACTTCGACGCCTTCTACGAGCCGCATTTCGTCGAGAACGAGCATGCTCGGATTGTACTGGTCGCTGTACGCTTGGATTTCTTCCCACGGAATATGCACGAGCGCTAGTTTTCCGTCCAGTAGATATTCGATCCGCTCAATCAGCCGCCCCTTATACGCCAAAATTTCCGGCGACTTTTTCATAAAATCGCGGCGGCGCTCTTCAATTGCCGCGTTGCTTGCACCGAGCCGCGTCAGTTCGCCTGCGACCGTGAATGAATCGGCGTGCGTACTTTGCGTGGTTAGTCCTAGGCTGTCGCTCATAATAGCGATCAGTAAATCCTCGGCAGCTTGCGGGTTGATTGCCCAACCGGCGTCCTGTGCCAAATTGTAGATTAGCTCGCCTGTTGCGACAACGTCTTGGCTGATCATCGTGTGGTCAAAACTGAGCGTGCTGCCAGTCGTATGATGATCAAGTACGAGCACGGGGTGCGTCTCTAAAAAATGCCGCACACCAGGAGTACCAAGCACTTTGCTGAGCAAGATATCGGCGCTTGTATCGACGATAATTGCTGCATCGGCTTTTGTATCAAACTCTGCGCAGATACGATCCCAACCGCGAATATAGCGCAGGTACTTTGGGATAGCGACCGGACAATACAAACTAACACTTTTACCAATATCGCTGAGAATCTCCTCAAGCGCTAACGCTGAACCAACACTATCTCCATCAGGGTTTTCCGCTTGAATGATGACGATATTTGTTGCGTTGTCGATTATTTTTTTTGCTTCAGTGAACATTATTACTTGTCTCCGTTTGGTGTGTGCGCTTCAAAAATATAAAAACCTTAACTTTATCTAGAGCGCCTCTTCATTATATCATTGAGCGCGTCACTATTCGTCACGCATATCTTTCATCGGATTGCGGCGCGTGTTGCGCACAAGCGGTAATATGCTACCGATGAGCGCTGCCGCAACGATACTTACGGCAGCGAGCGCAATAATAAGCGGATCAAATGTGAACAGCTGAAATGTTGTATTCAAATCGCGCGGCATGATGATGTAGTGTGCTGCGGTCGAAAAGTCGGCTGAATAGAGTACATCAATGACACCTGCGCCGATCAGCCCAGCGACAATTGCAAATAGCGCAATTAGCCCGGCGAGCAGTAGCGTGTACATGACGTAAATTTGCGCAATGTCTAGGCGCGTTGCGCCAAGCGCGCGAAATATGGCAGATTCTTTACGGCTATCGGCGACTGTACGCGAAATCGTTAACATTAAAATAAACGCTGCTACGCCGATAACGCCAAGTAGGCTATACCACAATATCGGTGTAAGCTGTTGCTGCAATTCTTCAATAACAAGCGAGTTACTTCCGAATGGTTGTGTAAAGTTTGATACGCCGTCTACGCATAGATCCTTGTCTTTCGGCTGGACATTACACATGGTAGCGTGATAAAATGCGCGGGCATGTTCAGCATCTATGAATTCGTAAATAGTCGTATCTGATAGTCCACCCGAAAGCTCTTGACGCTCCGTGGTAAGAATATTCGGTAAATATATTTTTGCAGCGCCTGCCTCAAATGTCTGTTTCGGTATAATCCAGTGTGATGGCATGTTAGCGTTGAGTGCGCCAGCCAGCTTACTTTTTAGGTCGTCACCGTATGCCGTATCTGGCAGCAGCCCAACAACACGGTAGGTTAATTTCGCTTGTTGTGGCGTTATGTTTTCTGTTGAAAATTGCTGGTTGAATTTCTGCAACTTTTCGTCAGCTATCTTTTCACTAGCGCTGCGATTATCTTTTTTCACAATAGCGCCGCCGCAGCTATCTGTCGCCGGCAAGGCATATTCAATGCTCGGCTTAACGTCGAACTCGTTTTTAGATTTGTTGGCAGCTGTGCGTTGCTGGTCAAGTGCTTGCTGGATTAAATGAGACGACGCATTATTACGATAGCACACCTGAATTGTTATGTTACCCGCCTCGTTTCTCAGCTCCCGAATACGTTCAATATGCTGCTGCGGCTGCGCGGTCGTTGGTAGAGGCTTTTTGCCGAGCAGCACCGCCGCGTCATTGTAGCTGATAAAGACGGGAATTTCATTGCTAGCTGCATGTGCGCGATGCGGCAAGAAATAATAATTGAGCAGTGATTCATCAAGAATTTCTTGATAGCCCGCCGCACTTACAAACTCGTTTAGCTGTTCCGGCACAGCTTCTTTGTTACGCTGGAAATCCTCGCGCCCGCCAATCATTACATCAAGCGATCCGTTGCGCCCGCCGACATTCTGTATACGGTATGTCACGCTTGAGCCAAATCGCTTGGCGGCTGCATCAATGCGCTCTGGTTTGAGCGGATTCTTCTCGTTGGTGTATTGCCTCAAAAACGTTTTTACCGCCCAACTATTGCGATTGAGCGAACCTGAATCGTCCTGATTTATTTTCATAATCGGCTCTTCTTCAGATTTTTCGTCGTATTCGACACCGAGCGCTTTCGCTGCCGCTTTTTTATCGGCGATATGCTGTTTATGTAATGCTAGTATGCGGTCTTTAGCATCTTGCGGCGTGTTATAAAACAGCTCGGATTGATCTTTATTGTGATTGCTATACGCTAATAGATATCGCGTCGACATCGTATCGCGGCTGAATCGTCCAATGCTTGCCATACTGGCGCGCAATACCGTCAAACCGAACACTACAACACCAAATAGCAATCCTGCTACGATAATTGTTACCGCGAGCCGAATCTTACGCGTGCGTAGTTTTGTAAGTGCAAGTTTGCTGGCGTCAAGTATCCGCAGCATCTAGAGCACCCTCCCGTCGTGCAGCGTAATTTCGCGGTCAGTTTGCCGAGCGATATCGTGGTCGTGCGTAACGATTAAAATCGTTGTACCAAGCTGGCGGCGAATTTGCTCGAAAATGTCAATGACACGCTGTGAGTTAACACTATCAAGATTACCTGTCGGCTCGTCGGCGAGCAGGACTTTTGGCTGATTTAATAACGCCCGCGCAATAGCGGCGCGTTGCATCTGTCCGCCAGATAGCTCTTTCGGCAGATGCTTCATGCGCTCTGCAACATTAACCATCCTAGCGAGTTCAACGGCGCGTTGTCTACGCTCGCGTGGATTAGTGCGCGCAAACATGCCGGGGATTTCTAGGTTGGTCGCTAGATTCAAAAATGGCTGCAAATAAAATGACTGAAATACGAATCCAATTGTTCGCCCGCGGAATTGTGATAATTTTCGGTCTGATAATGCGCTAAGCGCTTGTCCGTTGACGGTAATGAGCCCACTGGTCGGTTTGTCGAGTCCGCCGATTAGCTGTAACAACGTTGATTTCCCTGAGCCACTTGCGCCAGTGAGCGCTACAAATTCCCGCTGGCGTACACTCAAGCTGACACCGCGCAGTACCTCAATTTTTTGCCGTCCGACTTTGTATGTTTTTACGACATCTTTGGCTGAGATAATTTCACTGCCGAGCGGTACAGCAGTTTTTTCCCGCGCGTCACTATTGCGCGTCGTGTATTGTCGAATTGCTGCAACCGCTCGCTCCGGATCGCCGTCAAAATACCGCAAAAACGCAGCAATCACCCTCCCCTTTTCGTCGCTCATGGAATCATTATAGCGATTAGCATACGTAAATACTAGTGGCTGCGCTCAAGTGTGTTCGGCAACCTAAAGCAAAACACTCAGTAAAATAAGAGTATGCATAAACAATTGTATAAGCATAGTGCCTAATGCCAGACTATAAGTTCAGCTTTTTGAGAGTTCATTACGCACTTACGGTTTATACTAATAGGTTGGCCGGGCGCTGGATAAATTAAGAGACGATAATCTATGCTATAGTATGCTTACAGCTATGGTTCAGCTACATAACGTGTCTTATGAGACGCCAAACCGCCATTTATTTCATGACGTTTCATTTTCAATCAACCCCGGTGATAGAATTGGACTTGTCGGGTTAAATGGTGTCGGCAAGACGACGCTGCTTAGTATTGTGAATGGTGATATTGAGCAGACTTCTGGAAGTATTCTTTCCTCCGGAGAGACAATTGGCATTGTACCACAGGATATGAGCGCTTGGCTTGATAGAACGGTTTACGATTTTCTTGAAGAAGCGACTGGCGTCAAGCAAGTGCGCGAGCAACTTGAAGAGCGATGCCGTAATCTCGCAATAGATTCAAGCGAGAAAAGCTTGCTTCTTTATGCTGAAGTCCTGGAAAAATATAATAAATTTGAAACTTCGTCTTTTGATACGAATATAGAACGGGCATTGACGCAAGCTGGGCTAGCAAGAATAAACGGAGACTATAAGATTGGGGATCTTTCAGGTGGCCAGAGGACGCGTATTGCGCTTGCTGCCATATTTGCCGCAAAGTATGATGTGATTTTACTTGACGAGCCAACGAATAATCTCGACCAGAGCGGTGTCGCTATGTTGGAAGAATTCATCAAGAGTTCACCGGCGTCATTTCTCATCGTATCGCACGATCGCCGATTCTTGCGTAGTGTAACGACGCAAATCATTGAACTTATTTGTGGAGACAAAGGTATTCGCCAGTATAGCCTTGGATACGATGAGTATGTTGAGGCAAGGAGGCGAGAAAAAGAATCAATCGCACACGCATACGAACAATATGAGCGAGAAAAAAGGCGTTTACGGCGAGTCGCTCGTGACGCGCGAATCCGCGCTAATTCAGCTAGCAGCAATAGACATACTACCGATAGAGATCGCCTCACGAATCATTTTCGCAAAGAACGCGCTGCTTCGCATCTTGCGGGTGCATCAATAGCAATTGGCAGTCGCCTTGATCGACTTGAAGAGCCTGAAAGGCCGGAAGAGGATATCGTTATTACCGCCAAGTTTAGTGAGCATAAAAGGAAAAGATCGTCGCTGCTTTCGGCGCGTGACCTTATTGTCTCGCATGACGGTATACATACGATTGGCCCGTTCTCATGTCATATTCGCGCGGGTGATAAAATTTTACTAAGCGGCATGAATGGTTCAGGTAAAACGTCACTCATGAAAGCTATTGTTAATCGCGGAAAGAGACAAAGCGGGGATGTGTCGTTTACGGATGAAGCAGGCGTCATATACATTAACCAAGACCAGACACTGCCATTGCCTGATGCAACGGCAATCGAAAATCTTCAAAAACTTGCGCCAAGCATAGATCTCCATGATGCGATAAATCTGTTAATGCGCTTCAATTTGCGTAAAGATACAATTCGTACAACATTAGGGAGAAATCTTAGCGGCGGCGAACGTGCAAAAGTATTGCTCTCAGCGATGATAGCAAATGATGGCGGTCTGCTTATTCTTGACGAGCCAACGAATAACCTTGATATTCCAACAATTGAAGCGTTCGAGCGGGTAATCCGTAATTATCGGGGAGGCGTTATTCTTACGTCGCACGATCGTGATTTTATTGAAAACATTGGCGTAACAGAACAGATTGAGTTACGCCTCTAAAATTTCTCTAATGTATTCGCATGTAGCGAGGCTTCTCCTGCTATTTAGCTCCTTGGCATCAGGCTAATCTTCAGGGTCAATAACCTCTTCTGCTCCCTTATAAATTTCTGCCGCTATCTGCCAGTTTGATTAATATTTTAAGAATGCTACTACTTCTGTAACTGTTCCATTTCTCAAAAAATTAATTCATCTGAATTTCGAAGTTGCTCAAGCATAAAATCTTTACCAATGCCAGAGACTCCTGAAACGATAGACTTCTCGCTATTTCTCATATTTATCCTGTAAAATCAATGTAAACCAATCACCGACCTCGCCCCAATTAATACGATCATTGAGAGTTTGTATGTTTTCAAGTTCGTAACCAATGACGCTTCCACCTACGTCTTTTTTGAAGTCTCCAACTTTTTCAAGAGTGGCAAAAACTCTCAACTGGTAATACTTCTTGCCATTAGACGCAACGTTAATTTGATAACCTATTGGTTCAAAATCTAAGACACGCATATTTAGCTCTTCCAAAAGCTCGCGTCGTAACGTCTCCTCGTAGCTCTCGCCGGATTCGGTTCCGCCGCCTGGTAGATTGAATGATATAAAACCTTTTTTATTATATTTCACAATGGGAACTTGATTATTAATTCTTCCTACTGCGTAGACTTGCCCCCAGTTTTTATTTGGAATCCTTTTGTTAATTAAGCTTTTAAAAACTACCGAGTAACAAACGCCCTTATAGGTAAAACTTGAATTTCTAAGCAAGATATTTTGAATCTCATGGTCGTTCTTTAGAATTGATTCAATAGTGTCTTGATTTTTTGCGATAATGATTCGCTTTGGCCTGGTGTTTGACGTTATACGATTAAGCTCGTTGTTGTTTGATAAGTTCTTGCGCAGAAGCTTTATGAAGTCATTGTTATTACCTCTATCTTTTGTGTGCTTTAATGTCTCGGGCGCCATGTTTTTCTCAGGGTAAATGACAGAGTACAAGACTCCTAAATTATCTAAAATCCGCATAATCTCAGGTGAAAGCGCAATAAAGATAATCGCTTTTTTACCATAATTTTTACCGATTGCACACAAATAGTTCTGCGGAAAATGAGGATTTACATCTTGCTCTAACGTTGGTTCTAAGCCTTCAATGTCTTCGCTGCTTTTAAAGAGACAGCGGAAATTTGAGATCTCTAAATCTCGTGAGAGATGCGGATACTTTTTTGAAAAATTAGTTTTGCCCAAACAGGCAAATGCAGCAAATATCTTACTTTTTTCTTCCAAGAAATGACATTCCTGGTTCATTTTTCGAAGAATTGCAAATTGCTGAAAGCTTAAATCGAAAAATTTTTCGAAAAAGTCGTCCTGACTTGTTAATTTCGTGATAGTATTATGCCATTTATTAAGAAAATTTTTTGTTGTTTTTGCTAGTTTCTCTTTACGATTTAGGTCGTGCTCTGTGATTGATCTGTGGCGAAAATGATAGACAAGTGTTTGGTTTGATATTTTTAGGAAATAACCACGGCACAGAATTTCCCACGATAAGTCTACATCGTCGCAACCGTATGTTTTGTAAATTGGATCAGCAATGAATCCTATCTCTTCAATAATTTTATTTCGCACTAGAAGGCAGTGGCTTGGCAGAAAACTCGGAATCTCTGTAAAAATTTGCGAAGTGTTTGATTGGCAAAATTTCTTCATGTTTCTATCAAGGTCACCTTCAAAAAAGTCTATGAGTTCATCCTGGGGAGATAAATCTTTGTTTAATTCTTCAAAAACTTTGCGCGAATTTCGTATCCCGTCAAAATAATTTGAATATTGCGAGACTCCTATTGGAGCCACTGCGCCAATTTTCGGTGCCTCCATTTCTGTTAAAAGTGCTTCAAGCCATCCTTTAGAGAAATACAAATCATTATCGATTAGACACGTAAACTCAACATACTCTTCTCGCGAAATTTGCCAGCCTTGATTAAATGCACGACCCGGCCCGAGATTTTTTTGATTAAAAATTTTGTTTATTTTAATACAACTTCCTTGTGATTTAATCTTTTTAAGAAAATCAATCGTTTCTTTCCTCGACGCATTATCAATAATTGTTAAGATAAAAGGTACCTTGGTACTTTCAAAGAGCCTGCTGAGAGTTATCTTGGTATATTCAAGCGCATTCCAGGTTGGCATTACTATATTAACTTTTGGCTTCACCATCTTCTCCTAGACTTATAATTATCATATCAAACTCTTTAATCTTTGGTGCATTTTCGCTATGTTCCGAAAAAGCATAGAGCGTCGGCTTGAGTGAGCTTACAGAAACAGAGCCGTATCTATCGCGTAGAATTTTGAACGCGCGCTTGGTAGTCTTATCCTGGATAATTTCTTCATACGGTTTCATCCCCTGCTACGGTAATTACCTGTAGACATTGGATGAATCTCACGTAGCTTTGAAACCGCAATAATCGCAAAGTAGACAAACTAATATTGAAATATACCTCAAATAAGCCACACGGACAGCGTAAAATGTCGCCTAGTGCCTGTCTAGGCCTATATGGCGGCGGAAATGTTTTGGTATGTCGATTTTAATTTCAAAATCAGAGCCAGCTAGTTGATTTTCTTGAGATATTTTAATTTTCAAGCTTTTGCCTATCGTTATAGCAGGCGTTTTGTTATTTCTACTTTCTACTTCACCGGGTGTGTATATCTTAGCAATTTCGTATAATACACCTGTGAACTACAAAAAATACCTTGCGCTTCAAACCAGACTTGAATGGTTCTATGATTTTCATCCAGGTTTCTTTGATGATATTCCGGCTAGTCAAAAAGAATTGTTGCAGCGGACGTTTTTGTACGACGCGCCAGACGATGGATATCCTGAATCGATCCGAAAATTTTATGATGACACGATTGCAGGATATCCAAAATTACAGCATGATATGCTTGTAGCAGTCGATGCATTATACCGAGTAGCTGGTGCAGGTACGCTGACCGATTATATTGATGATTAGAATTTATACAGTGCGCGATATACTAAGTTGCCGTCTAAGCGAAATTGCTTGACAAAATAAATACTTTGGTGTAGAATAAAACTAGTATTGTTACTGTACACCCATTGACCGCTCGCTTTTAGCAAAAAAACTACAATCCGTCCACTAGCTATAGAGCTCGTCGCCCCTCAAGCGCATGACTGAGGGTGATTTGATCGGCATATTCTAGGTCGACACCCACGGGAATGCCGCGCGCCAGGCGCGACACCTTGACATTGAGGCGTGCTTCTTGAATGTGGCGCTGAATAAATAACGCTGTCGACTCGCCTTCAACGCTCGCGTTTGTTGCAATAATAATTTCTTCGGCGGCATCATTGCGGATACGCTTTAGTAATTCTGGAATGTGCAGCTGTTCTGGTCCTATGCCGTCTATCGGTGAAATCGTACCGCCAAGCACATGGTACGTTCCCTTGAACTGTCCGGTACGCTCTAACGCAACGATATCAAGCGGCTCCTCAACCACTGCAATCATACGCTTGTCGCGCGCGGCATCGCTATAAAGCGGTGAAATGTCTTCATCGGCATTGATGAGCGCGAATGTAACAGGGCACGTCTTAACGTCGCTATGCAATGCTGTTAAAGCACGCGCCATAGACTGCGCAGTACGTTCGTCGGCACGCAACAAAAAATATGCATATCTCTCAGCGGTACGCGGACCGACGCCTGGCAATCGCCCGAGTTCATTAATTGCACGCTCTAGCGCGTTTGGCAACAGCTGTGCCATTATGCCTTACAATCCTAAATTGCCCAAGCCACCCATGAGCGGTTTCATCTTTTCGGCGGCAATTTCCTGAGCCTTTGCCATACCGTCGCGAATAGCAATCTCAATCCAGTGCTCCAGCTGATGGATATCATCCAAATCAACGTACGCCGGATCAATTTTAATTGATTTAATTTTTAGCTCGCCAGTGATTTGCACGATCACCGCGCCATCACCTGCCTCAACCTCAACAATTTCTTTTGCGAGCGCCTTCTGCGCCTTACGTAAATCGTTCAACATCTTCATTTGGTTCAACGCCATGTGGTCAGTCCCTCCATATAACAACTAATCGGTAATGGTGATATTATATCGCATTATTGTAAGATTTTGTAGACATATAATCGGTCGCTCTGCTCGGCGCGCCCATTCGTGATAATGCACTCAAGCTGCCATGATTCTGGCGCGGCGGGCATAGCACGGCGGGCATCTCGTGTGAGCACGATAGTACCGGGCGACTGGTCGGCTTGATCGCGTAGCGTGATTTTAGGCGAGCGCTCTGCTACGATATGGTAGAATTCGCGTTCTTGCTCGGTTGCGACGAGTGCCATCTGATCGTGCTTACTAGCGTAAGCGTGTATAAGGTTTAAATCGCTTGAATAATGCGCGAGCACACTTGGCGTGTAACGGTAACCATCCATATAATGCGTGACATTTGTAGCAATAATGCCGATTACCAGCACGGCAAGCGGCAACAGCCCTGCCAGCCGTGCGTACGGATTGCGCGGAAATAACCGGTACCAGTAACGTATCAAGAAGTCAAATCCAGTCGCGATGAGAATCGTCATGACGAAGAAAAGAGCGCTTATATGTGCCGGCGTAAGTAGAATAAGCGGTACAAGCAGGACGCTCAAAATAATTGTTACATAGCTACGCGCCGTATAGCGCGTCATAACGAGACGATACAGCCCGATAAGTGCTACGAGCGCAAGCGTTAATGAATACGCCGGTCGCAGTAACGCGCCCGAGCTGTCTGCACTGAATCCAACTAAATCAAGAACCGCTTGTAGCGCTGTAGTGCGGATACGAGTAAACGATATATTGCTTGGCAACCCAGCAAGCTCAAGCGCAGTCGACGGCTGGATGATAATTGCGTAGACAAGCGGCACCGTACTCGCTAGCCCTAATATTGCCGCCATCAGCAACTTTGTTTTGCCAAGGCGTTTCATGATATAGCGAATGTGCGGATGCAGCACCGAGGTAATAAGCAGCGACACGACGACGTAAATTCCAAGCGGCACATACAATGCCACCGCCATCAGAACGCCGCCTAAAATCTTCCAAAAAGTATGAAAATATTTACCGCGGGTCACGCGTAATCCTGCTACGAGTAGCCAGACGGCGATTGCGTTAAATGTAATCGCTGGCGTACCGTCTTGCGCCATGAACAAAAATTGCGTTGTTGTAGCGAGCGCCATCGTCGTGATCATCGCGACGTTACGCTTTAGCCACGCTTGCGTTAGTACAAGTATACCAAGAATGGTAAATGTCGCTAGCACAAGAGATGGCAGCTTAATTGCAAATGTCGTCGCGCCGAACGCATAAATACTTAGCCGCTGCAGCAAATGATACGGGAAATTAACGATCATCGCTGGGTCAAGCGAGTTTTTTGAGAGCGAGCTGCTTATTGATACCGATTTGATTTCTTCAGGGCGCAATTCGCCTGGCGTTTGTAGTGCACCGCCCCATACGATCACGCCGATAATCACTGCAATTACCAACAACCCCAGTCCAAAGCGCCAACGATAAAGAACGTAATCTGTGACGTGCGATTTCATACTTCTTGATTATACCAGATATTTACTCGTGGCGGCGGTCAAGCGACATGAAACGTAGGCGTTCCGGATGGAAGTATAATTGCACTTTACCTGTCGGACCATTACGGTGCTTGGCGATAATCAAATCAGTGATATTTTGCACTTCAGGATTATCCGGCTCATAGTAGCCGGGACGGTAAATGAACGATACGAGGTCGGCGTCCTGCTCAATACTTCCCGATTCGCGCAGATCGGCAAGCTGCGGGATTGGCGGCGTGCGGCTTTCAACCGAGCGGCTCAGCTGGCTGAGGGCAATGAGCGGCACATTGAGCTCGCGCGCAATAAGCTTAAGTCCTCGCGAAATTTCGCTCACTTCCTGCACGCGATTGCCATTGTGATTGTTTGCTGCTTGCATGAGCTGGAGGTAGTCCACGACGATTAGTCCGAGCGGCTGGTCATGCATAGCGCGGCGAGCTTTAGTGCGCATCTCCAACACGCTAAGTCCTGGCGTATCGTCAATAAAGATTGGCGCTTCTGCCATTTCTCCCATCGCTTCGCTGATTTTACTGAAATCGTCGTCGCTCAAATTACCGGTGCGGATATTCCAGCTGTCAACACCAGAGGCATCAGCAAGCATGCGGTCGATCAGTTGCTCTTTACTCATCTCTAGGCTGAAAAATAGAACGGGCAATTTCGCGATTGTTGCAATATTATAGGCGAGGTTTGTCACGAGCGTCGTTTTACCCATCGCTGGACGTGCTGCGAGAATGATTAAGTCGCTGCGCTGTAATCCAGCTGTCATATTATCAAGGTCTTGATATCCAGTACGAATACCGCGCAGTTGTCCTTTGTTGCGGTGCAATTCTTCAATACGGCTGAAACTCTCGTCGAGAATATTTTCAATACTCACCAAGTCCTGTTTAAGCGACTGATCAGACACATTAAATAATTCCGCTTCGGCTTTTTCGAGCAGCTCGGCAGTAGATGTTTCCTCGTTAAATCCCATTTCGCCAATATCAGCACTTGCTTTAATGAGACGGCGGCGAACAGCTTTTTGTGCAACAATGTCGGCATAGCTACTAGCATGCGCGGCGGTTGGTACGTAATTTGTCAGCTCAGTGAGGTAGCTGCTGCCGCCAACAAGCTCCAGTTTATCTTTCTTTTTTAGTTCATCAGTTAACGTTAGCAAATCCACCGGCTTGTGGCGTTCGTACAAACGCATCATGGCAGCAAAAACAGTTTGATGGCGCTGATCGTAAAAATCCGCCGGTTTGACAATTTCCGACGCGTCAGCGAGTACATCGTCGTCAATGAGGATTGCACCAAGTAAGCTCATTTCGGCATCAATATTTTGTGGCGGGATCTTGGCATCAACTTGTTTTGTAGGCATTATAAACTAACTTCCTCTCCACCGCCCATCATAGCAATAATTGCGGCAGTTTGACTATCTTCTGGCGGTTTCGGCGTAGCAAGTACGGTGATTTCGGTGTCGGGCAGGTCGATCATTTGCAACGATTCGGCGAGTGCCGGTAACGCTTTATCGATTTGAGTTTTGGCGAATTTTTTACCAGCGTAGATAGTAAGAGTCGCACCGTCGTAGCAATACTTACATTTAGCAAGAATGCTGTGTGCGCCCGCGGCAGACTCCTTGAGTGGCGCGAGGAAATCATCCCAAGCAAAGGATTTTTCTTCCTTATTTTTCTTATTGTGCGCCGGCGCTGCGGTTGATGCGGACGATGCAGCATTGCTCTTGTCATCTTTTATTGATACTGAGGGCTCTTGTGTAGAGGTTACACCTGAGTTTGTTGCCGCACTCGTATGTGCCCGCGGAGACGCGGCAGGTGTTTCTGGCGATTTTTTGGATACCTGCGGTGTTTCGTGTAACGCAGGCTCTTTTGCCTGCGCTGGAGAATTGGCTGGCTTTACCGCGCTATTTCCACTAAGTGCAGCAGCCGTAGCAACTGGCTGCGCTGCTATATTCGCCTGCGATGTTAGCGCAACCAATAACGATGTATACGGCCACGGGCTGCGTGTTACTTTCGCGAGCGGGTCAAGTAACATTAAACGTTCCGGGTGTGTGATCGCATGGCATCGAATATATCGTGCGATTTGCTCGGTAACAATTGGTGCCGGTACGCCACTATGCTCCATAGTATCAAGCTGTTGTACAATTGCCGCTATGTCACCTGTCTTTGCTGCCGTGAGCAGCATATCAATATCGTGCGCGCTTGCGAGCCCGAGCGACTCTTCTATTAGCTGCGCGGTAATCGCGCCATCTGCGACATGCTGTAATTGATCGAGCAGACTGATGCTGTCGCGAAAACTTCCCTGTCCTTGCTCAGCAATAAGCCGCAAGGCATCGTCATCAATCTTGATGCGCTCGGCTTCGGCAATTGTGCGCAGGTGTGCTACCACATCCGCTTCGCTGATTAGCCGAAAATTAAATCGCTGCACGCGACTCAAAATTGTTGCCGGTAGTTTATCGGCGTCAGTGGTTGCGAGAATAAAAACAACGTGCTCCGGCGGCTCCTCAAGCGTCTTGAGGAGCGCATTGAACGCCGACTTGCTGAGCATATGTACTTCGTCAATGATATACACTTTTTTCGGAGCGCTGACTGGTGCAATCTGTACTTTATCGCGTAAATCGCGAATATCCTCAACGGAGTTGTTGCTCGCTGCATCAATTTCGATAATATCCAGGTGCGTCGATTCGTCAGTATACGGTAAGTTATTAATTTCATGCGCCAGGATCCGCGCAATTGATGTCTTGCCAACACCGCGCGGTCCAGTCAGTAAGTATGCATGCGCTACCGTGCCACACTTTAGCGCGCGCTCCAATAGCCGTGTAATGTGTGTCTGACCAACAATTTCGCTCAATTTTTTCGAGCGGTATTTTCGGTATAACGCTTGGCTCATATAGTTGTATTATACAATATCTCTGCTCGCACGGTACATCAATCTAACCCAAAACACCCCAATAAAATTGGCTCTAGCCATATAGTAAACAACTAATCAAAGAAAGAATGTCTCCCGTATGTCTCATTTAGTAGACATACCGAGCGAAGCTAGGTATGAATAGCTAATGAGTTAATGAACCGATGGGCTGATGCATGTATACGCTATTAACGAATAACAAGCTGACTTTATAACTACTTCCACTTACGTTAGAGTAATAGCAATAACGATAGTACTATTACTGTCAGAATAGCAATGAAAGCTTCAGAGTAGGTGATGGGTAGTGCTACCACTACCCATCATCACCATTACT
>RBWB01582320.1_pt1 | contig 15669 bp, 9 predicted proteins | sample 2014201 | NCBI WGS metagenome assembly RBWB01 (sample SAMN10133834, study PRJNA383868) | Human oral metagenome, whole genome shotgun sequencing project. | isolation source: supragingival plaque isolated from 88 juvenile twins | host: Homo sapiens | place: Australia
GTATGCGTTATCATTCATTGCTATACATCGGCAATCTTCTCGACGGGTCGGATCTTTTCTTCACGCCAAGGCTGCCGGGTATAAAGTTAAAAGGGGGTCGAGCCAACCTTGTTGCTGGAGTAAAGACTGTCCTTGGTTTTAGTCCAGAATGTGGGACAAGCGTAACGACCTTCCGCTTTGGGTATATGATCCTTCCTACGAACGTATGGTTGGTTCGTTTACCTGGTTCTCGGGGGTCCATGCGCATTGAGGTATCCCCCGCATGAGAAAACGAAATAAGGAGGGGAACTTCTATGAAGAAGGCCTACTCGATGGTCGGGGCCTTTGCCGCGGCCGCACTCGCTTTGGGGGCGTGCGGCTCCGGCGGCAAGCAAGAGGTCAAAGCCGGCTCGAAGAATTCGATCAGCTACTCTCCCGGCAAACAGGAATGGGGCGGCTACAACGGTTCGACGGTTGAGGCATACTCGACTACAACCGCGGCGGTCACCGACCGCGTGCAAACCGGCTTCGGTTACTACGACCCCCAGGGGGTGTGGAAGCACGGAACCGATCTCGGCGACTACAAGAAACTCTCGGACGACCCGCTCACCGTCGAGTACACGGTCAACGAGAAGGCGGTCTACCAGGGGAAGACGCCGATCACCTGCGAGGACTTTTACCTCGATTGGGTGAGCCAGAACCCCGATTGGATCCTCGAAGGCCAAAAGGCCGCAGGCGCCGTCGACGAAAAAAGCGGAGAGGCTCAGCCCCTCTTCAACCACGTTTCCAGCCCCGAGGGATACGCTCACCCCGTCTCGCAAGGCCCTCAGTGCAACGAGGGCGAAAAGAAGTTCACGGTCAAGTACGACACCGTGTACCCCGACTGGGAGCTCAACGTGGGCGGGCCCCTTCCCTCGCACGTGGTCGCCAAGAAGATCGGCATGAGCAAGCAGGATCTGTTCAAGGCGCTCAAGAACAAGGATTTCGCGGTCGCGAAGAAAGCGGCCGAAGCCTGGAACAAGTGGAATGGCACCCCTCCGGGCAAGCTTCCTCCCGCCGAGGAAATCCCGTCCTTCGGCCCCTTCGCGCTCAAGCAGGGCGGTTGGAAGGCCAAGCAGTACGTCACGCTTGAGCGAAACCCCGATTGGTGGGGCGAGAAGGCTGGAACCAAAGAGCTCGTCATCAAGCAGGTGGAAGACGACGCCCAGCTTCAGGCCCTGGCCAATGGAGACCTGAACGTCATCGAGCCTCAGGCCACCCAGGACTCGATCGACCGCATCAAGAAGACGCCCAATGTTACGCTTCTGCAGGGGCCGACCATGGTCTGGGAGCACCTCGACTACAACTTCGGCTCGAATTCGGTGTTCGCCCAGAACAAGGGAGGAATCAACCTCCGCAAGGCGATGGCATACTGCGTTCCGCGTTCGGAGATCGTCGAAAAGCTCATCAAGCCCCTCGACGCGAAGGCCCAGGTCCTCAACGCCCGCGAGTACTTCCCGACCGACAAGGACTATGAAGGCGTCGTCAAGGCCTCCTACAACGGCGAGTACGACAAGGTGAACATCGAAAAGGCGAAGGAACACGTGGCCGCCTCGGGGATCAAGAATCCGACGGTTCGGATCGGATACCGCAACGGCAATCCTCGCCGCGCCGAGACGGTCGCCCTCATCACCGCCTCCTGCAAGAAGGCCGGAATCACCATTAAGGACAACTCGTCCGCGAAGTTCATGGACGACGGCGGCGAATACTACACGGGCCAGTGGGATATGGCGCTCTTCGGCTGGAACGGCTCGGGACAGGTCGTTTCGGGCCAGAACATCTATCAAACCGGAGGACAGCAGAACAAGAGCGAGTACTCCAACAAGACCGTCGACGCCGAATGGAAGAAGATCGCGGGAACTCTGGACAAAGGCGTGTGGCTCGAGTCCAAGAAAGTGATCGAGAAGCAGCTGTGGGACGATCTGTTCGGCCTGCCGCTGTACGTCCAACCGGGCATCGTCGGTTACTCGAACGGTCTGGAGAACGTCAAGCGAAACATCACCCAGAAGCAGGTGCTGTGGAACGCCGAAAAGTGGAAGTGGAAGTCGGCCAAGTGACCGGTTGACCCGGAGGGCCCCGCCGTTGCGGGCGCGGATGCCGTGCGCCACCGCGGGGCCCTCCTTCCGCCTTCGGCAAATGGCTCCGAAGGTGAAACTGGTACACTTCCACAATGTTGCTTCGGGCACGTCAGTCCACGGAGCAATGCTCGCGAACCGTTGGAAAGAAGATTCGCCTAGTGTTTAAGTTCATAATCAAGCGCCTGGGCATATCCGCCCTTGTCATGCTGGCGGCCTCCGTCATCCTTTTCATTCTGACGATCAATGCCGGCGATCCCTTGGGCGACCTCAGGGAAAGCACGAGCCCCAACCGCCAAAACCTCATCGACCGGCGCATAGCCGTCATGCACCTGAACGACCCCTGGTACACGCGCTACTTCGCCTGGCTCGGCGGGACGAGCAAGTGCTTCGTGGGCGCCTGTGACTTCGGAACCAATTTCAGGGGCCAGCGCGTGAACGACCTTCTCGTCGACGCCATGGGATCGAGCCTCCGCCTCGTCTTCCTCTCGACGGTCTTCGCCATCGTCCTCGGCGTCTTCTTCGGCGTCATGACGGCGATACGGCAGTATTCCGGATTCGACTACGTCGTCACCTTCATATCCTTCGCCTTCTTCTCGCTTCCGTCCTTCGTCTTCGCCGTCCTTCTAAAGGAATACGGCGCCATCAAATTCAACGACTGGCTGGAGGATCCGACCATATCCTTCGCGACGACCGTGCTCTTTGCCGCGATTTTCGCCCTTTTCGCACAGTCGCTCGTCGGCGGGAGCCTCCGGCGGAGGGCGTATGCGGGCGCGGGCGCCTTCCTTTTCGCCCTCGTCGCGCTCGTCGTCATCTCGAGCACGAAGTGGTTCCTCAGCCCGCAGCTGGGATGGGGCTTTATCATCGTGGTCTCAATCGCCTCGGCCGTTCTTTTCGCGTCCCTCTTCTGCGGCCTGTCCAACAGAAGGGCCTTGGCCTGCACGCTCGGCTCCTCAGCCCTGAGCTTCTTGGTCTTCCTAGCCGCCAGCGGAAGCCTTTGGCAGCCCACGTGGGGTCTGCTCTTCGTTCTCCTCTTGGCAGTGATACTCGCCGGGGCGGTCATCGGGTTCGTTTTCGGCGGGTACGCCAAGCGCTCCGTCGTGTGGGCCAACGTGTGGACTGCATGTGCGACTTTCCTGGCCGTTTTCGCCAATTACATGGCCGAGTATTGGGCGGACTACACCGAATTGGTGGGCGACCGGCCGGTGGCGACCGTGGGCGCAGGAACGCCAAACTTCCAGGGCGGGGAGGTATTCTGGCTCAACGTCATCGACACCGTCACGCATTTGCTTTTGCCGACAATCTCCCTGACCCTCATATCCTTCGCGAGCTACACGAGGTACACGCGCTCGTCGATGCTCGAGGTTCTGGGGCAGGATTACATTCGCACCGCCAGATCCAAGGGACTTCCCGAGCGCACGGTCATCACCCGCCACGCTTTCCGCAACGCCATGATTCCGATCACCACCATCGTTGCCACGGATTTTGCCAACCTCATCGGAGGCGCGGTCATCACGGAATCCATCTTCGGCTGGCAAGGGATGGGCGCCCTGTTCCGTTCGGGGCTCGACGCCGTCGATCCGATGCCGGTCATGGCCTTCTTCACGGTGACGGGAACCGCCGCCATCGTCATGAACATGGTCGCCGACATCCTTTACGCGTACATCGACCCGAGAATCAGGCGGTGAGGCTGCGATGACATCCAGTGACGCCCCTTCGGAGGGAAACATGACAGACAGCAAGCACTCAGTTGTGCACATTGACGAAGACGCCGACTTCGCAGCCGTGGAGGTGGAGGACGAGGTCCTCGACCAGACGACCGACAAGTCCTATTCGCAGGGTCAGCTCGTCCGCCGTCGCTTCCTCCACCACAGGGCGGCGATGGTTTCCCTCATCGTCTTCGTCTTCATCGCCCTCCTCGCCTTCACGTCGATCGGCTACGGACCTCTTCCGGGATGGTGGAAGTACAACTACACGGACACCTACCCGACGATCAACGGCGGGCGCCCCACCCTCGGTTTCCTGCATCTCGGCGAGCACCCCTTCGGTCAGGATTCCGTCGGCAAAGACTACTTCGCCCTGACCATGAGGGGAACCCAGAACTCGATCATCATCGCCTTCGTCGTCGGGCTGGTCGGAACCTTCATCGGCACAGTGGTCGGCGCGATCGCGGGCTACTACCGCGGCTGGGTCGAGGCCGCCCTCATGCGGATGACGGATCTTTTCATCGTCATCCCGCTTCTTGTGCTGGCCGCCGTCGTCGGCCGGATGACGGGGGAGTTCGGAATCGTCTTCCTCGCCTTCATGTTGGGCATTCTGTATTGGACCGGGTTGGCGCGCCTGGTCAGAGGCGAGGTCCTCTCCCTCAGGGAGCGCGAGTTCATCTCGGCTGCGCGCGCGCTCGGCGCTTCCAACCGGAGGATCATCATCCGCCACATCCTCCCCAACTGCCTGGGCACGATCATCGTCTCGGCCACCCTGCTCATCGCCTCCGCGGTGCTCCTGGAGACCTCGCTTTCCTTCCTCGGATACGGGGTGAAGTCGCCCGACACGTCGCTCGGCCTGCTCATCAGCCAGTACCAGAGCTCGTTCGCCACGCGTCCCTGGCTCTTCTTCGCTCCCGCGGCGGCGATCCTCATCTTCGCACTGAGCGTCAACTTCATCGGCGACGGCTTGCGGGACGCGTTCGATCCCCGCCAGAGAGGAAAGGCATCCTGATGTCGGACAAGAAAGAACGCCCCGGCCGCAAGCCCCGCAAAGGGGCCGGCCCCAACCTCGGCGAAGGCCTCGGCAAGGGCAAGGTGATCGAGGTCCAGAAGATCTCCTCGGAGCCCGTTTTGGCCTTCCAGGACCTCGACGTCCAGTTCAAGACGGAGTTCGGGCGAGTCCACGCGGTGCGCGGCGTGAGCATCGACGTCGTCCCCGGACAGGTCGTGGCCCTTGTGGGCGAATCGGGGTCCGGCAAATCCGTCACGTCGACGACCGCGCTCGGCCTCCTGCCCGGGAACGCGTCCATCGACGGCGAAGTCACCGTGGCGGGCAAGAGCGTTCGAGGAATGGGCTCGCGCGGCCTGCGCAACCTGCGAGGCAAGGACGTCGCCATGGTCTTCCAAGAGCCCATGACGGCGCTCAACCCCGTCCTGACGATCGGACGGCAGATAACCGAGGCGCTCGAGCAACACGGCGTCGCCTACGGGACGGCGGCCACCGCGCGAGCCGTCGAGCTGCTCAAGATGGTCGGCTTGAACGACGCCGAGGCTCGGGTCAAGCAGTATCCGCACGAGCTGTCCGGCGGCCAGCGCCAGCGCGTGTGCATCGCCATGGCGATCTCGTGCAACCCCAAGGCCATCATCGCCGACGAGCCGACCACGGCCCTCGACGTCACCGTCCAGGCCGACATCCTCGACCTGCTGCGCTCGCTCAAGGACAAGCTCAACACCGGCATCCTGCTCATCACGCACTCGATGGGCGTCGTCGCCGACATGGCCGACACCGTCCATGTGATGTTCAAGGGAAACATCGTCGAGTCGGGAACCGTCGACGCCGTGCTCAACCACCCCGAGCATCCGTACACGCAAAGGCTTCTGCGCGCCGTTCCCCACTTGGGGCGCGGCCGGGCCCAGTTCGGATTCGACGAGTCCCGCGACGAGTCCATCGACCTGGGCGACACGGTTCTCAGCGCGAACAACCTGGTCATCGAGTACGAGCGGCATGGCAAGGAGCCTTTCCGCGCGGTCGACGGCGTGACCTTCGACGTCGCGCGCGGGGAGATCGTCGGGCTCGTCGGGGAGTCGGGCTCGGGCAAATCGACGATCGGCAAGTGCGTGCTCGGCCTCGTTCCGGCGGCCTCCGGAAGCGTCGAGGTCTTCGGCAAGGACCTTCTGGCAATGTCCAAGGACGAGGCCAGGCGCAGCAGGAAGATGATGGGCGTGGTCTTCCAGGATCCCGCCGCCTCCCTCGACCCGCGATTTCCGATCGGCGACTGCATCGCCGAGCCCCTGGTGGTTCACCGGGAGGGAAACCAGAAGTTCCAGCAGCAAAGGGTGTATGAGCTGCTCGATGCCGTCAGCCTTCCGCGCTCGACCTACAACCGCTTCCCGCACGAGCTTTCCGGCGGCCAACGCCAGCGCGTGTGCATCGCGCGGGCTCTGGCGCTTCGGCCCAGCCTTCTCATCGCGGACGAGCCGACGTCGGCCCTCGACGTCTCCGTGCAGGCGCAGGTGCTGACGATGCTTTCGGACCTTCAGCGGGACTTCGGCTTCGCCTGCCTGTTCGTCTCGCATGACCTTGCCGTGGTGGACATGCTCGCCCACCGAGTGGTGGTGCTCCAAGACGGAAAGATCGTCGAGCAGGGGCTGCGCACGTCCGTGCTGCACAATCCGCGCGAGGAGTACACGAAGAGGCTGCTGGCTGCGGCGCCGGTCCCGGAGCCCGGAGAGCAGCGCCGACGGCGCGAGGAGCGACACGAGCTTCTTCGCTCGATCGGCGACGAGGTCGCGGAGCTCAAACTCTGAGGATCCCAGGCGTGAGGCTAGCCGGAGACGGCCTGCCTCACGCCTTCGGCGATCGCCAGCAGGCCCGCCGCCAAGGCGAAGCACGGGGCCGGACAGAAGCGGCGCGAGTACCGCTCGCCTTCTCCCTTTGCGAAGGCTTCGCCCTCGCCCTTCGCCGCTTCCCGGCAGGCGGAGTCGATGGCCAGCCTCGCCTGCAGGGGAGTCGCCCATTGCAGATCGGCCTTCGGCCTGAGGGCCGGCTCGGGGCGGCGATAGGCCTCTCCCGAGCGTCGGGCAAAGCGATCGCTTCGCTTGTCCGACCTCGGATAGGAGGCGACGGCGTCGTCGCCCTTCTCGCTGAGGATCTTCAAGCCCAGCTTCGACGAGAGGCCCTTGTACTCCCGCCAGGGGATGCGCACGGTTCGGATCCAGTTCCCCAAGGCGATGCCGGCGTCGTCGAGCGTCACGTAAGGTCGCAGATAGAAGACGTAAGCCAGGGCGAGGATGCCGGCGGCGATGAGAGTCGGCGGGACGAGCGAGGCCCGGGCCGAATCCATCACGCTGGCCGCTTCGATGAAGGCGGCGAAGGCGGCGAACAGGCCGCCTTTGACGGCCTGCCGGGGATTGCGCAGACGGAAGCGGATCGTGGGCATGGGCAGATTCTCTCACACCCGCGCGCTTGGTCTATCACACATTCTTGCGCACCGGGCTATTTCCAACCTGCGCGCGTAGGATATTCGATGGCGCACCGTGCGCCCGCGCAACTGAACGCGTCGGAGCAGACATCCGGCGTGTGCGCGTCAAGCGAGGACAAGGAATCATTGAGCAAGCGTTATGACCTGCGGAACGTCGCCATCGTGGCGCACGTCGACCACGGCAAGACAACGCTCGTCGACGCCATGCTGTGGCAGTCGGGGGCTTTCGGCGAGCGCGCCACCGTTGAGAAAACGGGGGAGCGGGTCATGGATTCGGGGGATCTGGAGCGTGAAAAGGGCATCACGATCCTCGCGAAGAACACGGCGATACGCTACACCGGCCCCTCCGCGGCCAAGTTCAACGCGCCCGAAGGCGTGACGATCAACGTCATCGACACTCCCGGCCACGCCGACTTCGGCGGGGAGGTCGAGCGAGGCCTGTCGATGGTCGACGGCGTCGTCCTGCTCGTCGACGCCTCCGAGGGCCCGCTGCCCCAAACCCGTTTCGTCTTGCGCAAAGCCCTCGAGGCGAAGCTCCCGGTCATCACCGTGGTCAACAAGGTAGACCGCCCGGACGCCAGGATCGACGAGGTGGTCAACGAGACCCAGGACCTGCTGTTCTCCCTCTACTCGGACCTCGAGGATCCCGACGACGCGATTCTCGACCGGCTCTTGGAGATCCCCGTGATCTTTTGCGCCGCGAAGGCGGGGTACGCCGACACGCTCCGCCCCGAAGACGGCGAGCTGCCCTCCAACCGCGATCTGGAGCCGCTTTTCGAAGCGATGCTCCACTACATACCCGCCCCCGAGTACGACGCCGACGCCGGGCTCGTCGCCCAGGTGACGAACCTCGACGCCTCGCCGTTCCTCGGGCGCCTCGCGCTGACCCGGATCTATTCGGGAGAGCTGACGAAGGGCGCATGGGTCGGCCTTTCAGGAAAGGACGGCGGGCTTTCGCGGGTGCACATATCGGAGCTGCTTGCAACCAAGGGGCTGAACCGGGAACCGGCGCAGAGAGCCCGAGCCGGCGACATCGTGGCGATTGCGGGAGTTGAGGACATCACGATCGGCGACTGCTTGGTGGACCTGGACGACCCCCGCCCGCTGCCGCCCATACACGTCGACGATCCGGCGATCTCCATGACGGTGGGCATCAACACCTCGCCTTTGGCGGGCAAGGTGAAAGGGCACAAACTCACCGCCCGCCAGGTCAAAGACCGGCTCGAGGCGGAGCTCGTCGGAAACGTCTCGATCAGGGTGCTGCCCACCGACCGCCCCGACCAGTGGGAGGTCCAGGATCGCGGAGAGCTCGCGTTGGCGATCCTCGTCGAGCAGATGCGGCGCGAAGGGTTCGAGCTGACTGTGGGCAAGCCTCAGGTCGTCACGAAGACGGTCGACGGCAAGGTCCACGAGCCCATGGAGCGGACGACGATTGACGTTCCCGAAGAGTATCTCGGCACGGTCACGCAGATCATGGCGGCGCGCAAAGGACGGATGGAGACGATGTCGAACCACGGCTCCGGCTGGGTGCGGATGGAGTTCGTCGTGCCGGCCCGCGGCATGATCGGCTTCCGCTCGCAGTTCCTCACGCAGACGAGGGGCACCGGAATCGCCTCCTCGATCGGCGACGGGTACGCGCCTTGGGCCGGGGCGATAGAGTCTCGCGCCACCGGCTCCCTCGTTTCTGACCGTCAGGGCCAGGTGACGGCGTACGCCCTCCAAAAGCTGGAAGACCGCGGAACGTTTTTCGTCGAACCGGGCCAGGAGGTTTACGAAGGCCAGGTTGTGGGGGAGAACCCGCGTGACGAGGATATGGACGTCAACGTGGTGCGGGCGAAGGAAATGACGAATATGCGATCGGCCACCGCGGAGGTGTTTGAGACGCTTCAGGCTCCGCGCAAGCTGACCTTGGAAGAGTCCATCGAGTTCGCCGCCGACGACGAATGCATCGAGGTCACGCCGGAGGCGGTGCGCATCCGGAAGGTGATTCTCGGCTCGCAGGAGCGTTACAGGGCGGCGGCGCGAGCGAAGAGAGGCAAGTGAGTATGCGTAAAGCAGTGCAGATCGCGCTCGGTTTGCTTGCCGGAGTGCTGGTGGGGATCTTGGCCACCATCGTCCATGCGGGGCCCGTGGACATGCCGATCGCAGGATTGGCCCTGGCGTCGGGAATGGTTGCCGCCGGAGCGTGGTTCATGGTCGAATGCGGGTGGGTCACGGCGTGGTTTGCGGCGTCCGTCGGCGTGGCCGGCGCAGCCGTATGGCTTCTCATGTATCCGCCGAGCAATGACTCGTTCGTTTCCGCAGACCAGTGGGTGTCCCAGCTCTGGCTCTTTCTCGCCCCTGTCTCCGCAATCGTTCCCGCAGGTTGGGCCCTTGCCCGCCGCGGCGACAAAGGAAAGGATCCATCGTGACTCAAGAGAATGAGAACATTGATGCCACCGATAGGTCCGCTGCGCCTGGCGGCGGGAACTCGGACGGAGAGCAGAGGAAGGACGTCGAGCGAATCGCCGATTCGCAAGGCGCTTCGGGCGAGGCCGCCGATTCCGCGTACGATCCCGACATAACCGCCACAATCCCTGTGGTGAGGCCGAAGGGGGCCAAAGGGTCGAAGAAGAAGGCGTCCAAGGGAGGCAAGGGCTCGAAGGCCGCGGGCGCAAGAGGATCCTCGAAAGCCCGGGGAGCGGCCCTTTCGGCGTCGACGACGTCGGGCAAAGACGGTGCAAAGGCCGACGCCGCGTCGCGCGAGGCGGCCAGGAAGCCGAGCGGGGGCGATGCGGCCCAAGCCGAGGCTGGGGCCAAATTCGAGGCTGCGGCGAAGGCCACGTCTGCTGCCAAGGCTGTCTCCGCCGCCAAGGCCGAGGCTGAGACTAAACCGACAGCCAAAGCTGAGGTTGAGACTAAGCCGACTGTCGCCGGCGAACCGGAGGCTGCTTCCAAACCTGCGACTGCTTCCGAGCCTGCAGCTGCTTCTAAGCCTGCGACTGCTTCCAAACCTGTGAGTGCCGCCAAATCCCCGCTTGCGGCCAAGGCGGAGGCTGCCGCCCAACCTGATTCCGGCGGCAAACGGCCGGTTGCGCCGGGGCTGTCGGCTTCCGCGACTCCTGCCGCTGCGGCGGCCGCGAATGACGTCGCCTCGAAGGAAGATCGCGCCGCCGGACGTGAGGAACCGGTCTCGCCCGCTCAGAAACCCGTTCAGAAGGCGGTCGACGCCGCGGATGTTGCCGCAGCCGATCCCGCGGCAACGTCTGTTCAGGCAAGCGCTCCGGCGCCTAAGGCAGAGAAAGCTGAGAAGGCTGGTTCCGCTTTCGCGAGGGTCGCAGGCGCGGCGGACGTCGCTTCGGAGACGGCTTCGACTCCGGCGAAGGCTGGTGAATCGCACGTTTCAGCTGCGAAGGCCGGGGACTCCTTGAAGGCCGGCAGCGCCTTGAAAGCCGACAATGCCCTGAAGGCCGGGAATGCCCCGAAAGTCGGCAGTGCCCCGAAGAGCGCGGACGATGCTTCAAAGGCTGCTAAGGACGTTGCTGCGGCCAGCGAGGACGTTGCCGCGACGGGCAAGGACGATGCCGCAGCGACGAAAGACTACGCCACTCCACGGGCCGAGGACAGGGCGAGGCCAGAGGGCCTCCGTCCGACCCGAGGCGCGGTTTCCGATCGCGCGTCGGCTGGCTCTGCCACGTCGGCGGCTTCGGCGCCCGAGACCGGTGGCGCGGCTTCGGTGCGGCGAACTGCTCCTTCCGCCCAACCGCCCTCTCCTTCCGCGGGTTCGCCCGAGAAGGCAAAGCCGGCTTCGTCCGCAGCCGAGCAGAACCGTGCCCAGGGCCCTGTTAACGCGGCTGGTTCCTCCGCGGCGCCCGCTGCGGGCGGCGTCCCCGGTCAGTCGGCGAACGCGTCTCTGGCCGAGGGCTTGGCCGCGCGAGTCGGAAAAGAAGGCGTCCGGCAGGAAGCGGTCGGCGAATCGCGGCCCGCTGCGGAAGCTTCCAAGCCCGAAGCGCCCCACCGCCTTGAATCCAACATCGACAAGGAGCCAAAGGCCGGCGAGGAGCCCCACGCCGGCAAGGAATCCGACATTGGCGCCGGGGTTGACGCCGGCAGGGAAATCGGTGCCGGCGCGGTTGCCGCGGCAGAGGGCGGCGAAACGCCTTCCGTCTCCGATCTCTCGGACGACGACACCGCCACGATTCCCGCCGTCAAGCGTTCGATCGCCGCGCAGCCCGTTGTTTACGGACCTGGCGCCGAGGCATGGCAGCAGCATCGGCAACCGTCCGCAGGGAAAACAGACGATAGGACGCCGGAGCCGGACCCGAGTGCCCGCGCGCGCGGCGATTCTCAGGCTGCCGAGATTGAACGCTCCCGGATTCAGAAGGCCGGTTCCCCAACGGCGGGGGCTCCCGGATCCTATTGGGACGCAACCGACGACGCAGCTGCGACGACTGCGCCCCCCGCCGTTCAATCGGCCTCATCGGCCGTTTCGCCGCCGTTTGCCGGAGCCGCCGAATCCGAGCCCGCTGCGGGTGAGTTCGAATCCGGAGGGAGCACAGCCGAAACCGCCGCCGGAAATGAAACGGCCCGGGACTCGGCGTCTGGCGTCGGCGTTGTGGAACCTGCCGACAGCGTCGCGGAATATCGGTCTGGCCTTGTGGAATCTGGGCACGGCCCTGCCGATTCGGAAGCCGCCGTCGCAGAGCCTGGGCGGGGCGTTGCCGAGCCTGATGCCGCCGTCGCCGAACCTGCACGGAGCGCTGCGGAGCCTGATCCTGCGTTGGCGAAGCCCGCGCAGGGCGCTGTGGAGCCTGAGGCCGCCGACCTCGAGTCCGGCGTCGCCGGTTCCGAGCCTGCCGTCGCTGAACCTGCACCCGCTGCAGGATTCTCGTTGCCTGAGAACTGGCGGGACCTCGCCGAGACTCCGACGCAGGCCCAACCCCCGGCTCAGGAGACTTCCGCGTCGGCGGATATTTCAGCGCCAGCCGATGTTTCTGCGCCAGCCGAGACTTCTACGAGCAGACCGACCGTGTCCGGCGGCGCGGCGCCCATTCGAGGCTCCGAGCCGGAAGCTTCGCCGTCGAGCGTCGACGGCGGTCTGTCTTCCCTCGAAGCGTCGGCTGAAAGGACCGCTGAAAAGCTTCGGAAAGGCGAGGCGTCCGACGGCGAGCCCGCCAAGAGGCGTCGCGCGTGGCTTTGGGTCGCCGTGGCCGCCCTTGTCTTCGGCGTCGTCTACCTGGGGGCCGCGTTCTACTTTTCGAACAAAATCCCCGGCAGCACGACCGTCGCCGGCGTGAAGGTCGGCGGAATGTCCCGCGAAGCCGCCCAGGCGAAGCTCGAATCCGAGCTTTCGGGCCGGCTGTCTCAGCCCGTGAAAGTCTCGATCGGGGGCAAGGAGCAAACTATCGACCCCTCTTCGATCGGTGCGAAATTCGACGCGAAGTCCACGGTCGATTCCCTCGCGGGGTTCTCTCTCAACCCCTTGCGCCTGTGGGACAGCATGACGGGAGGCTCCGAGGTCTCTCCGACCGTCGACGTCGACCAGGCCAAACTGCGAAAGACAGTCGATTCCCTTGTGGACGCCTCGGTGAACACGCCGACCAACGCATCGATAGAGTTCGACGGGGTGACCCCGAAGACGACGAAAGCGAAGAAGGGGGTCGACCTCGATCGCGAGGAGGCGTCCAAGAAGATCGCCGAAAAGATGCTCGAAGGCAAGACGATCCCTTTGCCCGTCAATGAAAAGGAGCCGGACATCAAGGACTCCGAGGCGCAAAGGGCGCTGAAAGACCTTGCCAAGCCCCTTGTTTCCGGCAATCTCACGGTGAAAGTCGGATCGGCCACGGTGACGCTGACCCCGAAGCAGCTGGTCTCGGTCACGAAGTTCGTGGCCTCCGACGGCGAGCTCAAACTCAAGCTGGATCCGGAGAAGCTGAGCGACGTCGTCCGCAAGGGCGCACCCACCCTCCTGAAGGAGGGCAAGGACGCCAAAATCGAGATAGTCGACCACACGACACCGAAGGTCGTTCCATCCGAAGACGGCGTGGGCTTCGACGAGGGCAAACTCGCGGAATCCGCTGCGGAGGCCGCGACGACGGGAGACCGGAAGGTCGAGATCGCCACGAAGTCCGTCCCCGCGAAGTTCACCACGGAGGATGCGGAGAAGATGGGCGTCAAGGAGGTCGTCTCCTCGATTGAGACCCCCTTGACCAATGATGCGGTTCGCACCACGAACCTCAAGGTCGGCACGCAAAAGGTGGCGAACACCCTGGTCAAACCCGACGAGGAGTTCTCGCTGCTCAAGGCGCTCGGGCCCATCGACGCCGCGCACGGCTTTGTCTCTTCGGGCGTGGTCGCGAACGGCTTCAACTCGACCGCCTTGGGCGGAGGCCTTTCCCAGCTGTCCACAAACACCTTCAACCTGGGGTATCGGGCGGGGTTCGTCGATGTGGAGCACAAACCGCACTCGAAGTACTTCTCGCGCTACCCCATGGGTATGGAGTCGACCCTGTGGGAGGGCAAGTACGACATGAGGTTCAAGAACAACACCCCGTACGGCGCGGTCATCGACACCTGGGTCGCCGACGGAAAGGTGTATTCGAAGCTCTGGTCGACGAAGTACTGGGACGTCGAGACGTCGACGTCGAAGCCTTACGCCCAGGTCGCGCCGACGACGAAGGTCAACCCGGCCCGCGACTGCGAACCCTCCGGGGCCGGGGGGCCGGGCTTCACGGTGACCGTCTCGCGGAAAGTCTCGCGAGACGGAAAGGTCCACGAAAACTCGAGCTACAAGTGGACCTATTCGCCGACCAATCGAGTGGTGTGCAAGTGACGCTATAGCCCTAAGGTCCCACAAGGATTAGGCTTGTAGTCACTACGAAAGAAGGAAGGAAATGGCGTACATCATCGCGCTTCCGTGCGTCGACGTCATGGATCGCGCATGCGTCGACGAATGCCCGGTCGACTGCATCTACGAGGGCGAACGGACGCTCTACATCCACCCCGACGAGTGCGTCGACTGCGGCGCGTGCGAGCCCGTCTGCCCCGTCGAAGCGATCTACTATGAGGACGACCTTCCCGAGGAATGGTCGGTGTTCGAGTCGGTCAACGCCGAGTTCTTCGACGACATCGGCTCGCCTGGCGGCGCCCAGCGCCTGGGGCCCACGGGCAGCGACCATCCTTACGTCGCCGGACTTCCTCCGCAGGGGGAGTGATGGGACTCCTCGGCGCTCAGCTTCCTGACTTCCCTTGGGACTCGCTCGTGCCGGTGCGAGAGCGCGCCGCCGCGCATCCGGACGGCGTCGTGGACCTGACGATCGGCACGCCGGTGGACTCGGTCCCCTCCGGCGCGCGGGCGGCCTTGGACGCCGCATCCGACGCCCACGGCTATCCGCTGACGGTCGGAACGGCCGAGCTGCGCGCGGCCGTCCGCGGGTGGCTTGAACGTCGACGCGGCGTACGCGCCGAGGTAGGCGTGCTTCCCACGATCGGGTCGAAGGAAATGGTGGCCTTGCTGCCCTCGCTCCTCGGCTTGGGATCCGCGGACGCCGTCGGCTTTCCCCGCGCCTCCTATCCGACGTACGACGTCGGCGCGCGCCTTGCGGGCGCCAAGCCCGTGCCCGTGGACACTGACGCCGACCCTTCGACGTGGCCCGCGATGAGCATGCTCTGGCTCAACTCGCCGGGGAACCCCGACGGGCACGTGCTCGGCGTGGAGCGCCTGCGGGCGATTCTCGCGTGGGCGCGGGAGCGCGGCGTCGTGGTCGCCAGCGACGAGTGCTACGCCGAGCTCGCGTGGGACGTTCCCGAGGCGCCGTCGATCCTGGACGAGCGGGTGTGCGACGGCGACGTCGCGGGCCTCCTGTGCCTGTACTCGCTTTCCAAGCAGTCGAATATGGCAGGTTACCGGGCGGCCTTCCTCGCGGGCGACCCGGCGATGATCGGGCCGATTGCCGAGATCCGCAAGCACGCGGGATTCCTCATGCCCGGACCGGTGCAGGCCGCGATGACGTGGGCGCTGGGCGACGACGCGCATGTGGCCGAGCAGCGGGCCGTCTATGCGCGCAGGCGCGAGAAGCTCCTGGCAGTGCTCGACGCCGCGGGCCTGGTCAACGACCCGCTGTCTGTGGCCGGGCTTTACATTTGGGCGGCGGCAAAACGGCCGGGCGGCGCGGCTGGTGGCAGCGCGGCTGGTGACCCGGTTGGCGGTGTGGCTGGTGATTTTGGCGCTGATGCTGCCGGCGGTGTGGCTGGTTCTAATCACGATGGCGGCAGCGTGGTAGAGGCGCCGACAGGCTGGGACATCGTTCGGGCGTGCGCCGAGCTGGGCATCGTCGTCGCCCCGGGCGACTTTTACGGCGAGGCCGGGCGCGACCGCGTGCGAATCTCCCTCACGGCGACCGACTCCGC
>RBWB01582324.1_pt1 | contig 15651 bp, 17 predicted proteins | sample 2014201 | NCBI WGS metagenome assembly RBWB01 (sample SAMN10133834, study PRJNA383868) | Human oral metagenome, whole genome shotgun sequencing project. | isolation source: supragingival plaque isolated from 88 juvenile twins | host: Homo sapiens | place: Australia
GATAAACGTCCCACAGATGTACGATAAACGTCCCACAGATGTACGATAAACGTCCCACAGATGTACGATAAAATCCTTGTAAACCTCTGTTATACATAGAGTTACTGTACTCTACAATATACAATAGTACAATTAACAAATAAAACAAAGAGGACAACACAATTAAAATGTACAGTCTCGTACAATTACCTCCCCAAAAAAAAAATGGCTTGTTTCTGCAAGGTCTACCCAAGGGGGCTCTGCCCCCTTAAACCCCCGGGGTTTATATCTCACGTGTCTGTTAGGCATTCCACCATCCGGAACTCAAGTATTAGATATTAGGCGCGCGAGGCATAGACACGACAAGACAACCCAAAGATAAACTATCATTGAGCTGTCTTGCTAATCTAAAGCGGATGCCTTAACAGCATACGTTGATCGAGGGTCGCTCCCCAGCGTTGCCCTCACTTGCTACAAAGGTAGATCTTTTTTCACAAATAGCAAATGAATCATATCTCATCCTCCTACCGAACTACGATAATTAACCATCCTAGTTGTCGTTTTCTATAACGAACGTATTTAAGAACGTATATTCTTTACTACCTTTGCTGGCAAAGGTGAGGGTATTTTGAGGTGGTTTAGTGAACACATGTTTTTTTGAACGACTCCATCCGTACCAAAAGCACCTTGATAAGAACGATGCTTATAGGATATGCGCGTGTCTCGACCGAGGCACAAGACCTCACTCTCCAACTTAAGGAGCTAGAGCAATTCGGATGTGATAAAATCTTCTCCGAGAAGATTTCATCAAGAGCTATTATGGAGGAGAAGCAGAAAGCGATCTCCATACTTTCCGAGGGAGATACCCTCGTGGTATGGAAGCTAGATCGGCTAGCTCGTAGTACGATGGAGCTACTCAGCGACATTGAGAAGATGAACACCCGAGGCGTTCACTTCATCTCCCTCAAAGATAGCATAGACACCAGCACTGCTGGTGGTCGTTTCCAGCTGGCGGTCTTCGCCGCCTTAGCCGAGCTGGAGCGTGATATGATACGAGAGCGTACACTTGCTGGACTAGCCGTTGCTCGGGAGCAAGGACGAATCGGAGGCAGACCCAAAGGAATGGGGAAGGAGACGCGCAATCGATGTGAAGCTGTGCGTGTCCTTGTGGAGCACAGCCAGCTATCCATCGAAGAGGCTTGTCGTGTTCATAAGCTATCCAAAGCGACCTACTACAAGTGGAGTAAGGAGCTGGAGGGGAGACCTTAACAGATACGTGAGATGTAAACCTTAGGAGGGGGCTGGGGGGAGGGTGAAGCCCTCCCCCCTTAGGCTCTTTTCTATCGGCACTTGGCGGGTCGAAGGAAGCCCGTTAGGGTATAGCAAGTAGTCATTGGGCATAACCCCAATGACTAAATGATAATATGCTGGTTAACAACTGTTTAATCTGGTATGTATATAGATATATCTACATATAATCTGTAGATATAATAGATATACCACTGATATTTAGTAATTTTGTATATATAGATTATTCTGCATATTATGACAATCAAGAGAAAGAGTATACAGGTAACCCAAGAAGTCTATGAGGCGCTCTCGAAGCTCAAGCGAGAGCAGTCTTTCGATGCTTTTCTTCGAGGCGTCGCACTGATATTGGAACGCGATAACACCTCGGTGAAGAACTACGAAGAGCCTATCGAGAAGGCTGTCAAAGCCCAAGCCAACCGCATCATCGAGGTGATGCGTGGCATAGAAAAGAAGCAGGAGAAGCACCTCCTTTCCATCTTCCAGCAAGCCCGGCAGATAGTGCCTCCAGCTAGTCCTCCATCAGAAGGACTGAGCGAAGAGGATAGAGCAAACATTGAGGCGATGATTGCTCTCAATAAGGAGCAGAGCGCAACGATAAGTAAGCTACAGGGAGAGCTAAACAAGGTTCGGACACAACTTGAACTTGAAGGGCGCAAGGTGGCTTCCTCACCTAGTCAGGGACTAGATGAGGAAGCCGAGCGAGAGCTGATGGAACAGATCTATAAGCTCGAAGGCAAGATGTCACCCGACTACCTGAATAAGAGTTCTCTCAACATCAATAAGGCTGATTTCAAGGTGATCATAGACACCTTGAAGAGAACGATAGTGAAGTATGGTAGCGGTAGTTCACGAGGCTAAAGCCGAGGGATATTCGAACACTGGTAGCGTCTATGATTTGACGAGCTACCTCGACAAGGAGAAGGAGTGCTCTGTAGGATTCTTCACCCACGAGAGAGCGCAGATTATCCCCTCAGAGGTAATACTAACGATAGACCAAAACCGCACCAAGCTCACAGCAAAGGAGGCTAAGTTCTTTATGCTAACACTGAATCCCAGCCAAGAAGAGCTGTGTTCAGTAATAGGTCGTTCAGTAAACTCTCGTGGAGAGCTTACTGATGAGGAGGTCACGAAGATAGAGACCTATCTTCGTGACCTAACGAAGAAGGCTATGGATATGTACGCAGACCAGTTTGACCGAGCCAGCGTACGTTCAGCAGAGGATCTGCTGTACTATGCTCGCATCGAGACGAAGCGTATCTATAAGCCTACGCACGACAACCTCGATGCAGGAGCTACCATTGGTCAGGAGAAGGCAGGACTCAACTACCACGTCCACATCATTGTCTCTAGGAAGAGCAAGGATGGGAAGGTGAAGCTGAGTCCTGAAGCACTCAGCAAAGGGAATGAATGGGAGCTAGAGGGACGAGGCATCGTCAAACGAGGATTTAGCCGAGAGGCTTGGTCAAGGTCAGTGCAGAAGGAATGGTACAAGATGCTAGGAATGCACGAAGAGCTAAAGAATTTGCAAGAGAATGATAGTATAGCAAGGTGTGGTAATGCAGATTTGAAGGTGCTAGCAGAGTACAAGTTCACCAAGGCTAGCTACGTGTTGCACGAGATGATGGACAGAGGGTATAAGGTGAATAGGAATGGTGCAAAGATTGAGTTCCGCAAAGACGGCAAGACCTTTGATATTGAAGCAAGAGACCTTCGCCTACGAGAGAGCAGAGTCTCCTCGCAGGATAAGTACAATGCTTGGAAGTCGCAGAAAGAAGATACAGGCTTTCAATGTGTCACCCATACATTCAAAGCTAAAGACCCCAGGACTGAAGAGGTGAAGACCATAGAGCAAAAGTACTTTTGCTCCCAGGAGAAGAAGATACTTGTAGGGTATCAGGACTGCTACTATGTAGCATTGACTTACAGAGACCGAGAGCAGATTCTAGCGGATCTACCCGAGGGACGCTTCAAGGAACTGCTCTCTACGGTGAATATCTGTCGTACTGATGAGATTGTCTCTCGACTTGAGAAAGAGGGATTCAAGCACACGTTCTCCAAGGGGCATACATTTACCCGAGGGCAAGGAGAGAATAAAGAGACCTTCAGAATGTCCCAGCGAGAGTTGGGCAAGTTCACGGAGATAAGACCTGAGACCATTTCTGATATAGCAGACCGATTCGATGTAAAGCTATTCCGCTCGTGTGTCTACAAAGAGAACTACGATAAGGATGGCATCTCTGTTGAGAAGAGGACCTATACGACCAAGAAGAATGAGGAGAAGTTCTTCTACCTTGTTCACGATAAGAAGACAGACTCCGTTGTCTATCTAAAGGAGGTGATGAAAGAGGTTCGTGCGAGGGAGCGATTTGCTCGCTCCCTGCAACGATCAGAGGAGAGACAGCTGAAAAGAACAGCTCGTAAGCTTGTACATAAGACGATGGACTTATCCCGTCAAGTTATTCTAGGACAGGCTGTACAAGGAGACATTGCTGAAATTATGAACCCAATGCAGCAGGTTGTTTCTGCGAAGAACCTGCTTAGCAACCTTTCCGCAGACCCAGCCACCTTTGCAACACGTAAGTTGCTTGACCAAGTCAAGCAACTCCTTTTCTCTTCCTTAAAACAGATATAGCTATGGAAACGATACTCTTTGCGCTCGCAGGAGTCTTTCTCCTGATTATCCTCGTTGTCCTCCTTCTTCCAACGAAGAAGGAGAAGGCAACTAAGACTCCTTTTGAGTTCGTCTTGACGGCAGGGAAGCGAAGGATTCTCTTTCGAGACCCCTTCGATAACTTCCTTGTCTATGGTGGTGCCAATAGCGGTAAGACGAAGTCCATAGGCAAGCCTATCCTAGAGCAGTATATAAAGTCTGGCTTCGCAGGCTTTATATACGATTATAAGGACTTCGACCTTACACGAACGGCACATCACTTCGTCCAGAAGTACGAAGTGACACCACGCTTCTACTACATCTCCTTTACAGACCTAGATAGAACCTATCGAGTGAACCCGATAGCTCCATCGGTCATCGAAGATGAGAACCTCTTCCTTCAGGTCATCGAGGACTTACTCCTTGCTTACCAGGGAGAGGGGAGTAAGCGTGATGAATGGTTCAATGGAGCGCTTGGCATCCTGAAAGGGATTGCCATACGCTTCTACAAAGACTACCCACAGCAATGCACCATTCCGCATATAGTGAACTTCGCTTGCTCTGCTGGAGCAGAGCGTATCCTCAACTTCGTCGAGGCTACACACGAGAGTCGTATGCTCGCCTCTGCCTTTGTCGATAGCAAAGGCAGTGAGCGTACGCAGGCGAGCTACTTGAGTTCGCTAACCAACTACCTATCTCCCTTAGCTTTTAACAAGAGTATCTGCTACGTGCTTTCGGGTAACGACTTTGAGTTTAACCTCATAGACCCTGATTGTCCCAAGATACTATCTGTAGCTAACAGCTATCAGATAGAGAACGTCATTAGTCCAGTGATTGCTCTGATGGTATCGATTTCTTCAAGACGATTCACGATGAAGAATGAGATACCCTTCTTCTACTTCTTCGATGAAGCTACGACTTTCAAGATACCCGACTTTGAGAAGATGCCATCAGTACTCAGAGAGTACCGATGTAGCTTCACCTTTCTGACGCAGAGCGCCGCTAAGGTGGAGCGTAGGTATAGCCGATTAGATAGGTCCTCTATCGAGGCGAACTTCGCCAACCAGTTCTATGGTCGTACGAAGGATGTGGAAGCATTGAAGACCTATCCCTTGGTATTCGGTAAGCACGAGACGAAGCGTGTCTCTACTTCGTCAGGAACAAGCCGAGGAGGAGATAATAGGTCGAGAACCATCAGTACACAGAAGGAGGACGTGTATGATACGAACTTCTTCACTCTCCTGCAGTCAGGAGAGTTCGTAGGAAGCGCAGCTCACAGCAACATGCGTAGCTTTCATCTGCGCTTCGATATGTACCGAGAGGAGGAGATAGAACTACCTATGGTTGATAATGTTACCCCCTCACGAGTACAACGATGCTACGATGAGATTACGGATTTCGTTAATGCTCTTTAGCCGATAATCCTATCCAAGGTATAGGATTAAGGCTTCGACCATTCTTCCGTATCTCATAATGGAGGTGGTTACCTGTCGATCGACCTGTCGAACCTACAAAGCCGATAACGTCACCAGCCTGCACAGACCTACCTGATGGAACATACAGGTAAGTCATATGTGCGTAGTAGGTGACGAACCCATAGCGATGTTCGATGATGATACATTTACCATATCCTCCTCGAACACCCGAGAATACCACCTTTCCCGAGGCAGAGGCATAGACCTTGCAAGCATAGGAGCTTGCAAGGTCTATGCCTTTATGATACCTCCTTTCTCCATTCAGTGGATCTATCCGCTCTCCAAAGGAGGAGCTGATATGATACCCCTGATCCCCGAGCGGATCGAGGTGTGGAATATAGGCATACTCTTGAGGCATCGATTGGATTATACCGAGTACAGGTGCTATGCCTTGATAGTCCTTTGCCGTGCTGAGTACCTTATGGACAAGCTCCCTCTTGCTTTGAGCATAAGCAAGGGGGAGCATTGTTATTGCGAGTCCTACGAGGAAGAACTTCCTCATAGGGCATTCGCATTATTCAGGCTTTCTTCACTGATGTGGTAGGCGATGTTTCGCCCACCACCTTGCTCAATGAGATTGAGCTCGAGCATCTGCTCATCGCTGAGTGTGAACTTAGGGAACACCACGATGATTCGTTCCGTCTTCTTCGGGGCTATACGCCCCGAGAAGGGAGACACGATCTCACCTGTGAGATCTAAGTCTTGCGAAGCGACACGCTTATTAGCCTTCTTACTCTTGATGATGAACTTGAAGAACTCGACATCATAAGGAACTTCGCTCCCATTGCTCAGTTCGATGTCAAGGATGGTTTGCTCCTTATAGGTGAAGATGTTCCGAATGCTTAGCTTCTGCTTGTACTTCTGTATTCCGAGCGAGTAGAAGGAACGTCCCTTGTTTTTTACTTTCGCAAGTATACGCTCCTGCTCAGTGCTACCTATCGTTTGCTCTTCGAGCATCACAGATTCAGGTTCTGATTCTGCTCCTATGGTATATACAGCCGCAGGTATATCTTCGCTATACCCTACGTTATAGCTATAGAATGAGCCATTTTCGAGGGCAAAGGATACGTTGGTATCCTTTGTGAAAGGAGAAGAGGCTTTTATCCAAAGGATGTTTTGTGTTCCTTCTGCCAAGGACGCTTCGATTGTTTCATTGCCGAAGTCAATGTACACGATCTTCCCAGGAGCAACGATATGTACATCACTTGATTTAGAGCATAATATACGCTCTGCATCAGGTGACTCTTTCCCAATGAAAAGAGTCGTCTTGGGATCTTCTGAGTAGCTCGTCAGGTAAGAGTAGAAGCGACCATCAGCGGTCGCTACGCTGATGGTCGTATTCTTCTTGAAGCCTCGCTCATTCGCTTTTATGCGAACGATCTTCTTAGCCTCTTCAGGCTTATCTACGGCAACGATGCTATCAACGCTTTTGACGTATTTCACAGCCGAAGGATAGATGAGATGTACCGTCTTGTCATAGCTCACATAAATATGCTTGCTATCCATCTTGTGCAAGGTTTGGGATACAGCTCCAAGAGGTAACAAAAAGAGGAGAGTGAAGAGGAATAATTTCATCGGAGTGCTAGTTGGTAGTTGGACTTGATGATGATGGTGCTGGAAGAGCCCTTCCTTCGGAAGATACCTGAGATGGTGCTGGTGATAGTCCCAACAGCTCCTGAAATAATTCCAGTTCGCTGTGCTACATCTTCCGCTACTTCCTGGACCGTGTTATCTCCCTGCCCAGGATCTTGTATGTTGATGCCCTTGAGGCCGTCTCTGTCATATACGTTGAGCGATACAGAGAAGCTTCGCTCTCTGTATCGGATTGAAGATACTGACACGTTCATTCGTCCATTAGACGAATGAATTATCCCATATAGGGCTGTCCCTTTGGGAATGCTTACTCCCTCCAAGTTGATGCTTTGAGCAAGCACCATCTTGAGCGGAGCATCATTCTTCAGTTCCTGCTCCCCAAGGACTAGTACTTTTATTTCCTTAGTCTTGCTTTGCAATCCTGAGTTGAAGCGACTACGCTTAGGCGGTTCTTGCTCCTCTATACTTTCCTCTACATTTGAAGAAGAAGAAGACTTCTCCTCCATTGCAGAGGGGAGCATTGAGGTAGACTCGGAAACTCTAGGGGCTCCCTTCGCTACAGGCTGATAACTGGGCTTGCTACTTTCGTAATAGCCTGATTGCGTGTTTTCGTCTCTTCGTGTTCGCATGTTTTCCCGAAGTTGCTGTTGGAGCTTAGCTATATCTTCGCTAGACTCGTATTCGCTATTCTCAGCTATAGGCTGAGAAGTGCTTATTGGGTTCTCAGAGGCGAGGCTTGGCTCAGGCGTAGGAGTATACCCTCCTAATGGAGCTTTGTCGTTCTGAGCCATAATATCATTAATGGAAACCTCAGCAGAATCTATTGCACGGGCAGATACTTCGTTTGGCTTATCTCCATTTGACCCATTACGAATAAAAAGATAGACTACTCCAAGGAGGAGTAGTGAAAAGACGCTAACTAGGATTATTTTAATCTTCTTCGCCTGATCCATTGTCTTGAGAATCTTGTTCAGTGGGTATTTTCTCTAGGCTCTGGACGAGCCTGGAGAACATGAATCCTGTGACATTTTCAGGGTAGCGAGGACTTGTGCTTATCAGCTCTCCTTCGGATCGGAGACGAAATCGAAAGACCTTGCTACCAGAGTAGATGCTTAGCAGCGAAGTGAAACGAACCTTGTATGGTTCGTTGTTACCCTCGATGAGATCGAGCTTCTCAAGGTGGCATTCATAAACAGCTCCTGCATTTGTAGCATCGTTGTAAGCTCGATCGTTAAAGTACTTCTGAAAGATAGCGTTGAGGTCACTTCTATTGACATAGAATTGAGCCTTGGCTTGATTCAGCTTGATGCTTTGCCTGTCAAAGCTATTGGCATAGCTTGTGGCAAAGTTACAGGTTGATTGTATACGTGCATTGAAGAGAGCTTCAGTACTCACAGCTTCTGTTTGTAGGTATTCGCCACTCTTCGAGAGGACGACTACCTTGTTCAGAGCTGTTTGTGATATGGCAAAGCCCCATAGGAGTACGAGAACGACCACAAGGAAAGCAAATCCTAAGCATAGTTTCAGGGCTGTTGCGGACTGCTTTTTAGATTTGCTTAGGTGATCAAACTCGGAGAGTATTTCTTCCTTATTCATATGCTAGGAGATGATTTGTCGTGCATACTGGAATGCTTTACCAAAGAGGAACATCTTAAGGAATAGACCAAGAATGAGAAGAGAGACCTCCGTCTTAGATATTCCAAAGTAACCACCTCCTATACCTGATATAATCTGGTCACTAAAGTTATTTGTCAGTAAAAAGCAAGGTAGCATGATATAACAGTAAAATAAGTTCTTGAGGTAAGTCTCTGTTATATGTCTTGTCTTATCATCTATTGAGCAAACAATAGCTATAGGTGTACCGATCTTTAGGATAGCTAGGTACAAGTACCGAGCAGATGCAAAGATTAGATATAGAAACTTAGTCATATATACGACGATCGTATATATGAATATTTCGATGGAAGCTTTCAATGAGAGTATAGCTCCTTCAACTATTCCAGCTTGGTCGATCTCATCCATTTTCTCATTAACAAAAGTGTCGATGATGATATCAAGATTTTCATTAATCACCCCTTGGTTCTGAGTGACTAACTCATCTGACATCTGTGCAAGCCCTTTCTCCACAAGATTAAATGCCACAGGAGCGAGGCTTATCGCAATGAGCATATAAATGTATGTTGAGAATAGCTTAAAGAAGCTACGGATATCGATTTGACCATCTTGCATAGCCTCCTGTATTCCACTAACAATCTTAGAGATAACGATGATGCCACATATCACAGAAGCGATTAGTACCATTCCCTGAGTTACAGGAAGACTACTAATTGCATTATATGCCGAAATGATACTTGTTTCCATCTTACTTTGATCTTCCTCTTTGGGTTGGGCGAAGGAGACTGCATGCCGTGTTCAGACGATTATACATCCGTATCTTGGTCTGAATCTTTCCTAATTGTTCTCGGCTCTGCTGGTCTAATTCAAGGATGAGCTTCAACCGATCCCCGGGGCTCATTGATAAGTTAGGACTAAGAAAGCTGTTGAGCATAGATATTGTGCTCTGAGCCTCAATGACTACGTTTTGAAGGATTGATATGTATCTTTTATAGCTCTTTATATCTGCAATATCATTCCTGGATAGTTGCTGACTAAGTAAGCTTATCATCTTTACTTGTCTGTCAATGATATTATGCACTGCTTGTATGTTCTGAAGGGTAGAAGACACCTTGTTGTATATATCTACACTCTGCTCTAGAAGCTTTTTTGTCTCGATGAGTGTCTTGGATTGAGCAGTAGCTTCCGCTAGACTTTTAGTCCACCCCGTGGTCGCTATTTTAGTTGCTACAGGGTCATTAACCACCATTTGTGCCCTCGCAGAAGAGATTCCGATCACAAGAGCTATTAGGAATATTAGCTGTTTCATTGCAGCATCGTTTGTATAGCCGTTTGTATGTCTGTTTCTTTGGCTCTCTCTTGCAGTTCCTGCCATAGAGATCCGTCTGTTTGAAAGGCAAGGAACTTCTCTGGGCTAAGCTCAAGCCGAAGCACCTTGAAGTCTTTATCACCAAAGCTGATAAAGACTTCGCTGTACTTTCGCTTACTAGCAAAGTCGTTTTTGATACTTCGCATCAGATTCTTCTTTGCCTTACTATCAAAGCGGAACATCTCCTCCACGTCCGAGTAGACAACGTTCGTTGTCGGCAGGACGTAGAGAATCTGCGTGTTCGAGATTATACCTTTGGTATACTCGTTGTCAGGAAGCTGTGCAGGTGACTGAATGATGGTCATAATAGCCCCATTCTCCTTACGTAGCTTCTGATAACAGAAGGCTACGGTCGAATGAATATCCGCACCTGAGTGGCTATCCTTGATAGCCTGACTCTCGGCATACTCGTCAAAGACGAGCATACCTCGTTGCGATCGGTCGCTAAGTATCTTGCTCTCGATAGTATCGAAGAGGATGGACATAATCACAGACACAAGAAAGGGATCTTTCTTGATCTGTGTCAGCTCGAAGATGATAAAGTCCTTCGAGGCTATCTCCTTCTCCAGCGGAGAAGGAGCGCATACATTCTCATAGTAGTTCCCAGCACAGAATTGACTGCACACGTGCAGGAAGCTCTGAATATCGAAGTACTCAGAGGCGATGTGTAGCTCTTTGAGCAACTGGTCGCCATAGTCTCTGATGAACTCGTAGAAGCTCACAAAGCTGTGACCCTCATCTACTCGTTCATAGTATTCCGTGAGTAGCTTGGTGAGCGATACCACCTGTGGTGTATCGCCACTGATGGATGGCATTCTCCAAAAGACAAGGATGAGATTGACGAGGGTGCGTAGCTTATCCTTGTCAGGCTTTCCTCCATTAGGGAGGAAGAAGGGATTTATCCCGAGCGGCGTCTCTGGACTATAGTCGATATGCAAGGATCTATCCTTGTAGAGCTGTCCGAGTTGGTAAAAGCTTTTACCAAACTCGACCACAATAACCTTGACCCCTTGCTCTATGAGCTGTTGGATAATGTTTAGCGTAGTGACGGATTTACCTCCACCAGTGGAGGCTACTACGATAGCATTACGAGCAGGGATTCGCTTCTTTCGCTCATCCCATACATCGACCAGGAGAGGCACATTGAATATTCTATCTTCGAAGAATATTCCATCATTGTCGCTTCTGCTGAGTGTATAGCTTGGAGAGAGGCAGAGACTCACATCTAGGTCACTCGTGATAAAGAACTCGTGAGCTAGATTGGACTCTCTCCCAAGAACAGAGCCAATGAACACACGATACATACCCTCGTTCGAGGGTATATAGAAGCTGAAACCCGAGTTGGTGAGGATGCTCTTGACCTTATCTGATGCTCGATTGAGGAGTTCTTCGTTCTCCTCAATAATCATCAGATTGTAGTGATACTCACAGAGCTTCTTTTGCTCTGCTCGTATCTCCTCATCGAGTGAAGCCAGCTGTGTGTACTTATACTCGATGTCCTTGTCAAAACTCTTGTGCCTACCAAAGTTCTTGACCGACTCCTTGAGCTGATTGTTGTACTGGTTTCCTTTGAAGCACCATATTTGGTTAATAACATGGGTACAGCAAAGATGAACCCCGAGGGGTTCAAGTATAGCCATTGACACCTCGCTATTGTGTCCCAGTGTCCTGTCGGACACAGATACGGAGACTTCGTCAGGAAGGTAGTTCTCATCGCAGATACAGAAGAACGAACCTACCTTACTTCCTATATATAGCCTATCGGAGCAGAGTACATCTCGCATACCAGCATCCTGCTGGTATCCATTCACCAGCGCAATGACATTGCGCTGTAGCTGTCCTTCCTCAAGCTCCTGGACAGCCGTTTTTGGAAGGCTTGACAAGATAGATGTTGCTTGCTCGACCTCATCGAGGAAGAGGTCGAGTTTGCTCCTATCTTCTTTGGTCAAAGCCTCGCTATAACGAAGAGGATTTGCTTGATAGCTTCGCCCCAAGCTTTTTAGCCCAGAGCAGGAGAAGGCTAGCAAGGTGTGATGTCTAAGCATTTCCCTTTGGTGAAAGTGCTTAGCCTCAGACCTGCTGATGAAAGAGTCTTGAGGCATATCCCGACCATCGAAACTGTCCCTGAGATAGATGTCTTGCCTATGGATGTATCCATAGGATATATGCGAGAAGGCACGCATATATTCCTCGTGTCGCCTCTGCATATCCTCCTCAGAGAGGCTGTAGCATTCAGGTTCGATTAGCTCATATACTAGGGATATATCACCAGTCTTACTGATGATAGTATTCCCTAGTATGGTCTCGATGCTGTATGCACTCGTGGCAGAAAACTCTTTCATCAGGCTTGTCGTATTCTTAGGAGGTCTCGGTTGCTCAGTGCTACTTCACTCTTCCCGAAGTCAAGTCGCTTACGACTAGACTTGCTAGTAAAGTAGACTTTAACCCCAAGGCTGAGCAGTGCGAAGATGAGTAGCAGACCAAGGAACTTCATAAATCCACCGACTCCATCTTTGATAAAGCTGTTGAAGCTCAGGCCTAGGAGCAGAATTCCTATGCCTGAGCCTCCAGCCCAGGCGTAGAAGTATCCTTGGTACATACCGAGTACCTTAAGAGGAGTCGTGAGACCTTTCCGAACCTTGATGCTCATACGACCTTACTAGATCGATAGGTTCATACCACCAACGAGGCGGGCTATCCCGCCGATGATCGCTATACCAAGGATGATGAAGCCCATAATCATAGCGAGGTTCATAAAGCCCTCCTTGCGTGTTCCATTACCATCCTTGTCAATGATTTTGTCGAAGTTCTGGACGACACCAAAGGCTGCTCCAAGGACTAGCAGTAGCATTACAACAGGCAACGCCCATTGATTGAGTATGTCGTTCACTGATCCTCGCATGTCTCTTTGGGCATGCAGTGGAGAGACTGAGAAGATCACTAGGACGAGACTAGTGATGACTAGCTTGGTTCTTTTGCTCATTTCTTTATGTTTCTTAGTGATAGGATCTTGTTATCTAAGTCCAGCTCAATGAGAGCTGTGAGATAGTCTTTGATGCTGATTGTCTGAGATGCACACATCGTCTTTAGACGGGTGTGCAAGTCTCTCGACAGTATAAGCGTATAAGCCACCTCATCGATTGACTTTACTCTGTTCTCCATTGCCTAATCTATGTATCGGTCGTAAGTATGACCCCCTCCTGTCTTTATATCTGTAATGAGACGAACTCGTACATGTTCATCTCCTCGACAGATAAAGACAATAAACCCCTGCTTTTCAGGTTCATCGCTTTGTCTAACAAGGCGCAGAGAATATCCGATCTTTCTATTAACTTCAGAGTTACGAAGTTCGAAAATCATTTCTTCATCGGTGCTAAACTGTGTAGACTTGAATTTAGCCTTTGCATGCATTCGATATTGTACACCATACTGTATGGTGGCGGGAGACTCTCCATTCATGTCTTCTAATCTAATATCGTAGAATTCATATCTTTCCTTGTTATAGTTAAAAGAGAATGACTTCCGGATAAATCGGGCTTCTGGTGATACATCATCCTTTGCGTTGAAGGAATAAGTAAGCTGGTCTCCAACTAATTGTCCATTTACATACCATCCTCTAAATATGTATCCATTCTTATGCTGCTCATTTAGGGTAACACGCATCTCAACTAGATCTCCATCCTCAAAGGTGTCTCGACCTGTTGTTGTGGCTACAGAACCAGCTTCAGGTATATTAATAGTTGGCTTTATCTTGTATGTCGTAGGTTTGAACTGAGCCTCAATTCTTGAGTCTTTCTCTGCACGGATAACATAATCTACAGAGTTTGTAGCTAGCTTACCATCAAGATACCAGCCAGTGAACTTGTGCCGGTCTTGAGGAATAGCTTTAAAACTAGCAGTTTCTCCATACTTAAGGAATAAGCTGAATGAAGTCTCTGTTTTCCCTTTGTGTAGGATTTTTCCCCCTCCTGTAGCTGTAACGATTATACTCTTAATCTTGAGGCTGATTGGGAAAGATGCTTTTTTTGTGACCCCTTGACATCTTACCTCAACAACAAGCTCTTGATCCCCATCTTGAGTTGGGATATATAGGAAATCGAGGCTCATATTATTCTTTCGGTAATCATACTCAAAATTCTTACCGAGGGGGATTTCTTCCTTGTCTGTTGTCAACACAGATCCTGTAGATTCTCCTTCTCCATTCCTTACGTAAAAGAAGGTCTCTATTGTCCCCTTGTTACTCTCAAGGTCAAAACCTGTGATGAGGAGCTGGAATGATAGTTGCTCTCCAACACGAGGTGCAGTTTCTCCTTGTGGTAGGCGAAGCTCGACATTGAAGTTCTTATTGACGATGTTGATCTTTTCTTTCTTACAGTTGGTGAATCCCAAGATTGTGCAGAAAATGAGACCTAGATGTAATGCGATACGATTCATAATAGTATGTTAAGTTCGTTATAGGTAGACTAGAATGCCAGCGGAGAAGTTTTGAGACATGTTCTCTGCGCTCTGAGGCTGGTATAGGTATCGATACATCCCAAATACCCCTATCCTTGAGGATAGTAGTAGGGAATACCTTACACCAGCTCCGATGTATAGGCTTACGCTCTCGAGGCTCCCTTTTACTTCTATGAGAGGATCTTTGGGTTTTTCATACCGCTCAAATCCAATACCAAGTGCCCCTCCAACATCAAACCGATACTTATCTCCTTTTGAGAGTACATAATATATGGTAGGAATGGTGGAGTAACTGCTCCCTTTGAGTTGCCCATTAGTTAATCCTTGGTAAACCAAGGGTGTATCTATGGATAGCCTATCACTGAAGAGGTATCCATATGAAAAGGATAGCATAAGTTCTGGTGTTGAGAACTTACTTGAAGAGTGGGGGATGGAAGTGCCAACTCCGGCTCCAAGGTAAGAAGTCCCTGCAAATTGAGCTTGTAGGGACATTGTCCCTAGTACAGCTGATGCTAGTACGCTGAATGCTCGTGTAGATTTTGCCATATTCAGTGTAGTTTGTTTTGAACAAAGGTAGTTATTTTCATGTGATCGCATAACCACATGATAATGTCAATAGCATTTTAACTTTTTCATAGGGTGGAATGCCTAACAGACACGTGAGATATAAACCCCGGGGGTAAGGGGGCAGAGCCCCCTTGGGTAGAATTTGTACCTTTGAGTATGCATATTTTTTAGGCCTGAGCTATCGAGGGTTTAATATCGGGCGCGCAAGACAATGAACAAGGTAATACTCATCGGTAACGTAGGACGAGATCCCGAACGTAGAGGGGAAAAGGTAATATCCTTTTCCTTGGCAACGTCTGAAGGGGGGTATACCAGGGCGGATGGAACTAAGGTCGAAGACCGTACGGAGTGGCATAGCGTCACAGTGTTTGACACTAGGATGTCTGCTTTCGTAGAGAAGTATGTTCGTAAGGGATCACGCCTCATCATCGAAGGTCGCATCCACTACAGCGAGTATACCGATAGGGATGGTAATAAGCGCCAAGGGGTAGAAATCATAGCCAGCTCTATCTCCTTTGATCAGACTCGAAATCGTGAAAACATGCAATCGGGCGATTTGGGAGAGTTGCAAGAGAGTGAATAGCTTCTTTTCTTTGGTTTGGGCAAAGAAAAGAAGCAAAAGAAAGCACCACGGTCAA
>RBWB01582327.1_pt1 | contig 15647 bp, 9 predicted proteins | sample 2014201 | NCBI WGS metagenome assembly RBWB01 (sample SAMN10133834, study PRJNA383868) | Human oral metagenome, whole genome shotgun sequencing project. | isolation source: supragingival plaque isolated from 88 juvenile twins | host: Homo sapiens | place: Australia
TAAGTATTTTTTCAACTCTTGTAGGAGTTTCTACCAAAGGAAGATAAAGCTTGAAATACTCTTCTAAATAATTTTTTCACTCATCTATAGCTTCATATAAATATTGTTTTCCTTTTTCTCAAAGTTTGATTTTTTCTAAATCTTTTTTGGAATTATCTTCAAATTCTTCCAAAATAGCTTCAACTCAATCTTTATCTATTTCTCTTCTTGTAGACATATTATAAAGATTAAGATAATATAAAATATTATTATCCACCATTAAAATACCTTTAGAATAATCACTATCTAATTTTTCTTCAACAGATAGTTTATAAATTAGGTCAATAGAGCTTTTAAAAATTTTTTTCTTTTCTACCATTTCATTTCTTTTCTTTTCTAAAAGCTTTATTTGTTCTGTTTTATCCATTTTTTTCAGTATTTTTTAAGTTATAAAATTAAGTATCTGATCCTATAGGAACAATTATTGATGCGACTTGTTTTTCATTTAGTTTTGGGTAAATATAGCCAAATAAATAATATTTTAATAAATTTATCTCAGAATTATAAATTTGAAGAATAATTCTTTCATTTTGTGCTGATAATGGGAAGTTTTCTAAGCCCAATTTTAATAATTTTCTCATCTCATCCACAACATCTTGAACATCTTCTTCAAATGTATGTAGAGTAAACTCACTTTCTGTACAAATCATACAATCACACAAAAAATTACTAAGGTTGAAAAAGATTTTCAATGCATTATTGTATGTTTTATCTGTTTTTAAATTTTTAATTGATTCATAAATATTGGTAACAGCTTCTGTTTCCTCAAAATTATTAAATATTTTTTCTATGTTTTGTATGTCTGAAGAAAGTTCTTTTAGTCTATCTGTGATGAAAGACTTTACAAAACTATCTTTTCTCAAAAAATCTAAATTATTTCAGTCTAATTGCTTGTTTTTATCTATATTTCCACTCATTTTTCAGTATTTTTTAAGTTATAAAATTTATTTTATCTCAAATCATAAATCTTTTAGTTGACTTTTTTCCAAACCAGAAACTTTTTCAAAAATATCTTTTTCAGGAAAATATCTTTCCAAAATTCTTGAATCATATTTTGCTTCAGATTTATCATAGTTTACCTCTTTTCTGAAACAATTTTTATCCAAACAATAATCTAGTTTTGAAATTCATTCTGGCATCATATAATCATCTTTTTTCAGATATCATTTCAAAATAGCTTCTTCAACTATCTGATGCCAAATATAGCCAGCTCCAGTTATTCCTGTAACTCATCTCATAGAAGAATTATCTGTGTTTCAAACCCAAACCAAAAGTAAAAAGTTTTTATTGTAAGAAATAACAACATTATCTTTAAAATTTGAAGAGGTTCAGGTTTTTACAGCTTGAGACAAAGAAGTGTTCAAAATAGAGTTAACTCAAAAACTTATATCTCTGTTATCAGGATTTTGAAGAATCTTATAAAGCAAAAACTTATCTTTATCAAGCTTTCTTTCAACTTTTTCAGGTTTTTCTACAAAAGAAAAGTTTAACTCCCTATCTGTTCTATTTTCAAAATCTGGAATCAAATTTATATAGCTTACAGCAAGATTTTTCAAAGTCAAGCTAGGATTTCATAAAACTAAACTATAACCATAAAATTGATAATCATTTTCTAAAAACTTTATTCAATTTTCTTTATAATAACTAAAAATTTCATTAAGTCAAATTTCTTTTGCAAGTCTGACAGTAGCATTGTTCAAACTGTTTCAAAGAGCCTTTTGAAATCTTACAAGTCAGTATTCTTTCAAAGAATAATTTTCTGAAAAATAAGTTTTCCCTTCCTCAAAAGAATCATACTCACTTTTCAAATCTATTAAAAAATTATTTGCAAATGCTCCCTTTTGTAAAGCTAATAAATACAAAAATGGCTTCATAGTGCTTCCAGGCTGTCTCAAAGCTTCCAAAATATCAACTTGTCAATCTACAGTTTTGTTAGCAAAATCACGACTTCAAAGATAAACTAAAACTTCCATAGTTTCTGGATTTATAGCCAAAACTGCCCCATTTGTAACATTTTTTCATTGTAGTGAATTTAGAGTTTTATTCAAAGTATTTTTTGTAAATTTTTGTAGGTTTGCATCAATAGAAGTCTTCCCTATACAATCCACTTTTTTCCCTTCACAAAAATATTTTGTCACAAAAGGAAACCTGTCAATATTTTCCTTTTTATTTAGCTTTGTAATCTTGTTTTCAAAAGAAAAACCAAGTCTTTTTTTGATTCTCTCAAAAATACTTACAAAATTTTTATCATTTATAGATTTTACACTTGGTTTTCTCACCAAAGTCAGTAAAATAGTGATTTCTTCATCTGTTAGTTGATTTAAATCTTGCTTTCAAAAATAAGTCTCTATTGCTCACTGTATTCAGTAAATATTGTTTCAGAAATATATATTTTCTAAATAAGCTTTCAAAATATCATCTTTTGAATAAAAAATAGAAAAGAAAAATGCTAAATTAGCTTCTTTTAGCTTTTGTAAATATCATCTTCTATCTTTATAAAAATATTTATTTTTCAAAAATTGCTCTGTAATCGTACTTCATCAAGAAACAACTTCCCCAGCTCAGATATTTGAAGTCAGAGCCCTTATTTTAGCCAAAACATCAACTCAAAAATGCAAATAAAAATTTTTATCTTCTATCAAAAGCAAACTTTTCACAAACTTCGAGTTCAAGTCTAGATTTCAAGTTTTTTTATATCAAAACTCATTTGGCTTATCAGTGATAATTTCACCATTTCTATCAGTCAAAAAAATGATTCATGGAGATTTTGAATCATCAAAAAAAATAACTTTATAAAAACACCAAAACTCAAATAAAGCCAAAAAAACAAAAATTCAGAAAAATAACTTTTTGTAAAAATCTTTTTTCATAGATATTATTTTAAGAATCTGCTAAGATTATATGGATTTTTTAAGAAAAACAATATTGACAATTAAGTAAAAATAATTATAAATACAAAAACTTTACAAATATAATATTTTATGTATGAATAAAAATAGATTTATACAATTAAAGGAACTAACTGAGATGGGTAACATACAAGGCTTAGCTAAAGACTTAAACTACGGAACAATTAAAGATATCTGAAAAGAAAATTTAGAAAAATATATCAAAAAATTTATAGAAGACTTAAGTATCAATGATATAGAAAATCTTTATGAAAAAATAAGAGAAGTATGATGAATAGAGATAAATAAAAGTGTTTCTATTACAAAAAATTTTTATAAGATTTTAACTGAATATATACTGCTTCCTGATTATCTAAAGGCTTCAGATTGAGAAGAAAAAATATTTAAAGAATTGGATGAAATAATTCTTAGAGCTGAAAATAGAGCAAACAAAATAATAAATAAAATAAACAATAAAAATTGATTTTTTTCTATTTATTGTCCAAATATAGACAATATTTATAAAGAATTTGAAAACTACTGAAATATGATAGAAACAGGAGTAGAATTTTGATGAATTTTTTGAAGAGGATTAATAGAAAATGCTACAAATTGATTTTTCAATTTCACTATTCCTATAAGGACTCATCTCAAATGAGAAGAAAATTATTCAAATTTAAAAACTATTTCAAAAGAAAATTTAGAAAATATTTTAAAAGAAATAATAAAAACAACAAAAAATAGTAAAAAATTTAAAGAATTATTTAAATGAAATCCTATAAGTGTAGAGATTTTTGATGATGTAAATAAAATGAAATCTTACTGAGTAGATGAAAATCAAGATTATAAAATAATAAAAATATTTATAAATTGAGAATCTCTAAATGATGATATGCATCCAAGTCAAATGAAAAATATTATTGATTCTGTATTTGAGGCATGAAGCTTTTTAATAAACAAAATAGCCAAAGATTCCTGAATAGAACATAAAAATAGAACTTTTATTTTCCAATCAGGAAGTTATATAGAAAGAGAAAACTTAAATTTAGAAAATAATCAAGTTAATTTAAATAATCAAAATAAAGACCACGAAAAAACAAAATACAATTCAAATAGTAGAAGTGCCAAAAAGTTTGAAAGTATGAAAATCAATCTAGATGATAGTATGAATTTAGAACAAGTTTGATGACAAACAGAAGCTAAAAAAACAGCAGAAAAAATCATAAAATCTATCAGACATGAAGAAATCATGAAGTCTTGGTGAGCAAAAATGACAAAATGAATAATATTTGAGTGACCAGCAGGAACAGGAAAAACTCTTTTAGCAAAAGTAATAGCATCCCAAATAGATGCAGATATTTACAATGTAAAACTTACAGATATTGCATCTAGTGCTTACATAAATGAGTGAGCAAATAATTTAAAAGATTTATTTAATTTTATAAGAAACAAATCCCAAAAATCAGAAAAGAAAATAATAGTTATTTTAGATGAACTTGATGGGCTTTTTTCTAAAAGATGAAAACACAATCAAGAAGATACAAAAATAGTAAATACTTTTTTGACTGAACTTGACTGATTTGAGCAACTAGAAAATGTGATTTTTATCTGAACAACAAATCGTATAGAAGAGATAGATCCAGCTGTGATTCGTTCAGGAAGACTATGAACAAAAATAAAACTAGATTTACCTAACAAAGACTGAATCAAACAAATTTATGAAATACATATAACTAAACTAAAAAATATTTCAAAAAAGTTTACAAAAGCGATAGGTTGAGTAAATTTGGACTTGATAGTGGAAAAATCAATTTGATTATCATGAGCAGACATAGAAGAAATTATTAGAATAATAGCAGAAGAAAAGGCTATGCAAGAAATAGACACTTGAAAAATAAGCCACATAACTGAAAAAGATTTTTTTGATGCAATAGAGAAAATAAAAAAATGAACAAAAACAAAAAATCCTATATGATTTACAAACCAAAAAAGTTAGAAAAATATTTTCTAACTTTTTTAAAGTTATAATTTTTTTACTTAACTTGTAAAATTTTATAACTAGAATTTGCATTTCTATCTGGATTGTAGAGCTCTTTTATAATAGCTGGTGGAGCTATAAATGTTCAAGTAAATCATGGTTGGAAGTAGTATTCAAATACTAACTCTTTATCATCAGTATAAGTTGAAGCTTGTATCATATTTGCATTTTTTTGAACATTGTTCCAAGTCCAATCATCATTAGTTTTTAGGTTTGAAGAAACAGTTAAAAACTTAGAATTCATAACTTTCATAGTTGAAGCTAAATAATCTTGCAAAATCAATTGATTTCTTATGTCTGGATTCTCAGATTTAACAGTTATTTTAACTTTATAAGTTTTTGATTTTTCAAAATTGTTTGTTTCTATTTTTTTGAAAATATTGTTACAATCTGTAAGTTTAGGATTATCCTGACAAGCAAGGATTTTATTTTCATCCAAGATTTCAAATATTTCTTTTGTCAGAGTTATTCAGTGAGCAAATTCTTTTACTTTTGTCTTATCTTTTGGATATTGTTTTAGTGAAAGAGTCACATAAGTTAGGCTATTTGATTTTGACAAAGCCTTCAAATGCAAGCTATCTCAATTTAAAATATCACTCAGTTTGTATTCATATTTCAAAACTGGAACATCTTTTGATAATTGTTTATAACCTCTCTCTCAGTGGCTTCAAATAGAGAATCCAAAGCTAGCAGAGTTTTCCTTATAAGTTTTATCCAAGTATTTTGCAAATGCTTCTAAAACTCTATATTTTGTTTCATTTGAAAAATAATGATTTGTCCAGTCTTGTTCATAAAGTTCAGAAATATACTTTTCAGCAACTGGTAAATATTTTTCATCTCATAAATCAAAAATCATAGAAACCAATTTAGCTTTTTCTAGATATCTATCCCAAGAATAGAAATCTTTTCTATCAACTCTATTTTCAAAAGATTCTATTATATAATCTATATTTTTATTTATTTGCTCAGTGTTTTTATCTTTTTCTAAAACAAGTCAGTAAGTATAGTCTATAAGAGCATTTCTATTTAAATAATTAGGATCAAAGTTTATTCCTGGATTTTTCCCAGCTTTTTTCAAAGTATAGTAAATATTTGCATTTTTAGAATGCTTGTACAAAGGATCTGAATCTGTTATGTTTTGCTTATAAATATTTTCTAAATAGTTAAGAGCTGATTCTAGAGTCTTTTCATCTATTTTTATACCAATTTCTTTTGCATTTAAAAATGTCCTTACAAAGAAATTTGTTAAATACTCATCTGATTCCCAACCTTTATAATAAATAGTTCATCAATCTGAATTTTGGTAGGAAACTAAATCACCAAGTGCAAATGCTATTTCAGAGTTTGACTCTTTTTCATCAAAATAATTTTTTAGATATTTTGTAAATTTTTTCAAAGTAATATTTTTATCCAAAATTCACACAAGATAATCTGAATCATAAAAATAATTAGAAAAATCTTTTTTTGTATCTTTTAAAATATTTTCTATTCAAATAATTCTATTATTTGCAAATGTAAGCTCTACTTTTGTCTTTTCAGGATCTGTATTTTCAGGAATTTTGAAATCTAAATCAACTGGATTTTTTTCATCTAAAGTAGCAAATTTTAAATGATTTGTAATCAAAGTTGGATTTTGAACTATTTCTATTTGTTTTTCCATTTTATCACTTAACTCAGGAGTTTCTCAAACTGCAGAAATAGAGTATTTTAAAGTTTCATTTGTAGAAGAATTTATAAAAATTTTCCAAGAAACATATTTTGACTCACCAGATTTCAAAGTAATAGTTTTTACATTGTCTTTTGGTTGATATTTATCTGACACAAAAGTAACTTTTAAGTTTAAGTCTTTTGAAGAATTATTTCAAATCATAGCTCAAACCTCAGAATCATCACCATTTCTGAAAATTATTGGTGTTTTATCCTCAACTACAACAGATTTTTTTACTTCTATAAATTTTTCTTTATATCCAAATAAATTATTTTTTGAGTTTGATAAAGCCATTACTCTAAAACTTGTCAAATTATCTGGAAGTGTAAATTTAACAGTTGCATTTCATTTTCAATCTGTTACAACATTTCAGAAATAAGCAGTATTTTTAAAAATATTTCTAGTAGAAACTGCAGAGTCTCATCACTTCAAATCAGTAAGACCACTTCCTCAAACTACTCATTTTCTTGAAAAATAATAATTTCTAAGCATAGCTATATTTGTCATAGCTGTTTGGATTGAGAAAGGATATTTTTCATAAATAAATTCTAAAGTGTTTGGGTTTATATTTCACATCAAACTAATCAAAGAATCATCAACAACCATCAAAGTAACTTCAGAACTTATAGGCTTTCCATAAATATCTTTTGTATTCAAATTTACAGTTACCTCATCTCTTGGAGAATAGATTTCTTTATCAGTTGTAAGCTCTATTTCAGCTTTTTTATCTGTCTTATCAACAACTATTTCAGAATATCAAACTTTGTATTGAGGAAGCTCAGATTCTAAATCTATCATAAATACTGAAATATAAGTGTTTGGAGAAAAGCTTTCATCAACTAAAAATTCTTTTGTAAATATATTTCCTTCAACATCTACAATTTCACTTTCTTTTACATTTTCCCTTTCTTTTGTGATAAGAATCTTTGATTTTGAAACAGGAAGTCTTACAAATATCTTTGCTGTTTCTCAGTATTTGTATGTTACTTTATCAGATAAAACTACAAGTTTATTGTCATCCAAATCAGGATTTGAAATAGTAGCTTTTGGAGAATATGAAACAATACTCAAGTATTTTTTTCAACCAGATATCAAAGTATTTAAATCAAAAGTTGAGCTATAAGTATCTATTTTGCTAGAAAGACACTCATAATCATCTCCAAATTTTCAATTATTTAAAATACAAGATTTAGTTTTATCTTCATAATTTAAAACTAGATTTTGATTTTTTTCAAATTTATCAAATACACTTTGAATATCTTGAAGAGAAAGCTTCATTGGGTCATCTATTTTTAGATATTTTGCAAGCACAGTCTTGTTTAGTGGACCATATTCAAAAATATATTCTCAAGTTTTATTCACACTGTAATCAAGGCTTAGTTTTCCATCTTTATCAACAGAAAAGTTTTTATCATTTACAAAGAAAATATTTTCCAAAATTTCCTTTTTGCTAACTATATTTCTTTCAAATCAGTTTGAATCAGTGACTTTTTTGTTTAAATATTCTTTTCTTTTAACTACAAAAATATAATTATTATTGTAATTTGAAGTCCATTTTCCTTTTTGTAATCATCAAGTTATTTGGAAATTTTCTCATTTTTTTACAAAAGAATTTTTTGCTTCAAAATGAAGTCAAAGTGATGGATTGTACAGTTTGTATGAATCAGGAAGTTTTGCTAAAACAGAGTTTGAAGAAGTGATTTCTTCTCATCACTCATCTGCAACAGAAACTTCAACTATGTATTTGTAATCATTATAATCAGAAGAAAAATCTATGTTTATGTCAAAATTTGCTTTTCAACTTTCTGAAAGTTTTCAAGTTCAAGAAGTATAAAGTTCCTTATTTCCTCACCAAAAACATCAGTAAAAACAATCATTCCAGAAACTGTCTTCATAATAGTCTTGTCTAAAGACTTTGTACTTAAATTCTTTGTTTGAAACAGGAAGTCAATTATAGTATTTTGATGAAACAGAAGCTTTTATTGCAAATTTTCACAAATAATTTTTCACTCAAAAATGTTCAGGATCATCTTGAGATTTTTCTATTTTTACAAATTCTCAATCAAGTCAAACAGTTTGAAGTGAGATTTCACTTTTTAATTTTGGCTTTTGAAATACTTCTACATTGAATGAAGTTCATCAAACATATGAATCATTTAAATTTGCTTCTAAATAATATTCTCAATTTGGAGCATCTTTTGGAATAGTTAATTTATCAGTAAAACTTCAGAATTCATTCAAAGTTAGCTCTTTTTCAAAGATAGTTTCTTGAGGTGAGTTTATTTTCACTTTAAGCTTTCTTCACTCAGGGATTGACAAATCAACTGCTTTTCTGAAAACACCTCTAAAATTCACTTCTTCTCCTGGTAAATAAAGTATCCTATCAGTATAAAGGTGTCCATTTAAAGATTCTGAATTACCTCAACCTAAAAGACTAAATTTTTCATCTTCATTTCAATAATATGTACTATATCAGAAATTCCAAGGTTCTATTCATCAATTCCAAGTTGAAGTCAGATAAGAAATATGTTTTTCTCACTGAGATTTTATAAAAAATGTTTTATAATTTCCTTCTCAAAGTCAATTATTTTCATCAGTTCTATCAAAAATATATTCTTTATACTCTTTGTACTCAGTTGGCAGCTTTTCTACAATATTTACTTTCAAAATTCATTTTTCATCAGTTTTTCAAAGAGAAAATCATTTTGAAAATACTGTTCAATCAGTAGTAAAGTTAAAACTTGTCTTTCAAGGCTCTTTTGAAACATCTTCTGTATAATCATTTAGATACATTAATATTTCTTGATTAGCAAGAGGATTTCCAGTTTCTAAATCATTTACAAAGAAAAATCATTCTCCATCTTTTGAAATTTTCATCAAAATATTTGAATCTGCTTTTCAAAAGAAAATAGGACTATTTAGCCTAGAATTAAATTCTAAATCTTCTTTATTTACAAAACTTACAAAAAATAATCACTTTTTATCTTTCAAAAATTGATCAAACTCAAAACTATATTTATTTAAAGAATTATTTTCCTTTTTGCTTAAATCTAGGTCTTTTACTTCACAATTTTCATTAAATTTTTCTAAATTTTCAGTAAAATATTTTTTTGCTGAAGACTTGTCTTTTGTGCTTTCAAAAACCTCTATTTTAGCATAATCTTGCTCTGAAATAGGACAAATTTTTACTTTTGTAGCAGTTTTTTCAGAACCAAAATCCAAAATTTCAAATTTTGGTAAATGTTTGCTTGTATAAAGAGTTACAGGATTTACAGTTCTCATTCAAAAATATTTATTTGAAGGAGTTTTAAATTTAAAACTGTAAAGTTCATGATTATCAAGAGCTGAAACATATTTTATTTCATAATCAGTTTCTGGCTTTAAATCAAGATTTACTCAGATTTGATCTGAAGTTATAATGATATCTTCATCTTTAACCTCAACTCATTCAGGAAAAACAAAAAGTTGTCTAAACAAATCTTTAAATTCTTTTTGATATTTTTCATAATTTTCATTTTCAGGCTCTAATCTAGCAATTTCTCTATAAAAAGGATAAGTATTTGTTATAAGAAGCCTAGTTTTGAAATTATTATATACATTGAAATAAGAAGAAATATTTAAAATCGGATTAAAAAACTTAGAAGCACACTCTTTTTTCTTTTTATCCAAATTTTGAAGAAATGTGAAGTTTTTAGCTATAGAATCATTTGTATTAGCTAAAATATCATCACAATTTTCCTTATTTAATTCCACAGCTTCTAAATCATAAGCTGTTTTACAATAGTTTAAAGAAACTGAAAAATCATCTTTATTGAAATATTTATTATCTGTGAAATTAGCCTGATTTGTATTGAAAATAAACTTACATTCATCCAAAGTTTTTAGTTTCTTTGATGAAATCTCGTTTAAATCATGTACAGATTTTTTTAAATAAAAATCATATGAAAAAAATGCTCAAACTCCCAACAAAATCAACAAAAGTAAAATCATTAAAAAAACTTTCAAATTTTTCATAATAAATTTTATTAAAAGTTTAAAATACAAAAATATTTTAATACTTTTATTTTTTTTTTCAATAGAAAATTTTTTCTTATGTTAAAAACTTTTTTTATTTTAATTCTTGGTTGTTTTGATATTATTCCCATGAAAAATAGGAATTAATAAAAATGTCTTTCTTTTTAATTTTTTGGAAAAGTGTTAATGTCATTCCCATGAAGAGGGGAATCGATTAAATTAACTTTATTGTTAATTTAAAAAAAGGAATGATTATCTCGTTCCTTAAAAATTAAATTTTTTATTTTAAATATTTTCCAGTAAATTTATTTGTAAGTTTTACAAATTTTTATATATCTTTTAACTTTATTTTAGTTTTAATCTACCTTCAAAATTTTTTCAAAATCTTTTTGAAATTTTTCTATTTCTATATTAGGAAAATTTGATTTTTTTAATTCTTGTAAAATATCATCTTTTTTTACCCATTTATAAGAAGAAAGTTCATTTTTATCTAAAATAATTTTTCAAGAAATATATTTTATCCAAAAATTTTGTCTCATTTGTCATCTAAATCATTTTCTTTCCTGTAGTTCTCTATCCCAATCATAAAAGAAAAACCAATCTGATTTTCAAATTATTTCATATTTAAATTCTTTTCAAAGTTCTTCTTTCAATTCTCTTTTTATAGTATCTTTATAATCTTCTCACCAATTCATTCATCATTTTACAAAATCGTATTTTTCTTCCTTTTCTCCTGCTAATTTAACCATTAAAAAATTAAAATCTTTATCTATAATTAAAGCTCAAACTGATGCTCTATAACTTTGTTCTTTTTTCATTTTTGTATTTTTGTTATTATAATATATTTTTCAAAATTCTATTTCATTTCTTCTTTCTAAGAATTTTAATAACCCTATAGTTTCTTTTTCAAAATCAGGAACATGAAAAAAATTTCAAGTATTTAACCATCATTTTGGTAAGTCATCTCATACTTTATATCAATATTTATTATACAAATACAATAATAAAGCTATTTTTCTAAATCATAATGATAATTCAGGAGATTCTGATGACATTTTTCATTTTATTTTCTGTAAATTATAATATAATTGATTTTCACTATAAAAATTATAATCTAAAAATATTATTCACATTATTTTTCATATATAGAATTCCTTCATTCTATTTATAATATCATTTCATAATCATTATATATGTTCTTTATTATAAACAATATCAAATATACTTTCTGTAAAATTTATTTTTCATACTCAATATAAAAAATTATTTTCTTTATAATTTCATCATTCTAAAAAATTAAATCAATATCTTAGTCATTCATAAATAGGCAGTAAAAAATTATTTTCTATATTATGATTATTTAAATTATATAAAAAATCACTTTCTATATCAAAATATTCTGGCTTCATCAAAAAAGCTCACATCATAATAAAAATAAATTAAAAGTATAATTTAATAAAATTATACAAAATAAAATAAGAAAGTCAAAATTCTCAAGAAAAAAACACCAAAAAACTGGTGTTTTAGTCTAAATATTCTCCTGCAAATTTGTTTGTCAAGGCTATAAATTCACCCATATTTTCCAATTCTCATCACTCTATAAGTACAGCTTGATAGTAAGAATATTTTATAACATCAGCTAATTTATCAGATTTCACATCTTTTTCAAATTCTGTTTTCATCATAGAAACAAGTTTATTTTCAGGATTTAATTCAAAAATTCTTTTTTGAGCTGGCACTTCTTGTCCCATAGCTCTCATCATTTTCTCAAGTTGTGGATCTATTCAATTTTTTGGAGTTTTCAAAGCTCACAAATTTTCTCCTAAATTATTATTTAAAACAACTTCTTCTATTTTATCCTCTCAAATAATATTTTTTATAAAATCTGAAAGTGATTTAAAATCTTGTTTTTGCTTTTGCTCTTCTTGTTTTTGTTCTTCTGTTTTTTCTTCTAATTCTATATCTGAGGCAGTTATTGAAACCAACTTTGTTCCTTTATATTCATCCAAAGCTGTTACCCAAAAACTATCAATTGCATCAGTCAAAATCAAAACATCAACTCAAGCTTTTTTAAACTGAGAAATAAATGGACTAATTTTTGCTTCAGATTCAGACTTAGCAATTATATAATAAATTTTTTTTACCTCTTTTGTCTCTTCTTTATGCTCATGACAGTGAGAGTGAGTTTTTTCCTCTTCTTCAGAACATTCATGACAACAATGATGTCAGTGTTCATCATGATCACACTTTACTTTTTCAGTTTTTGTTGGAGCCTTTTGTAAATATTCTTCCAAAGTTATATATTTATTTTCAGAATATGATTTAAAAAGCGAAACAGAAGCTATATCTTCTTTTAATTCAAAATCATAATAAATTCATTCTTTTAAAACTTTTCAATAATTTTTCCAAAATACCTCATAGTCTTCCCTCTTATTTTTAAGAATTTTTCAAAACTCTGAAATCACTTTTTTTGTTAGAGATTTTTTAATTCTATCCAAAGTAGAGTTTGATTGAAGCATCTCACGACTGATGTTTAAAGGTAAATCATTTGTTTCAATAACTCCAGAAATAAACCTCAAATAAATAGGTAAAAGTTCTTTACTATGCTCTAAAATAAGCACATTTTGAACATAAAGTTTTGGTCAGAAATCCAAGTTTGGATCAGTTAGATTTTGATACATATTTTGCTCTTTTGGAGAAAAAAGTATTGATTTATAGCTAACTAATCAATCTACAGCTGTTTGTAAACTAAAAAGTGGATTATTCCAATCAAAAGAAATACTTTGATAAAGTGATTTATATTCTTCCTCTGTTACATCTTTTTTGTCTTTTTTCCAAAGTGGCTTTGTTTCATTTACTTGCTCAAAATCCATCTCTTTTGGTTCCTTTTGCTTTTCCTCTTCAGTTCTTGGATCATAAGCTTTCATCATAATTGGTGTAGAAACATAATTGCTGTATTTTTTCACCAATTCTCTGATTTTCCACTCTTCAAGTAATTCTTTATTTGCTTCATTTACAAACAAAGTGATTTTTGTTCATCTTTTTGTTCTGTCTGAATTCTCAACTTCATAACCAGTTTTTCAGTCAGAAATCCATTTGTGAGCTTTTGAATCAAGTCCAGATTTACTTTCAACTTCTACTTTATCAGCAATCATAAATGCAGAATAAAATCCAACTCAAAATTGTCAGATAAGGTTATGCTCTTTGTTTTCCTTTGCTTTTTCTAGTTTTTCTAAAAATTCTTTTGTTCCAGATTTTGCAATTGTTCAAAGATTTGAAATCATTTCTTGCTTTGTCATTCAAATACCATTATCTTCAATAGTTATAGTATTTTTCTTATCATCAACTTCTATAAATATTTTGAAATCAGAATCATCTCACAAAAAATTTACATCAGTTAGAGATTTAAGTCTAGCCTTATCTATCGCATCTGAAGAATTTGAAATCAATTCTCTTAAAAATATCTCTTTATTTGAATAAATAGAGTGAGTCAAAAGCTCCAAAACCCTTCAAGTTTCAGCTTCAAAGTTATAATTTGTCATATGTTTTTATTAAATTTTAAAATCTTTTATTTATCACTTAAAAATATTAAGTGCTAGAAATTATATTTATTTTTCAACTTTTGTAAATATTTTCCTCTTGACTTTTATTTTTTATATTTTTAAAATAATTTTTAACAAAAATTTGACAAATAAATGTTTTTGCCTACAATTCCCTTGCTCAGGAGCAATCCTGCATGCAAATAATTCCCCTTCAAAACCAAAAAAGGTATAAAAAATGTCAGAAATCGAAATTGATCCAGATGAAGTTCTTGTACATCATTTTGAAACAGTAATAAGCTACTTCAACAAAAGTGATAATTATCAGTATCTTTTAGACCTTGTAAAAGAGCTAAAAGAGAAGATGACATCTCTAAATAGAGCTTTTAGAATCAGGACAGAAGGATTAGATACAAAAGATCCTTCGTTTCTTGAAATCCTAGAAGACCACTTTAGAAAAATATCAATTTTGGAAGATAAATTAAAAAAAGAAATATTAGGAGTGAGAAAAAAATAATTTATAAAACCAGAGCTTAATACTCTGGTTTTTTTCTTGTTTTTAGTTTTGTAATTTTTATCCTTGACTTTTTTATATTTTTATTTAAAATAGTATCTGAGGTGATTTTGCCTCGAAAAAATGGAGTAATAAAATGAGTGAAAAAACTTCAACAAAAACAAAAAAGTCTGTTAAAACAACAGAAGAAATTTTCATTAACTTCTTGGAAACTTTTCAAAAAGCAGATGAAGAAAAAAGAAATTTGATTTTGCAAAACTTAACTCAAGGTAAAAACCCTGAGGAAATAAAAAACATAACAAAAGCTTTAAAAACCTTAAGAAAAGCTTTAAAGGAGAAAAGATGTGAAGTCCAAGATAATGAAAAACTATAAGTTATATAACCAGAGCCTAATGCTCTGGTTTTTTCTTGTTTTTAGTTTTGTAATTTTTATCCTTGACTTTTTTATATTTTTATTTAAAATAATATTTGAGGTAAATTCGCCTCGCAAGAAATGGAGAACTGAAATGAAAATGAATCTTGAACAACTGAAAGCAAAAATAGAATCTTTGTTTAACAAAAAATTAAACAGAGATGATGTTGAGCTACAAAAACTCTTTAGCCTACTAACAAAAGATTTTCCTGGCAAAGAGGCTGCAATAGCCGACTTGCTAAGAAAAATCAGAAAAGAAGAAAAGGAAAAGATCTTGAATGAACTACATCTTTTCTTCAGAGCTATTGAGTAGTTTGAGTAATTTCAAGCCGACCAATATGGTCGGCTTTTTCTTGTTTTTAATTTTTCTTCTTGACTTTTTTATATTTTTATTTAAAATAATATATGAGGTGATTTTGCCTCGAAAAAAATTGGAGAGAATTTATGTCTAATTCTAAGTCTTTATTTTTAGAGTTAATATCAATCCTAAGAATT
>RBWB01582355.1_pt1 | contig 15523 bp, 12 predicted proteins | sample 2014201 | NCBI WGS metagenome assembly RBWB01 (sample SAMN10133834, study PRJNA383868) | Human oral metagenome, whole genome shotgun sequencing project. | isolation source: supragingival plaque isolated from 88 juvenile twins | host: Homo sapiens | place: Australia
ACTTAACTTTGTATTTCGGGGGTCTTGCCCCTGTCTACAAATGTATAAAAGTTCGGCGTATGACTCAACTAAGCGTCAATGTAAATAAGATAGCTACGCTGCGTAATGCACGAGGCGGAGACGTCCCCAACCTCCTGCAGGTCGCTCTGGATTGTGAGCGCTTCGGAGCGCAAGGAATCACGGTACATCCCCGCCCTGACGAGCGACACATCCGCTATCAAGACGTACGAGAGCTAAAGAAAGTCCTCACGACTGAATTCAATATCGAGGGAAACCCCATCCCGTCCTTTATGGCACTGGTCGAGGAAGTGCGTCCTCATCAGGTGACCTTGGTGCCTGACACTCCCGATGCCCTGACCAGCAGTGCAGGCTGGGACGTAGCGCGACACCGTGACTTCCTCTCCGAGATCCTCGGACAGCTCCACACTTGGGGCATCCGCACCTCGATCTTTGTCGGGACTGACCTCAAGAACCTCGACGCTGCAGCCGCACTCGGCACCGACCGTGTCGAGCTCTATACCGAGCCCTATGCCTCAGGCTATTCCGCTGACCACGCCCGTGCTGTAGCTCCCTTCGTCCAAGCTGCTGAGCACGCTCGTACCTTAGGCCTTGAGCTCAACGCGGGTCACGACCTGAGCTTGGAGAACCTCCGTTTCTTCTCCGAAGCCATCCCCTTCCTCTCCGAAGTCTCCATCGGACACGCCCTCATCTCCGACGCCCTTTACCTCGGACTCGAAGAGACGATCCGTCGCTACCGCGCTTGCCTCACCAGCTCAAAGTAGCCCCCTCAAGCATTCATCCATTCACATTTATATCGATTACAGACCCCGTGGATACTACTGCAACGGCCGCTTTGGCCCAGACTCTCGCTGACACGACCCCTCAGGCCTCACTCTCCATCCTTGATCTGGCCACCAAGGGCGGCTGGATTATGATCGTCCTGCTCGTACTCTCACTCTTAGCCCTCTACATCTTCGTCTCGAAGTACCTCCAGCTACGCGCTGCGGGTCGCGAAGACAAGTACTTCGTCGAGCGTATCAAGGACTATGTCCTCGAAGGGAAGACCCCTTCGGCTATCAAGCTCTGTGACGACACGAACACCCCCTATGCTCGTATGATCCGCAAGGGGCTGACCCGCATCGGTCGCCCGATGTCAGACGTCCTGGTCATCGTCGAGAATGTCGGTAACATTGAGATCGGTCGCCTCGAAAAGGGGCTTCCCATCCTCGCTACCATCGCCGCTGGTGCACCGATGATTGGCTTCCTCGGCACGGTCACGGGTATGGTGCGCGCCTTCTTCGATATGGCTAATGCTGGATCAGGCGGTGTCGATGTTGCCCTCCTCTCAGGCGGTATCTACGAAGCCTTAGTAACGACTGTCGGTGGTCTTGTCGTGGGTATCGTCGCCCTCTTCGCCTACAACTATCTCGTCGCTGAGCTCGACAAGGTCGGTGGTAAGATGGAGGCCAAGACGATGGAATTTATGGATATGCTCAACGAGGTGCACTAAGCCTCCATCAGTAGCTTAGCTTACCTACGACCGTATGGCACTCAAGCGTAAGACCAAAGTCGCCGACAGCTTCAGTATGGCTTCGATGACGGACGTCATCTTCCTCCTGCTGATCTTCTTCCTGGTGACCAGTACCATCATCGTACCGAATACGATCAAGGTCACCCTGCCTACCTCTGCCCCGCAGTCCGTCCCCGAGACCCCCTCGGCACGGATCACCCTCACCCCTGACCTCCACTATTATCTGGCTATCGACCGTGCTACTCCCACGGAGCTCACCCCCGAGCAACTGAAGGAGCAGTTAGGCATCTTCGCCGCTGAGCATCCTGAAGCCTTCGTCTCCATCCAAGCGGACGAGAGCGTGCCCTACAAGGAGGTCGTCGCTGTCATCAACGCCGCTGCTCAGTCCTCCCTCAAGGTCGTCTTAGCGACACGCGCCGAGAGCGAGCCTGCATCAGCCCTATAAGCCCTATGCCACAGACCGATCCCGCAGCTCCGCGCCGTGGTGCCCTCGCCATCTTGGTGACTGTGGCTTGCCACGCCCTCTTCCTCCTCCTGCTCTGGATGCTCAAGCTCAGCAGTGACCGCCCCACCCCCAAGCCTACGGAGGTGCTCGTCGCAGTCAATGTGGGCAACGTAGCCTCCGCAGCTGGAGCCGTCGAGCCAGGGGGAACACCCGATGCATCGGAGCCTGCCCCCAAGGAAGCAGCTCCAGCACCCACTCCTCCCGCACCTTCTACTCCCCCCACACCTCCAGCGCCTCAGCCCAAGGTACAGCACCCTACCCCTCACCCCCGTGAGGTAGCTCAACCCCTACAGACCCAGCAGCACGAACAAAGTCTGCAGGTCGAAGCTGCTCGCCGTGCCGAAGCCGAGCGTCAAGCCAAAGAAAAAGCTAAGGCCGAGGCTGCTCAGCGAGCTGCCGAAGCCCTCGCAGCTTCCCGCCGCGCCCAAAGTCAGCAAATCGCAGGCTCCGTAGCGGGAGCCTTCGGCAAGCAAGCAGGTCAAGCGGGTAGCCAAGGGACAGCGGCCTCAGGCTCGGGCAACCAAGGAGATCCCAACGGGAGTCCCTCCAGCTATGCCCTCTCTGGGCGCAAGATCATCAGCAATGGCGGTGCCCTCGTCCCTCCACACGTACAGCGTGCTGTCGAGGGGAATGTCCGCGTGCGGATCATCGTCGATGGGAGCGGCTCAGTAATTCGTGCCACCATCGCCCCAGGGACCAACATCGCTGACCCCTCCGTCCGTGCCGCTGCCCTCGAAGCGGCACGTAAGACCCGCTTCAACGCCGTGCCTGGCTCCGAGGAGCAAGAAGGGAGTATCACCTACCACTTCAAGATCCGCGCTTAGAGCCACCACCCTTATTTACCACACAGTATCCGTATGTCTAAGAATGTTTATGTCTTCCTCGCCGAAGGCTTTGAAGAAACAGAGGCCATCGGGACGATTGACCTCCTGCGCCGTGCAGGCCTCCCCACCCATATCGTAGCCGTGGGACTCGAGCCCAACGTCACCGGAGCTCACGGCATCGCCATCCACGCCGACCTATCCATCGGCGAAGTGTACAGCGATGATGTCTTAGCACTTGTTCTCCCTGGTGGACTACCAGGTGTGACCAACCTCGATGCCTCACAGCGTCTGCACCAGCTCATCAGCGAAGCCCACCAAGCAGGCAAGCTCCTCTGCGCTATTTGCGCAGCACCCTCCATCTTCGGCAAGACTGGTCTCTTGCAGGGACACGAGGCTATTGCCTATCCAGGCTTCGAGCAGCATCTGCACGGAGCGACGATCTCCACCGCCCCTGTAGCCAAGAGCGGTCACTTCATCACGGCAAAGTCCGCAGCCTACACCTTTGACTTCGCCCTCGAGATCATTGCGACGCTGGCAGGCAAGGAGAAGGCCGACGAAGTCGCAGCTGGTATTCTTCATACCCGCTAAGCTCTCTCTACATATTTATAAAGGTATGCGCCCCTACCTCTTCCGAGGTAGGGGCGCATACCTTTTAGAAGCCAGCCCACAACGCAGGCTATATTGGGCTGCAAGACATAAAAAAGTAGGCGCGAGGAGCTAAGCTCCCCGCGCCTACAACGCTAACAAGTCAGGACTATATATTGAATCCCGCAGTCACCCACAGGGAGGACTTCCCCGCCGTGGAGGTCGGAGCTAAGTACGAAGCATCCAGAGCAACCCCTTTGAAGCGGAAGCCAAGACCGGTGCTCAGCCCCTTCACCCCATTGGTATCATACTGATAACCTGCACGGAGAGCCACCAGCTGGTGATAGAGATATTCGCCACCAAGATGAATCGTAGCAGAAGCGGCATTCGCTGGAGCAAAGAAATAATCTACCCCACTACCCAAAGAGAAGCGATGCTCTCCCTGGATACCGTAGCGCACTTCTCCCCCGATACCAGCGTAGGCAGGAGCATAGACAGCACGGCTCTTAGAGCTCTGCTTGTACTTCGGGCCGAGGTTATCGACCTTGGCGCCGAGGGTGAAGTCCAGCCCCGTTGAAGCGGGATCATCGCTACTGCGGTAGAAGACGCCCGCACCGAAGACCATCGTAGTGGCAGCACTACCCTGCTCCGTGTAGACGTAGCTCCCCTTAGCATAGCCCGAGAAGAGTCCGAGACGAAGCGCATATCCGAGATCGACAGTACAGTCTCGTAGGGTATGTAGCTTCGTCTTTGCGCGCTCATTATTATCTATGGGAGTGTACTTCAGACCGCCGAGGTAACGGAAGCCGCCGAAGAAGGCGTGCTGTCCGATAGCGACACCGAGCGAAGCATTGTAGAGGTTGTTTGATCCCTCCAAACCGTCGAGCTTACCCAACGTGCGGATACCTCCACCGATGGAGAAGACCGTCTCTCCATAGAGGAGCGAGGTAGGATTCGTATAGAGCTGCGAGACATCACTCTCCGCATAGTGGTTGCCCCCGAGGGCAGCCGTACGCGCACTCTGCGCATACTCCAAGAGCGGAAGGGTGCGTGTCGCCTTGATCTTCTGCGCATCCAGCGAGGAGGTCGCACAGAGGGCTCCGAGAAGGAGGATAAAAGCCTTAGTATTCATAGAGGGAATGCGTTATTTCTTGACAAAAGCCTTAGTATATGAGCCCTGTGCAGACTGGACTCGAAGCGTATAAGCTCCTGGGGCGAGGTTCTTCACTAAGAGCTTCACCTTCCCAATGCCCCCCACAGTGTAGTCTCTATCGAGGACCTTTACTCCCGTGAGGGAATAAATCTGGATATTGGCACGCTGGGTAGCAGGGTTCAGCACGATATTCAGCTCTGTAGTAGCTGGGATGGGATAGACGGAGTAGACCGGCTCAGAGGTATTCTGCACGACACGCAGTGGGATTGAAGTCTGCACTGGGGTACTGATTCCATCGGAGACCTCGAGGTTGACCTGCGTCGTCCCCGTCTTCAGACCTCGGATGACGAGCTGACCATCGGCATTGATCGTCGCAGAGGCAAGGCTTCCATCAGAGACACGAGCCTTGTAGGTGAGGGCGACCCCATCACTCTTCTCCAGCGTTGGAGCTACGTCAAGGGTAGTCGACTGCCCGATACCTACGACGTGACTTCCCAGAGAAGAGATGAAGGCTGGAGCCTTGTACGTATATACTTCGAAGGGGATAGAGAGCTGGGTCTTAGCTCCGAGGACGTCGGTAGCAGTGACCGTGATCTCGTACTTGCCTACAGGAGCCACAGCTCGCAGAGAGAAGAGGATCTTATCTCCTGAGATCTGATAGCTGACCCCACGACTTTCGCCCGATACGGAGATGCTGAGCTTCTGTTGGTCGGGATCGGAGAAGACCACGGAGAAGCTCTCCTTAGTGAGTGCCGAGACGCGAAGTTTCTTCTCCGACGAGCGAGTCAGTACGGGAGGATTATTCTTTTTCGTAGTGAGCTGCGCCAGTGTAAGCCCCGACTTAAGCCCCCAGCGGTCGACAGCTTCGATAGCGAGGTAGTAAGTCGTATTTTCGTGCAGGGCATTCAGAGGAAGGGTGATCTTCTTCCCTGGAGCATAGCCCGTAGCATTGAGCTTCGTATGAAGTGCATCCTTGGCATTGGCTTCGGTGATCTTCTCCGTAGAGAGATAGAGGTTGTACTCGACAGGCAAGCCATCATCTTCGTCGCGCACAGCGAGCCACGAGAGATGTGCCGTGGTGAAGGAGACGTCATCGATATGCAGCTGTGCGATCTTTGCTGGAGCCTTCTTCTTATTCTCAGCGAAGACAGCGGAGGCATCAATATAGCCACGGCCCATACGTCCCTTATAGCCGGTGAGGGCATCGATATTCTGCGCCTTGAGCGCACCGAGTAGACGCTGCTGACACTCGACGTTGGTAAAGCCTTTCTTCCCGAAGTGTGAGACGATGAGAGCTGCTACCCCCGATACGTGAGGGCAAGCCATCGAAGTCCCCTGCATATAGCCGTACTCCTTACCCGTAATCTTCTCCGAAAGGGTACTCAGCACCTCACCTTGGGGAAAATGAGTATCTCCACCAGGGGCAGTAATGTCGACCCAATCGCCACGATTGGAGTAGTAGGCAGCTGTCCAGTTCGGAGCCATCGAAGCGACAGCGACGACAGGAGGATAAGCACCGGGATAAGACTTGTAGTCCATACCGTCATTACCCGCAGCGAAGATGACGATACCACCCTTCATCGGAGAGTTGGGGAGCTGGTTACCATCCTTATCACAGCCAGCATACTTGATGAAGTAGTCAATCGCGGCCTTGTCCGCTTGAGGAATCGCCGTGATATTTGCCTTGAGGACATAGCCCCAAGAGTTCTGACTGATGACTGCACCATTATTGGCACTGTAGTACATAGCTCGTGCGCCACTCCCACCTTCATTCTTACCACCGAAGATCTGGCAGCTCATCAGGCGGACACCGGAGCCCTCCGTACCATCACCGCCGGCGACACCAGCGACACCGATATTGTTGTTGGTACGTGCGCCGACTGTCCCCGCCACGTGTGTCCCATGGGATTCGTCATCAGGGTAGATCGTCCCATTGTTATGGATGAAGTTGAAGCCATAGATATCATCGACAAATCCATTGTTGTCATCATCGACCCCTTCCTTTCCCTTTAGCTCCGCCTGATTGACATAGAGGTTGTCCTTGAGGTCAGGGTGCTTGATGTCAATCCCACCGTCATCGACAGCGACGATGACGTTTGACTTCCCTGTCTCCTTCGTCCAAGCCTCAAAGAGTCCGATATCAGCACCAGCAATACTCCGAGAGAAGCGCCCTGTATTGTGGTAGTGCCACTGATCGGGGAGCAGGGGGTCGTTGTAGGGCACTGCAGGAGCGTCACTACGGCCGATGTAATTGACAGGAACGGGTTTACCCGTAGGCTGAGCTATCTCATAGGCAGGCTCGGTATATTCGACCTCGGGCACAGAAGACAGCGTCTGCATAGCACTTTGAAGGTTCTGCTTCTTATCAAAGTGGACGATGTACCATAGGTCAAGCCCTTCGCGACGGATACGCTCTTCGAAGCGTGGATCCATCGGGAAGAGGGGTTCGAGGTACTCAGTACCTATGCTACGCAGGGACTTCGCCAGCTGCAAGGGTAAGGACTGCATCGAAGCACCACCAGCATCGAGGGCACGGAAGCCATTCTTTGCCGAGCGTCGGATACGGATGTAGAGCGTCCCCGCTTCGGCACCTTGGGTCGAGAGGAAGGTGCGTGCGGGAGTAGAAGGGCTATTGCTCTCTGTCGGCTGAGGCGTACTCTGAGGAGACACTTCATCCAGGTCTCTCTGACAAGAGCTGAGGGCCAATGCGGAGAGAAGGGATAAGGTCAGTATGGATTGTTTCATTATCGTAGGCAAATGTATGTTGCGAATACGGATACTCTTCACTATGATCGCTCCTAATGAGAGGGGCTGAAGTGGCACACCGTCACAGTGAGATGTGGAGGAGAAGCGCAATGAAAGAGCGATCAAAAGTAGACTGCCTCTCTCGAGTGCCTCCGAGAGAGGCAGTGCTACAATGGATACTCTTTCTATACCTCCTTATTTAGATAAGTAAGGATAGAAGATGAAGCTCTCAGCGTATGGAGCGACGAGACAGGGCATCTATACGGCGGAGGAACGATGCACGCTTATGCTGAGAAGTACGGTGATTGAGGTACTCTTGGACAGAACTGGCTCCATCATCAATCTCTGTATAGTAAGCCTGTACATCGAGGACTCGTTGTTCTTGATAGAAGAAGATACGCAGCGTGTAGGCTAACTTCCTTGCTCGATTAGCAAAAGCATAGCTGGCATTTTGCGTTTGTCCCATATACTCAAAGCCTTCAGCGGTGAAGAGCTTCATCACCTCATCAGTCAGATGATAGTGTCCATCAATCTCATCATACCAAAGAGCACGCTCGAGCTGAGGGAAGTATCCCAAGACACTGTTCACCACTCCGAGATATGGATCATCGAGCTGAGTCGGGGTATTGATATAGAAGTAACCACGGATGATTTCATCTTGGAACGGATGCTTCGGCTTGAAGAGATCGTAGAAGTCGGGAGTATTCTCATTACGCTCACTACCCTCACCTTGCTCAAACGCTCGTACATCAGCCTGCTTCTTACCCTTGATATCCAGCTCGCGATTACCCAAGAAGTCGATCTGACGCTTCAGGGGAAGTTCACTGAATGTCTTGAAAGGCTTCGTCTGAACGGGGTTATAGACGAACTGAACTTTGGCTCCACCTGTGAAGATAGTTACTAAGAGTTGCAGAGGTAACTTCTTATTCTCATACAGCGTATAGACCAAGTCGGGAGAAGAACTCTGCTTGATGAATCCATAAGCAGCTACAGCTTCATCAAAGTCTTTATTCCCCTTGACAAGATCTTTATCCGTATAGATAAGAGTCGCGATAGAGAACCCTGGGCTATTCGTCGTACTGAACTGATATTCGATGAGGGGGACGACACGACTCTTTGTGAGGAAGCGGAAGCTGGGATACTGCTCCTTGGTCTCCTCACGGGAATAGAGTAGCGTATTACCACGCTCGTGCTCATAGCGCATAATATCGTATAGGCGCGAAGGGAAGTTCAGTATTGGGAAGACATACGGAGTAAGACCCTCCTGAGTCACTTCCAGCTCCCTCACGACAGCACCAGCAGTCAGATTCACCTTAGCCGAACGGATATGTTTATCCGAATTAGCCGTTGCGACGAGTGTAAAGCTCTTTGCTGTACGCTTCTCAATACGGAGCCAATCTGCAGACTGAGCTAACTCAATCGAGACAGCATCGCTATTGCTCTCGAAGCTCACCACCTTTGCTCCTCCTTCTACAGGTAGGACAAGCGAAGAGGCAGATACCTCCAGCAGGATATCGGCAGCTGTCTGTCGTACCGTGACACGACGTTGTAGTCCTCCCGCTTGAACAAGCACGGCCCCGACGCGTTCCTGTCCAGACTCATTTGCTCTTGCTGCGACATAGAGCGTATTCCCCTCTTGACGTAGTGTGATCCAGGAGGCTTCTTGAGGAGAGAATGCGGACCAGCTGGACTGGTTCGTCTTGATTGTAAGGGGCTGAGCCGTCCCTTCACGAGGGAGGGAAAGCTCTGTAGATGAGACCTCAAGTGTTGCCTCCTCCACATCGCTCTGAGGATGACACGAGGTGCAAAGGAGCCCAAAGAGAGAGAGGCTCAACACCCCCCATAGGGCTAAGAAAAAACGTCTCATAGTGATAAGATACTTATGAGTGGATGTAGAGAAATTAATATGCTTTGAGCCGTGGGAGCCTTAGCTCGATTCAGAAGGTCTGCAGGCGGAGAGTATCTCCCCGCCTGCAGGGAGACTGAGCTTTATAGAGAAAAGCTGTACTATCTGAGCTTACTCTTAAAGACGGCTAAGACACCACGTGATCAGGCTCTATCTGATATCAGATTCGAGAGACTAATGAGCAGCACGATAAGGCACGCGGGGAGCTACGAGCCGGCTCAGATAGTTCAGATCCGCACGACGCTGCATCACCGAAGCACGGTAGTCCAGTTGCGACCTGAGGGAAGCATTAGCACTCTTAATCTTAGCGTAGATAGACTGGACTTGCAGTACCTGAGTAGCTCCATCGTCTACAGCACGCAAGACATAAGCCTGACTACGCTCCTTGTTATAGAACGCGTGGTCGCCATTTTTCAGCTTACCGAGGTAGGGGTATCCTGCCCCAGCAAAGAAGGCACGCACCTCATTCGTTAAGTAATGTTTTCCAGTAACCTTATCCTGCCAGTAACCCATCGTGATGCTGGGGAAGAAGGCATTGACTCCGACACAGACATCTATATACGAGTCATTCTCGGGAATACCCTTATCAGGATTAGCGACAACAAAGAGATAGGCACGGACATCTTCGCCATCGAAGGAGTTCTTGACCTGATAGACATCAGCCGAAGGATCACCCACATCGAAGAATTCACTTCCTAAAGCCTCCTCAGCCTTACGAATCTCAGCACGCTTCTTACCTGGGATATTCAGCTCACGATTACCCATATAGGGGATCATATTCGTCATCGGCAGCTTCGTAAAGGTCTTATAAGCCTCAGGTTGCTGGGGCTGATAAGTAAACTCGAACTTAGCTCCATCGGAGAAGTAGTACACCTGTAGGCTCACTGGGATCTTGGCATTCGTATAGACAGCCATCTGGTTGGTACTCTTGCTGAGCGTGAATCCATGTTCCGTAAGGTAAGCCTCGAGAGCTGGGACGTCCTCCTTGGGATTAAATCCGAAGTACAGAGTCTCAGCCGACATAAAGCCTGGGCTGAGTGGAACATTGAAGGTATACTGCACAAAAGGCACCATTTTGCTCTTCGTTAGGAAGCGATAGACGGACGGCTTTTCTTCTCCTCCATCTACAGCCTCCAAGAGGATATGCCCCCTGCCTTGCTCATAGCGGATGACTTGATAAAGGTCTGCAGGGAACTCTAAAAGAGGAAGGATCGTCGAGGGAAAACCTTCTTGAGTGACCGTTACTTCCTGAGTTTGTCCGCCTTGAGTGACGTAGACCTTGGCTGTACGACGTAGCTTCGTGGTATTTGCTTGCGCGACAAGGGTAAAGCCCTTTGCACTTGCATCCGTAAGACTCAACCACTCTGCTGGAGCAGCCAGCTCAGCCTTAGTATCCGCCACAGCTTTAGAATAAGTGATCGTGTGCGAGCCGCCTTCGAGCGGGAAAGTCACTTCGTGCTCTATCTCAAGAGCCGCTTGTTCTGCCGCAGACTGCTTGACGGAGATACGCTTCTGTAGCCCGCCTGCATTGACGATAACAGAGGCGGCACGGTCGCGTCCTTGTTCGTTGGCTGTAGCCCTGACCTTCAGTGTTGCGCCTTGCTGCTCGACAGAGAGCCAGGCCTCCTGCGTAGAGAAAGCCAGCCAGCTTTCCTTGTTTGTCGAGACGGTTACGCTCTGTTCGCTGCCTTCCTTAGCGAAGGTAAGCGTTTCGGTTGAGAGGTCTAAGGTTGCTTCTTCGATCTCGTCATTGCCCTTACACGCAGGCAAGAGGAAGAGAAGAGCCAAGCAACCTAATAGGTATTTAATACTCAGTCTCATAGTGTAGTAGGTATTTAAGGGGTGATTAAGCGGGCTACGGCGCAGCGCACTCGTCGGGAGGGGAAAGGGAACGATACCTAAAGAACAACGAAGCGAAGCGCTGCACAAGGCTCGAAGGGAGACGGAGAGGGAGTCGGTAGCGACCCGACAGAGCCTCATCTGTCGGGTCACATCCAGCTACGTGCATATCAAAGGAGTAAGCGATGACGGACCAATATCTGAAAGATCGATATAAGCACGAGGAGTCGGAGCAATACTCTTTCGGTGGGCTGGGCCGTCACCCCCAATCCCATCGAGAGACGAATCTTCTACATATGCTCCGCGGCTTCTCGGCGACTTGCAATAGTGCGTTAAAGTGATATAGCTCTGAGGAGGCACTAACAGGAAGTAGCTACCTCTTATGACGAGCCAGATGACGTGCTAACGAACGACCAAAAGCAGTGGCATCTGCCGAAGGCTTATCATAGTAGCACTGGACTTCGAGAATGTGCTTTCCACCCTCCTTCACTGGGGTGAAGATATAGGCCTTACCCGTCTTTTTATTGAAGAAGGCTTCATTACCGCCAGGGAACGAGCCATAGAATGGGAATCCAGCTGCCGCCATAAAATCCATGACTTCGCGCGTCAGGTGGAGCTTACCGACAGGATCACGCCAGAAGGCTAAGCTCAAGTCTGCATATGCTACCTGTAGCCCTTGGACGTGGTCGATGTAGCGATCTCCCGCAGGGATATCTCCGCCCGCAGTAGTATAGAAATACCCACGGAGCAACTCAGCCTCACGGTCGCCCGTCGTAGACTCTGGGATGAAGCGATCATAGCCGGGCTCACTAATCTTCGTATCTAAGCTACTCTTCCAGCTCTTCTCTTGATTACGGATCTCCTCTTGAGAAGCACCGAGAATACCCAAGGGTCGGCTACCGAGGAAGCTCGCTTGACGGTGCATAGGTAGCTGAGTAAAGGTGGGATAAGCCTTATCTTGGATCGCCAAATAAGCTGTGCGAATAGTAGCATCATCCGTTCCGAAGACGACCGAGAGCAGCGCAGGGAAATCCTTCTTGGTATAGACGATCACCTTACCAGCCTTCTCCTCGTGGTCACGAGTGAACCCATACTGCAGTAAGAAAGCCTCAAAGTCGGGATTATCCTTCACCAGAGCAATATCCGTACACTGCGTACGCGTAGCGTAGTAGACAGCATCATTATCCTGACTGTACTGATACTCAATATAAGGGATGAGCTTACTGCGAGTCATAAAGCGGTAGGAAGCATTGCTGGAGAAGCCATCGGGGACACGCACCATAATGTGACCACGCTCTTGCTCATACTTCATTACTTCCCCGAGAGGTGCAGGGAAGGCAAGCAGTGGCAGGACATAGGGCAGCGATCCCTCCTGCTCGACGGTAAGCTCTTGGACTGCATTACCACTAACAAGGGTAACCTTAGTCGTACGAAGGAGCTTCTCGGTCGTAGCCTTCGCCACAAGGGTAAAGCTATCTCGGCTCTTCCCTTCGACTGTCAACCACTCTGCACCCGGGGCAAGCTCTATTTGGAAGTCTGAAGTATTTGCTTTGAAATGTACGACTTTACGCCCTCCATCTCGGAAGAAGGAGAGGTGTGTCACCTCTGGCTGCAGGACAATATCCGCAGCCGTCTGACGAATGGTGATACGGCGTTGAGCTCCGCCAGCGCTGACGATGACTGCACCGAGACGTTCACGACCGAGCTCATTGGCCTCAGCCTGGATATGGAGCGTATTCCCCTCTTGACGAAGGTTGATCCAGGAGGCTTCTTGGGGTGAGAAAGCCATCCAACTATCTTTATTTGTTGAGACAGTCACGGTCTGCTCCCCGCTTTCCTTGGCGAAGGTAAGCGTCTCTGCTGAAAGAGCTAAGGTAGCCTCCTCGACTTCTTCGGTGGTCTTACACGCAGGGAGAAGGAAGAGAAGTGCCAAGCAACTCAATAGGTATTTAATACTCAATCTCATAGATTACATGGATATTTAGAGGTGCTCAAGTGGGCTATGACGTAGCTCACTCGTCGAAGGTATCGGGAGGACAATATGCACAGGGTGCCACAAAGCAATAAGCTCTATGGAGAGGCACAAGGCGTTCGAAAGGAAGGGGAGGAGTACGGGTGTTGATCAGCGTAATCGGGGCTAATGCGTACCGTGCTCCATAGGCGTGTGGTGTATGAGATTGTATGACCAGAGCGAGCTACTTAGATGGAAGGTGGGGCTTCCAAGGCTCTACTACGTAGTGGGAGGTCGCCCCAGTCTGACGTAGTCGAAGATATTCTCCGCGAGCCTCAGTAGCCCATAGGCATGTCTGAGGTGGATGATGCAGTCATAATTATTTGATATTCGTAGGGATTCAATTTCCCCAACCTTGTCTCAAAGGTAGAAAAAAGATTTCCTAAAATGCAAATCCTCCACAAAGAAAATCCCTTCTCTTGCACCAGCAAAGCCTCAATAAGCGTGCTCAAATGCTCCTTTTCCGATGCAAAAACGGAGCACATTCCTCTGCTGGAAAGTAGCTACTCCACCCGATGGAAAGTAATTATTCCACCGCTGGAACGATTACTTTCCAGCAGAAGGAAAAGCTCCCTCATCCGAATATCCATTCACACCACCCTCAATGATCCGGGTCAAAGTCCTTAGACTCCTACTTGACGATAGGGCTCGCGTCCCACAATCCAGCACAAAAAAATCCCTCGCCCCGACAAGCTGTTATACTTGTCGGGGCGAGGGATAGGGAGTTGTCTTATAAGAGGGATTAGAGGTGAAGCGAGCGAACAACCAGCTTGGCTGTCACACCGCTGAGAGCTACGTCATTGGCACTTTGGAGTTCTATATCAAGAGCCAACGTAGCATCCTCCTTATCAAAGTGAGCAGAGAGAACGGAAAAGCGTGGTCTTGCCAAGTAAATATCCCGCGTGTCGTGACCTCCCGAAAGTTCACCTAACAAGTTATCACCATCCCAGTGCAAGTTGCCACCAGAAGTGTAGCGAATACCTGGGCTCGCTTTCTTAATCCAAGAGTCGACACTGGACTGAAGCATCTGCAAGATATGCTCATCTGTGAGCCTCTTTTGCTTTTGCAACTGCTGCAGTCGCCCCAGCATATATTCGTTGAGAGGGCTCGTAGTAACAAACGTCAGCTGTCCCTTCAGCGCAGATAGAGGCTTGAATCCCTTCAGCTCAAAGTCAAGCGTCAAGACATTCTCGGCATTATACCGTGGCAAATTAACGACACCTCGGAAAGAGAGCGTATTATTGGCGTGGTCGGCACGAGGGTCGGTGGGTACAATCGCATACTTCGTCCTATCGTAGGGCTTAAAAAGAAAATCCCAATAGATCCCAAACTGATGCTCCATTCCACCAAGGAAATAGTCCTTAGGGAAGCTCTCGTTCAGTTCGAACTTCTGCAAGAAGTAGTCTCGCATCGAAATGGGGATGTGTAATATCTCCTTGCCATTTACCCCTTTGTAGCGCACCTTAAACGCAAGATTGCCATTGTAGTCCGACGCACGCTCGTACTTTAAGTCCAGCAGCTCTAACAACTTCACATCATCGGTGGTCAGGGTGTAAAAGTCCCCCCCTGGAGGAGTAGAAGAATAGAACTCTACATAGGGAAGGAGGTCTTTGAGCGTAATAGCATCTTGCTTCTTTCCCCAGATAAACTCCTCTAAGTCCAGCGTACGCAGTAGCTCGGTCGTCTTGCCATCCAAGACTTTGACTTGCATACGCGTCACCATGTGATAGTCCGATGGCTTAGGGACAGAAGGCTTTGCTTCCTCAGGAGTATTAGGAGCTTCGGGCTGCTTGGATTCTTCCGAAGGCTTCACCTTCTCTGTTGATTCCTTCTCCGTAGTGCGTGGGGCATCCTCCTTCGACTTACAAGCCGTCGTCAATAAGCCAAGGGAAAGAAATAAAGCGCAGCAAACAATCTTCTTTTTCATCTACACATTAAAAAGTCAAGTGAATAAAACTACTCCTACACAGGAGAGCAAATAGAATCACATAGGCAGGGACTTTCATCGCTCAAAACGATCGTCCATCACGCACACCTATGCGGGGGCATCTCTCCAGACTCGTTGTGCCACAGCAAGGAGCTCAATCAGCCAAGAGGTAGTAGCAAGGAATCCAAATGCCGACAAAGAAGAGAAGAGATCTCCCCATTGACATTCACCATCTTTCTGACTTAGCTTGCGGCATATGCACAGCAGGCAGATAGATCAGAATACTCCTCGCTTGAGGTAAAAACGAAGTGGGTGTCATAGCTCTCGCTACAACACCCACTCTCCTAAAATGGCGGCTACCTACTCTCCCACTTTTACGCAGTACCATCGGCACGATTGGGCTTAACTTCTCTGTTCGGAATGGGAAGAGGTGGAACCCCAACGTTATAACCACCTAAATATCTCTGTATTTAGACAATCATTGACTTGATAAAAAC
>RBWB01582363.1_pt1 | contig 15486 bp, 11 predicted proteins | sample 2014201 | NCBI WGS metagenome assembly RBWB01 (sample SAMN10133834, study PRJNA383868) | Human oral metagenome, whole genome shotgun sequencing project. | isolation source: supragingival plaque isolated from 88 juvenile twins | host: Homo sapiens | place: Australia
TATAGTTAAACATCTAAAAAATCGTAACGGCGTTGCGTCGCCTGACCGGGCCCCATAAAAATCGCTACGCGATTTTTATGGGAACCCGCCGTACTACCTGTACTGTCTGCGGCGACGCGCCTTGTTACGCTTTTTTATCTATTCAACTATAGCTGTTCCAGAGCGCTTATTCCTCTTTTCTGCAAGGGAACTGTGTATGCGACTTTCGTGCACGGCAAAAGCCTCCCCCGTGGCCGCTTGGTGGATCCAGCATGTACGCCGCTTGACGGCATTGTTTCCAGACTACTGCAAAGGTTGTAAAAAGCAGGCTTGCGCCTTCTCGGCGGACTGAAGCTAGCCTACACAAGCCCAGTAGTTATACCGCTTGGCGAAGCAGCGACCCCCGCTACTTTGGCAAGCGACGAATTTTTGTTGTGTACAGAGGAAATGTTCATAAAAAAACCGGCACGTTCGCCGGTTTTTTTATGGTGTGCACCTCGACGGTCTCGCGCGATGTTCACCGGGAGTCCGGCCAGATTCATTCGCCAGTCGGCTTCACGAGAAACGCCCCCTAGCGGGGGCGTTTTGTGTTGTCATCATCCGCTCAGGCAGCGGCGATTTCTTCGATGGTCGCTTTCAGCAGGGCGACACGCTGTTCGATGCTGTCGATTTCCAAATATTCTTTGTCGCTGTGGAAGCAGGCGCCGATCGGGCCGAAGCCGTCCAGCGAGGGAATGCCGTGGGCCGAGGTGACGTTGGCGTCTGAGCCGCCGCCGACCGCCTGCCAGGTGATCGGCAGGCCGATTTTTTTGCCCGCCGCTTCGACGAAGTGCATCAGTTTTTCCGTGCCGGCGTTCATGACCATCGCCGGTTTTTTCGCTTGTACGCGGACTTCTACTTTCACGCCATCCACAAACGGTTTGGCGGCGAGTTTGTCGAGCAGTGCCTTGATTTCGTCGAATTTGTTGTTGTCCCAGAAGCGGAGATCCAGGGTGGCTTCGGCGTATTCGGGGACGACGTTGCTGGCACTGCCGCCTTTGACCAGGCCGATGGTCAGGCTGGTACCGTTAGCGTAGTCGTTGTGTTTGCCGAGTTCGAGAATCCAGTGCGCCATTTCGACGACTGCCGAGCGGCCTTTTTCCGGATCGTTACCGGCGTGCGAGGCGATGCCGTGGAAGTGCAGGCCGAAGGTGGCGCTGCCTTTTCTGCGGTTGACCAGCGAGCCGTCAGCGCGCGCGGATTCGCAGACGAGGACGTAAGCGGCTTTTTTCGCTTCTTCGAGTATCCACGGTTCGGAGTGGATGGAGCTGATTTCTTCGTCCGGGTTGTGCAGTACGGCGATGGAGAGTTTGTCGCGCACCGCCGGTTCGAGTTCGCTAAGGGCGGCATACATGGCAACGACGCCGTTTTTCATGTCGGCGACGCCGGGGCCGTAGGCACGGTTGCCTTCAACTTTGAAGGGGCGGGCGGCAGCGGTACCGGCGGGGAAGACGGTATCGATATGGCCGATGAGCATCACGTCGTAATGGTCGGGATTCTCGCGGTTGGTGATGAGCAGGCCCGGGCCAACTTCGTCATGCAGATGTTTGCGCGTCACATGCCAGCCAAGCGCGGTGTATTTATCAGTGAGCATATCGGCGATTTTGCCGACGCCTTCCGGCTGATAGCTGCCGCAGTCGGTGTTGATGAGGGGTTTCAGGTGTTCCAGGAAGGTTTCTTTTTTCATGATCTTCTCCTATACGAGGATTTGCATGACGACAAGGGAAAGCAGGGCGTTGATGACGGAGATGAGCACCATCACCGGGATGTATTTGCCGGGCACGCCGACCACGCCGAGCAGACGCCCGATGTATTGCACCTGCGAGCCCATCAGGTACATGGCCGGGGCCAGGACGGCAACGTCGTGCAGGCTGAGGGTGCCGGCGGCGAACAGGCTGGAGGCGACGCCAACGCCGCCGCCCATCGACAGCCAGGAAGCGAGCAGCACCATCAGGGCTTCGCCGGGCAGGCCGAAAAGGCGCATCATCGGTGCGCAGACACTGCCAAGCAGATCAAGAATGCCGGTCAGCTTGAGGAAGTAGATGAGGACGAAGGCCATCAGCACGTTCGGCAGCATGCTACCGATAGCGATATTCCAGCCACGTTTGACCCCGCTGACGAAGACGTCGGTGATCATCACTTTTTCGTTTTGTTCGCTCATGGCTGGTTCTCCGCTGGTGTCTGTGGTTTACGGTCGGCGAAGTTGAGATACAGCCGCATCAGGTTTGCGCCGAAGAATTTGAAGAAGAAGAGGACGGCGAAGCAGATACCGATGGTGGTCGGTACGCCTTGCGTGGTGCCGTCAGCGGCGACCGAGGTCAGCGCCAGGAGGGCTGCGCCGGAGCCGAGGAAGTTGGTGATGGTCGCGCCTGCGCTGAACTGGAACATGGTAAAAATGTCCCGCTCGCGCGTGCTGAGTTGCCCCTGGTCATAAAGCGAGCGGGTCAACGCTGCACCAGCATCGGTAGACTGGAAGCTGGCAATCATGGCGAGACCGGTATCGCCGGGGATGCCCATCAGCCATTTGAGGGTTCGTTGCAGCAGGCGGCGCATTGCTTCTAGCGCGCCGTAGTGTTCGAGCACGGCGATGATGCCCATCGCAAACAGCGTCGTTGGTGCCAGGGTCAGGGCGAACATGAAGCCCTGCCGCGCACCCACGCCGCCTTCACCGCTGAAATTGCCGGTGGTATAGGCTGCTTCTTTCGCTTTGGCATCTTTCGCACCGCTGTCTTTTGCAGCAGCGTCTTTCGCAGCAGCGTCTTTCGCAGCAGCGTCTTTCGCAGCAGCGTCTTTCGCAGCAGCGTCTTTTGCCTTGGTATCTTTCGCTTTGGCGTCAGGGATAATAACTTTGCCGAACTTGCCGTTCAGGGTGTTGAAGTCAAAGACACTGAAAATATCGTGCACTTTCTTTGGTTCGACATTCAGCTGCCGCGCGAGGGTAGTACCGAAATTTTTGACCGGCTCGCTGACGCTGATGCCGGAGAAGAAAATTACCGCGAACAACAACGCGATATAAGCGCCAACGCCCGCTTTAGGCGGAGCGGCGGGAGAAGGATTTTCCTGCATAAACACCTCGATGATGAATGAACAACAAACAGCGTGCAAAAGCTGTGGACTATCGGCGAAAAATTATCGCTATTGAGCATTATTGAGGGTAAAAATGGGAAAGTCTAGTACTGTCGGAAAATTATTTTCTGTAAAAACAGTTGGTTGACGCAGGGCGTTACGCTGCTGCCAATAGGCGGCCTGCACAGGCTCGACATCGTGCCGATATGGGGAAATCCGTGCAAAGAGGTGGAAACACGGGGAGATATTACCATCTTTTTACACAACGGCAAGGTGTATTCAGGCGGCGTACAATCGCGAATCTCTCTCATTAAGAAGGAAGCCCCATGTCCGGCAAAATTCCCCTCGACCTCACCGCTCTCTCCGAAACCCTGCTCATTCCGTTGTGGGCAAAGGCCGTCGAGCAACAACAGTCGGTGCCGCTGCTCGTGGATCCCGTTGCGCCGCAAATGCTGGCGCGACTTGACTACGATTTCAGTCAATACGCCAAAGCCACCGCCTCGCAGGCGGGCTGTTGCGGGCGGGCCTGGCTGTTTGACGAGCAGGCACGCCGCTTTATCGCCGCCCATCCTGATGCCGTGGTGGTGCAGATTGGCGCGGGACTGGATGCGCGTTATGAGCGCCTCGGTCGTCCGGCCGTCACCGCTTGGTACGACCTTGACCTGCCCGAAGTCATCGCCTTGCGCCGCGAGTTGCTGCCCGAATCCGGCAATATCTACCTGAGCGAATCGCTCTTTGCTTCCGACTGGATGGATCGCGCCGCTGCCCACGGCAAACCGGTGTTGCTGCTCTGTGAAGGGGTGCTGATGTACTTCGATGCCAGCGACGTGCGCGCCTGGCTGGCGACCCTCGCGCAACACCTGCCGCAAGCGACGCTGGTGTTCGATATCATCCCAACCATCCTGGTCGGCCGCGCCAAGCGGCATGATGCCCTCGGCAGCATGAAAAAAGCCCCGCCGGAGATGAAATGGTCGGTCAAGGACAGCCGCGAACTGGAAACCTGGCTGTCCGGATTGACGCTGGAAGAAGAGTTGCCATTGAGCAAGACCTGCGGCAAACGCTATCCGCTTTTCCTGCGCCTGCTTTACGCCCTCGGCGCGGGCAGCAAGCTGGATCAACGCGTCGTGCGGGTGAAACTGCCGTAGGCAGCGCGATGGCAATAAAAAAGCCCCGCCTGGCGGGGCTTTTGCCTTGCAGGACTAGCCGAAAAGGTTGGCGTCCGGCGCTTTGCCGCCGACGATTTTCGGGTTGAGTTGGTACATTTCGCCCAAGAATTGCAGGATTTCTGTGCTGATATCTTTGGTGCGCAGGGCGGTCAGCGCGGAATGTTCAAAGGCGCGTTCCAGTGCGGGCACAGGGGCGGGCATGTAGTTAGCGGCGATTTCCGCTGCGCTTTTGTTGTTGGCAGCGACCCAGTCCAGTGCAGCGAGCAGGTCTTTATCCAGGGCGGCGAGGAAATCGGCCTGCTCTTTGGCGACCGTCTCCGACACCATCAGTCCCGCTTGGGCGATGCCGTTCTGCGTGCCGAAGGATTCGTTCCAGATTTTGTCGATGGGGAAGCTGCGCACCACGTTCACGCCTTCTTGTTTGCCTTTGAGGATGGAGGCGCTGGCGAGCGGTTCGGGCAGCAGGGCGTGCGGGAAGTCTTTTTGCAGAAAGAGGGTGACGGCTTCCGGCGGGGTGGCGGTGTAGGTGACAAGATTGGTGAGGTCGATGCCCGCCCGCTTGGCGAGGATTTGCAGGACGAGGTCGGGCATATCGCCCTTGAACGGCATGACCAATTTTTGCTCGGCGAGATCTTTGAGGCCGGTGATGGGTTTGTTTTTGCTCATCACGGCGAGTAGGCCGCGCGTCATGATGTTGTGCAAGATGACGGGCTGGCCTTGTGCGCGCAGGTTAGCGGCGACGTAGCTGGGCACAATGCTGATTTCGATGCTTTTATTCAAAAGTCCCGCGCGCAGTTGGTCGGGGCTGGTCCAGCTTTTTACGGTGAAGGGACGGATTTTGCGCGCTTCGCCCATTTGTGCCGCGACGGCGAGTAGTACGGTCGGTGTGACCGGCGGTCCCCACAAGGTAAAGGCGCTGTCGGCAGCACGCAACGGCAGGGCGGTAGCGGCAAAGGCGGCGGCGGTCGCGCCGATGAATTGACGACGTTTCAACATGTCATGCTCCGGTGATGAATAGTCCGGGCATTATAGGAATGGAGATGGCGAATAGGAATGATTCCTGTCAAGGCTGTTTGGCAGGCATAAAAAAAGCACCTTGCGGCACTTCTCTTGATTTAATGGGGTGGATGATGGGAATCGAACCCACGACCTCCGGAATCACAATCCGGCGCTCTAACCATCTGAGCTACACCCACCATTTGTAAAAATCCTATTTGGCGCACCCGACAGGACTCGAACCTGTAACCTACGGCTTAGAAGGCCGTTGCTCTATCCAGTTGAGCTACGGGCACTTAACCTTAAACTGGTCGGAGTAGAGGGATTCGAACCCCCGACCCCCTGGTCCCAAACCAGATGCGCTACCAGACTGCGCTATACTCCGACGCGGGATGAGGCGCGCATTCTAGTGAGCGCCCTGCGCATCGTCAAGCGCTTTCTCTGCTATGGTGAAGTGGGCGCATCGCCGGCACCGCTGTCAGGCAGGTTGCTGAGGTCATCCGGCTTGCTGACGGGCGACGGGGTGGCGGCTTTTTCCACGACAGGCACGGCAGGTGCGGCCTTCTCTTCGGCACGATAGCGGACGTGTAGCGGCGGTGCGCTGCCGTCCTTGTCCTGCCCAAAATAAATTTCCATATGCGGATAAGGCATCTCGATTCCTGCTGCGTCGAAATACATTTTCACCAGACGGTTATAGGCGCGGCCAACCGCCCACTGATCGCCCGGCGTCGTTTTAATCGACACGCGCAGCATCACCGCGCTGTCGGCGAGCTGGGAAACCCCTTGAATATTAATCGGTTCCAGGATGTAGCGTTTCATCTCGCCCTTGACCAATTCATTGAACGCCGCACGCAGTTGCTCCATCGCCTCGTCCACATTCTCGCGGTAGGCGACGCCGTATTCGGCGATATGGTTGGCGTGGCCGCGCATATAGTTCGATACCCGCGTGACATTGGAAAACGGAATCAGGTGGTACGTTCCCGAACTGTCGCGGATGCCGACCGAGCGGATCCCGACCTGTTCGGCGCGGCCGGTGATGCCGTCCACGGTGACAATATCGCCGGTGTTGATGGCGTTCTCAATCTGGAAAAAAATCCCGGTAATCACGTCTTTCACCAGCGTTTGCGCGCCGAAACCGACCGCAAGACCGAACACCCCGGCACCGGCAATCAGCGGGCCGATATTGATGCCAATCTCCGTCAGCACCATCAGCGCCGCGCTGGCAAAAATCACCACCGCCCAGCCGCTGCGGAAGAGCGACAACAGCGTCTGCGTGCGCACCCCCGGCGCGCCACCGCCCACTTCCGGGCTCAAATGCCGCTCGATCAGTACCAGCGACACCAGCCACACCGCGAGCGCTACCGCCAGAATCAGGCAAACATTCCAGAAGCGGGCGAGCAGGGCACGACCGAGCGCTGAATGTTCCCAGGCACTGACATCCACCACATGCCACGTCGCCAGCAGCTCAAAAAACACCAGCCACAGCATCGCTATCCGCACCAGACGCAACCCCAGCGGCACATAAAAATTCAGCCGTTTTTCCAGACCGGGCAGACGCCGCGCCGTATCGGGCGAAAAACGGATGGGGCGACGGATCCGTTGCGACAGCAGCATCGACGCGAGCAGCGCCCCGCCGACCAGCGCCAGCGAATACAGCGTACCGCGCAGCACAAACGGCAGCGACTTCTCGCCGCTCAGCAGCGTCAGCACCAGCAGCATCGAAAAATACGCAATCGCCAGCCAATGCCATAGCGGGGCGAATACCCGCAGCGTTCCGGAAAAAATCGCACTACCGGAGGCATCCGCTGCCTGCCGCAGGGCATGGCGCACCGCCGTGCGTCGGCGGATGACCACCACCATGCCATAAACAAAAGCGCTCAACGCAAGCAGCGCCGAAAACACCAGCCCCAGCGACGGCGACAAAAAAATCCGGATCAGCGGGAACACCACCAAATAGCCATAACCGAGCAACTGCAACAGCGTCACAAACCAGCGGTTCCAGTATGCTGCCGCCTTATCCGTGCAGGACAGCAGGCGCAGGCCGGGAAAACGCGGATAAAACACCAGGCGAACCCCGATGCGCAGCGCCTCCACCGCCACAAACGCGCGCATAAAAAATGCCGCCTGCGTTGAGAGCGCCCCCGTCTCGCCGACCACAAACACCGCCAGCACATTGGCAAACACATAAGCGAACAGCAGCAACAGCGCATCGCCGAGCGCGGCCGCGCCGACGCCCAGCAAACGGCGCGATAGCGGCGACAACTGCGCACCCTGCAACACCCAGTCCTGCAAGCGCGCCTTCACCCCGCGTGTGGCACGGTGCAAGCCCCACAAAAACAACAGCGTCGCTGCCACCAGCAGTGCCAGATTCAACGCCGTCTGCTGCAACACCTCCCAATTCACCGCCTGCAACATCAAGTCGCGGCCACTGAACGCACCGACCAGTGCATCCCAACTCTCGGCAAAGCGCGAACCCACCTCGCGCAGCACCTGCACCCCGGCTTCTGCCACCTTCTTCGGCCAGGCAGCGGCAGACACCACCGCCGCACGCGCATTCTCGGCGACCGACTGCAACGCCACCGCCTCCGCCTGTACCTCGTCCTTCTTCTCCCCGGCGGGTGCCTCCGTCGCAGCCGCTTCCTGTCCTTCCGTCGTCTCGCCTGATGCCGCCGTATCCGCAGACGCTGCCGCATCACCAGTCTGCGCCTCCGCCGTGGCTGCCTGCTCCTTGCCCGTCGTCTTTCCGGCAGCTTCCAGCCGTCGCAATTCCGCCACCAACGCCTTGCGCTGCGCCGGATTCTCCAGCACATCGGCGAGCGCCGCCCAAGCGGTGGCCTCATCCGTTTTGCCGCCTGCCTTGCCGCCATCCGCCGCCCAAAGTGGCGCCATCAGCAAGCCCAAAATCAACACCAACCACCGCATCGTGCACTCCCTTCAAAATCAAAAGAAGCGCATAAGATACACCAAGCCCGCAGTGCCCCGCTTGGCGGGGCCAGTGTTTACGCCGCTTGGCAGCATCAACATTTACCCCGCCTGGCGGCTGCCCAACGCGTCGCGTAGGATGCTGCAAAACCTTCTCCACCCGGATCAATACCCATGCCCACCACCCCTTTCACTCCCACCCTGCACGCCCCGGGCGGCTACGGCTGGGGCGGGCAGTTGCGCCGCCGCCCCGGCGAGCGCGTCATCATCTGCCTGCTCCTCTGGCCGTTGTACCTAATGATCAGCGGGCAATACAGCCTGCGCGTCTGGACCGTCTGGACGCCGTTGTGGGCGCTGGGCAGCGCTCTCTGGCTCTATTTCAGCTGCCGTCAGCGTCCGCCGCTCGTCGTCTGCGACCCCCAGGGGCTGACCCTCTATCACGGCAACCGCATCCGCGCGCAATGGCGCTGGCAGGCGCTGGCCGATGTCTTTACCCTCACGAGCGGCGAGCAACTCGCCATCTGCCCGCGCAGTGGCGCAAAACAGCTCTACCGCCATCCGCGCCTCAGCGCCACTGATTACGCCGACATCGCCCGCGTCGCGCAGGACTACCTGCACCAGCGTGCCACGCCGCCTGTCAGCATCAGCGGCCAGCGTAACTGGTACAAAGATTGCAGCACCGTGAACTTCGCCAACGTGACCCTCCTGCTCTTGCAGACCGCCATCGCCTTTATTCTCTGGCTTTTTTACGACGGCTGGTACTCGCTTGACGCCCAACTGCCGCTGCCCCTGCTCATCGTCTTCAACCTCGCCGGCCTCGCCCTCCTCGCCTACCTGCTGCGCCGCCTCTATCACCACTACCGCTACTACTACGACCCCGCGCCGCGCGTCATGGCGCGTCTCGACGCCCACGGCCTGCACCTCTACCACCCCAATGGCCGCTGCGACAGCATGGCCTGGCAGGACATGCGCAGCATCCGCGCCGCGCTGCGGCGAGCAAAACACGACCCGCTTACCCATTTCTGCCTCAGCGACCGTTACGGTGACAGCCACCGCTTGGGGACGGGTTACCTCGCAGACGATGACATCGTGCAGGAAATCGCCGCTTGCGCTGACGCCATCCTCCACCGCCAAACCCCGCCGCCGCAGACGACCGGCCTCACCCCCGCGTCCAGCCGCAGTGGCCGCATCCTGTTCTGGCTCAACTTCCTGCTGCTACCGCTCATCGCCATCACGCCCGCGCTGATGCCGGGCAGAACGACCATGCCGGCGCAAATCCTTTTCTTCCTGCTCATCCTGCTCAATTTCTACGGTGAGCGGCTTTTCGCCCGCCGCCCCTGACGAAACGCGCGCATATCCGCCGGGCGGCTGACTTTTTATAATGCCCCTCTTTCAGTCAAGCACACGGAGATTCCATGCAAACCTTCGACCTCATCTGCATTGGCGGCGGTTCCGGCGGCATCGCGACCGCCCGCCGCGCTGCCGAATACGGCGCGAAAGTCGCCGTCATCGAAAGCGCCCGCCTCGGCGGCACCTGCGTCAACGTCGGCTGCGTGCCGAAAAAACTCTTTTGGTACGCCGCGAACACTGCCGAAGCGCTCGCCAACGCCCCGCGCTTCTTCGACGGTATCCCGGCGCAGCCCGCTTTCCGCTGGGACGCCTTCAAAGAAGCCCGCGACGCCTACATCGCCCGCCTGAACGACATCTATGCCACTAACCTCGACAAAAGCGGCGTCACCCTCATCCGTGGCGCGGCGCGCTTTGTGTCCGCCGATACCGTGTGCGTTGGCGATGACACCTATCGCGGCAAGCACATCGTCATCGCGACCGGCGGCTATCCGGAAATCCCCACGCACATCGCAGGGGCCGCACTCGGCAGCACTTCGGACGACTTCTTCGCCTTGGAACGCCAGCCCCAGCGCGCCGTCATCGTCGGCGGCGGCTACATCGCCTGCGAAATCGCGGGCGTCTTGCAGGCGCTGGGTACGCAGTGCCACATCGTCATCCGGGGCGAACGCCTGCTGCGCGCCCACGACGCCGATATTGCCGAGACACTGGCGGATGCCATGCGCACGCAAGGCATCACCATTCACCGGGGCACGCAGGTGCGGCAGGTGGAAAAAAACGGCGCCGATTACAGCATCACCCTTGATGACGGCAACACCCTCACCGCCGACTTCCTCCTCTGGGCGATGGGGCGGCGCGCCAACACCGCTGGGCTCAACCTCGCCGCTGCCGGTGTTACCACGCGCGACAACGGGCAAATCCCGGTCGATGCCTTCCAGAACACCAACGTGCCCGGTATCTATGCCATCGGCGACATCACCGGTGCCGCCGAGCTGACCCCGGTCGCCATCGCCGCCGGCCGCCGCCTCGCCGCCCGCCTCTTCAAAGGCGACGCGGACGCCCGTCTGGATTACGAAAACATCCCGACCGTGATGTTCACCCACCCGCCTATCGGCGTCGTCGGCCAGGATGAAGCGGCGGCGCGCGCGGAATACGGCGCGGATAACGTCAAAACCTACCGCGCCGCCTACAATCCGATGGCGCGCGCCTTTGCCGCCCATGCGGCGAAAACGCTGATGAAACTGGTCTGCGTGGGCGAAGACGAACGCGTCGTCGGCATCCAGATGATCGGCGACGGCGTCGATGAAATGCTGCAAGGCTTCGCGGTGGCGGTGAACATGGGCGCGCGCAAACGCGACTTCGACAACACCGTCGCCATCCATCCGACCAGCAGCGAAGAACTGGTCACGCTGCGCTGAATGCCATTTCTCTGCCGCATACGAAAACACCCCGCTCAAGCGGGGTGTTTTTTGGTGGGATGCCGTATCGCGCGTAGGGTGGGCCTTGGCCCACCGCTCATCGGGCTATAAGGGTTCACCCAATCGGCCCAGAACGGCATCCATCGCGGCGAAGCGCGCCGCGTCCGAAGAAGCGTATTTGAGCTGGGTGTCAGCTTCGTTGGCATTGAGCAGGACGATGCTGTCGCTGTCGTGGTTGCCGTAGATGGCGATGCCGCACAGCCAATGGGCGAAGCCAAAGGGTTTGCGGCGGAAATGTCGTTCCAGTGTCGCCCGGGCGGTGCCATCCAGCTGGTAGAAGCCGTCATCGCCGCCGTAAGGCAGGGCGAACATCGCTTGCAGGTGCGCCATCGCCAGCAGGAAGGCGCTGGTTGTTGCGCTTTCCTGCTGCCAGTGCTGGCGGTCTTCGCTGACCCACACCGGCGGGTCAGGGAGGTGCAGGTCGGCATGGCGGATGCCCCACACGCAGCAGCCCTGGTTCTCGTTATAGAACACGAGATGGCCGGGGGCCTGATGCCGGGTAGCATTGTCCGGGGTGAGCAGGTCGTCCTGGGTGTGGTTCAGTTCGCGGTGTTTGCCCAGCGTGCGGTAGTAGTGGGCGAGGACGGCAGGCAGGGCGCCGCAGAGCGCGTGCAGTGGCGCGAGTTCGGCGGCGCTGTAGCCGTAGTCGCCGTCATCCAGGGCGTAGAGACGGCGGATGAGCGGGCAGGGGTCGGGGGTCATACCCGTCCACGCACGGTTTCAGCCAGCGCGGCGAGGCGGCGCGCGGGTTTTTCGACGTAGGGGTTGGTCGTATCCCAGGCATAGCCGGCGAGGATGGCGCAGATCATGGCGCGGATGTCGGGGTTATCGTCGCTGGCGTAGATGACATCCTGGAAGCTGCCGTCGTACCAGCCGAGGACGTAGGTTTTGAACGCTTCCACGCCGATGGTGAGTTTGGCGGCGTAATCCTGGGCCCAGTCCACCGTTTCACCGCGCAGCTGCCGGGTAACGGCTTGGGCGGCGAGTTGCGCCGACACGAGCGCCACGGTGACGCCGGAGGAAAAGACGGGATCAAGGAATTCGCTGGCGTTCCCCAGCAGGGCGTAGTGATCGCCGTAGAGGGTGCTGACGTTGGCCGAATAGCCGCGAATGCTGCGTATCGGCATGCCGTTATCCCAGTCGGCGTCTTTCAGGAAGCGGGTAAGCAGCGGCACGTCGGCGGCGGCCGTTTTGAGGATGCTTTCATTATCAGCGCCAAGCGCGGCAAGACGCGCCGGTTCGCCGACCACGCCGATGGAGGCGGTGCCGTCGGCGAAGGGGATGAGCCACAGCCACACGTCCCGCAACTGGGTCGGGGTGGAGATGAGGATTTTGTTGCGGTCGTAGGCGGGGTCTGTGATGTGGTCTTTGATGTGGGTAAAGACGGCCATGCGTTCCGGCAGCACGGACGGGCGTTCGAGGTCAAGGAGGCGCGGCAGGACGCGGCCATAGCCGCTGGCATCGAGCACGAAGCGGGCGTGCACGGTGTAGCGGCTGCCGTCTTCTGCCTGCACGCTGACTTCCGCGCCGTCGCCGGTGTCGCGGTAGGCGGTGACTTCGTGGCCGAAGCGGATTTCTGCGCCCTGTTTGCCGGCTTCTTCAAGCAGCACCTGGTCAAAATCGGCGCGTTTGACCTGGTAGGTGACGCCGGGGCCGGCGGTGTATTTCTGGGTGAAGTCGAAGGCGGTGTAGCGCTCGCCCCAGGTGAAGGCGGCGCCGTTTTTCATCTGGAAGGCGCGGCTAGCGGCGGCGCGCTGCACGGCGGCGGTCATTTTCGCCTCACTCAGCACTTCCATGCAGGCGGGCAGCAGGCTTTCGCCGATGACGAAGCGCGGGAAGTGGCTTTTTTCGAGGATGAGGACGTTAAAGTTTTGCTGGCGCAGCAGGGCGGCAGCGACGGCGCCGGAAGGGCCGCCGCCGATGATGAGGATGTCACGGGTTTCCATGGGGTTCCTTGGTGGTGGGTGGGAAGAGCCAGGTGGCGAAGGTCAGCGAGAGGGCGATGCCGATGGCGACCGTGGCGCCGAAGGCGGCAACCGCCGGGGTTGCGGACAGGGCAAGAATACCGAAGCTGGTTATGGTGGTCAAAGCAGCGAGCAGCATGCCGCGATAGCGTATGGCGGCAGGTGCACCGCCGCTTTTGGCGTACACGGCGTAGTCCACGCCGATGGCGCTGATGAGCAGCAGGCCGAAGGCGGCGAAAAGGCTGATGGGGATGGCAAGCGCGCGCAACAGGGCGACGGTGGCGATGGCAGCGGCAAGCGGCACGGCGAGGATGCTCAGGCTGTCGCGGCGGTTGAAGCCGGCTGCGCGCAAAATGCCCCAGGCGACAAGGTAGGAGGCGAGTTTCAGCCACAGCGCCTCGCTGCGCGTCGCGCCGAACAGGGTATTCAGGCGGGCGCGGCGGTCGTGGTAGCGGATGGCGTCGCCGTCGGCCAGGGTGGCGAGGGCGGCGCTGTCGCGCACGCCGTAGAGGGTGACGCGGGTATAGACGGGGCAGTCGTCGGTCGTCATCGGTTGTCGTTGTACGCCGTCGGCATCGGGTGAACGGTGGGCCAAGGCCCACCCTACGTCGCTTGGGCCTGCATCGCTTGGCGCGGGCGGTGCACAGGGCCGCCCCAGGTAATGCCCCTGCCAGCGTGCGGCGATCGGGTTGTCGAGCTGTGCGGCGATGCCTTGCGGGGCGGAGGGGCGGGCGCGTTGCAGCGCGTCGCGGATACTGTCGGCGGGAATGCCGAGGTCGGTCAGCGCCTGCCACGCCGCCGGTTTGGCGGCGAGGTCGTACAAATCGTCAAGGGTCACCGCCTGTGCGTCCTTCGTCCACACCCACTGGCTGATGGCGCTGTAATCCTGCACTGCACCTGCCGCTTTGGCGGCATCAAGCCGCGCCGCCAGCGCCGCATCAAGACGCAGTAGCGCGTCTTCGTCCGTCGCGTACAGCAGGTATTGCTGCGCGGCAGGTTCGACCCCGCTGATACGCGCCACCTCCGCCGCCTGTTGCAACCATTGCGGCGGCAGGGCGACCCACTGGCGGATGTCGTCCTGCCAGTCGCTGTGCCACAGACCAACGGCCAGCAGGGCGAGGGCGGGGATAAGCAGCACCCGGCGGCGCAGGGCGCGGCTGCCGCGCAGCAAGATGCCGGCGAGGCGACCAAAGGCGGGATTCGCGCGCGGGCGGAAGCGGCGGAAAAGCGGCGGCAGCGTCCACAGCGTCGTCAGCCAGGCGGTCGGCAGGGCGGCGAGGGCGAACACCGCGCTTTGCCGCAGGATGGGCAAGGGCGTTGCCAGCAAAAAGGCGTAACCGGCCAGCGTTATCAACAGGCTGATCAGGAACGGGCGGCGCAGGGCGGCGAGGGCGCTGTCCGCCTGCCAGTCCGGCGCGGTGCTCTTGCCGAGCCAGTGCAGCGGGAAATCGAGGAGGAGGCCGATGAGGCTGCTGCCGATGACCAGCGTCAGCAGATGCACGCTGCCGCATAGCGCGACCACGGCAGCGAGGCCGCAGACGAGGCCGCAGGCGAGCGGCAGGGCGATGAGCAGCACGCGCGCGCGGCGGAAGACGACGCCGGCGAGGAGCAGGGTCAGCGTCGCGCCGAGGGCGGACATCCAGCGCCCTTCCGCTTCGCCCGCCTGCCGGCTGCTCGCGGCAAACACCGCCGTGCCGGCGACGTGCAGGGTGGCACCCTGCGCGGCGGCTTGTGCCGCGCTGTGCTCAATCAGCGGGATGAGGCGCGCCTCGCCGAGAATGTTCGGCGCGTCAGCGAGGGTGGCGCGGATGAGCAGCCAGCGTTTGCCGTCTGCTTCACGCACGAGATAGCCGTCGCCATCGGCCTGCCAGTGCGCGGCGAGCGGTGCGGGCAGGAAGCGGCTGAAACCTAGCCAGTCCTCCTGCGGCGGCAGCATGGCGACGGCGAACGGGTTGGCCAGATCGGCGGCGCGGGCGGCGAAATACGCGGCAGGGTCGTTGTGCAACTGTTGCCGCGCGGCGGGCGGCAGGGCGAGGAAGCCGCGCTGGAAAAAAGCCGCGCGCAGTTCGTCCAGCGGCGGCGTGCGCGCAATGGCGATATCGGCAACGAGACCGCTGGCCTGCCAGTCGCGGACGACGGCCTGCGCGGAGGGCAGCGGTGCGTCGGCACCGACGAGCAGCAGCAACTGCCGCCCCTGCGCCGCTTCCGCCGCCTGTAACAATGCCTGCTCCCGCGCGGGCAGGGCGGCATCAGGCGGCAACAGCGCGTCCATGTCGCTGGCGGCGAAAGGCGCGCGCATCAAGAGGAACAGCGCGGCGAGAAGGCTGAGGATGAGGGGGAAAAGGGCGCGGGGCATGATCGGATTACTTGCGTGATTGGGCGGTGGTGAGGCCGGATTTTATCCTGCCTGACAGATGGTTAGGGCAAACATTCGTGTCGCCAAGCCGCTTGCCACCGGGGATGCTTTCCTTTTGTAGGGGATTCGCGGCGAAACCGCTACAATCGCCGCCCTTTTTTACAACGACACCA
>RBWB01582372.1_pt1 | contig 15460 bp, 12 predicted proteins | sample 2014201 | NCBI WGS metagenome assembly RBWB01 (sample SAMN10133834, study PRJNA383868) | Human oral metagenome, whole genome shotgun sequencing project. | isolation source: supragingival plaque isolated from 88 juvenile twins | host: Homo sapiens | place: Australia
TAACCGCCCCGTTTAGGCCATCCGGCTGAGAGTTATTGTAGTTTTTGTATGTTGTTGAACCTGAGACGGCATATGATTGACCGTCTATATTGTAGCCAAGGGGCTTTTTTCTCTTGATCCACACTCTAAGTTCTTGAGGATAGCAACTGCCAGCTTTCACATCGGGCTGTACCCCGTAGCACCTATTGATAGAGAGCGGCTTTGTATGCCATCCCCCGTCGGCTGGAACGTCTCCGACATATAACTTGAATGTCCTCTGCCCTCCTTCTGTCGACCATTCTTCCTCAACTCCAGGAACTATGCCTCGGTAAAGCGATCCTGATAGACCGTACGCCTGACCCTTGTGGACAGATAAGTGGACTGCATAACTGGGTCGAGCTACTCCGGTAGCTTGTTGGCATGTATACACACTACCTCTTAAATATACATCTGTGTAGCCACTAGAGTCTATGTCTGAGTCAGATATGTTAACTTCATTGTTATAATAAGACGGACCACCATTGCTTACCCATAGCGACCCCCTATGCCACCCCGAGCATAGGCTTTTTGCAAGTTCCTCTTGCTCGTTGTATGGTTGGTTGTAGGGCCATCTTTTTACTGCGTGTGCTTCTATGCTGAAAAGGGTACTAGTGAGAAACAAAGTCACAAAAAATGCAATAAGTATAAAATAATGGTGTCGATATTTAATTAAATAGGATGACAATTTTGTTGTCTTGGTAACATTAAGTTTAGCCCTCCCCATAGAGATGCGCTTTCTCTGTTTCGTTTGAATTTATGACCGATTTAAGGCTAGACATATCTACCATTCCTTGTAGATTTGAGTTTATAAACTGACCCTTTCCTATGAGCTCTTCAAGTTTTAGGTAGGTTTTTTTCGCTTCGTCCTTCTTTAGTTCCATTACTTCACTGTAAAGTTTTATATACATGCAGGTCGGGTCATTTTCGTAGCCTGCTCTTTTTATTACCTCATCTTTTACGCTGGCTATTGCTTTCGCCGTATCGTTAAATTTATCTGAACTTTTCATCGTATTAAACTTGTTAACAATAGTTTGGTTACATATGATCTGTTGTTTTAATATCTGTTCGTTTGGTTGTTTAATGCCTACGTAAAGGCGTCCTGTAGTAAACGCCGCTCCGATGCCGCCGGCTATAATAACAAATGCGGTTATTCCTATAATCAGTCTTTTCTTCTTGCTCATGTTTTTAGTATATCGTAAGACAAAGCTGCCGGCAATAATAAAACAACCACCATGCAGATGTGTTAAAGCTATTGCAGTACTTTTTTGTTCTCGGCGGTTCAAATATCCCTGTAAGTTAGGCTAATTATACCCATATTTTAGCGGATTGGTTCTTTTCTGTTGCGGTTTACGATGGCAATTTATCGCGTCAAGAAAAGGTAATGTCGTAAACTCTCTTTTAAAAGTGCCTCAATCTTAATTATTATAGCGGCCTTTCTCTTCCTTATTCTTAATAGCTGTTTTTTCATGGATAGGTTCTTTTACAATGTTTCCAATAAGTTTTGACATAGTTGCTGCATTCTTTGGAGTAACAACAGACCTTCCGGATCTTTGTTCTATCTCTTTTCTTGCATTGCCTGCTATGCTTCCTCCCTCTTTCGCAACTTTCCTGTTTTCTTCTAGGCCTTGAGGATTGGCTATTTTGGTAAGTTCTGTTGTTGTAGCTTCTGCAAGCATGTTCAGAACGATCTCAAGGGTAGTCATGTTATCTCTTAGATTTTCCTTTTTTAAGCCTTTCAGATTTTTGTATCCTCGTGTTGTCATTCCTGACCATGCTTTTGTTATTTCATCGGTAAGGATTGCGTATTCTATTCCTTTTTCTACTCCGTGATCATCCCAGGCGTCTGTAAGCTCTTTTCTTACGTGAATTGCTTGTAGTCTCTGATGTATCCACTCTCGGGTATAGCCTTTTTTCAAATAAGTTTCCAGAGCTCTATCAATTGTAAGCTCTGGATCAATGGTTTCGTCAATTCGTTCTTTTCCTACCTGAGCTAACCATTGTTTAAATGGTTCCGCTTTGGGGGATGGGATGGATTGGATAATACGAAGGATATCCTTCATATTCCCTGCTAATATTTTTCTTTTTTTACCATTTGAGGACTTCATTGCTACCTGGGGACAATTTGTCCCTATGTATAAAGCTAGTTGCTCGTCACGTTTTCTCATCTTCTTGAGATAATCCGTAGGATTTTTACTCTCTGAGAGCACACCTACTACGTCCACTACTGAAAAATACCACTCCTCTTGCTCTTCATCCCAAATAGAACGTACTTCTTTGTTTTCGTATAATCTTATTTCATCCATTATAGCGCTCGCCCCTTACGCATCATTTTATTAAAGACCTCTTTACCTTAGTATAACCTAGATCGTTAAAAGTTAAGCTGTAAGCACAATAGGGCATTAAGATCTTTTGCAGCTGCTTATCAAAGAGCGTACTCCCTCCTCTAATACTTGCTCAACGCCGACCGTGTGCTCTATCGTATAGATCGCATAGCGTGTGTAAATATTATTACTGATTATTATGTAACGATTCGTGTATGCATGGTTGTTCACGCCGTTGTTTTTTTATATTGTTATTCATTATGTTCGGGTTGAGCGGCTTTCTCTTGTTTTGCAGCGAATGCCGCTCGGGAGTTGTTAATAACCGCTTTTGCTACCGCGTCGCTTCCTTCATCTTCCAGCAGTATTGTTTGCCCAGACAGCGGTTCTTGTGCATGAACAGCTGATAATTTAGCGTAAAAATTAAAGGCTGGTAAGTTGCTTATTTCGCCTTGCTCTATGAATGGACTAAATAGCGGCAGTAATATACGTTCATCTTGCGGACTGCCTGTTCTGAAGCAGATAACTGTACCGACGTTCGCCATGATAATATTAATCATCTGCTGACTATCTTGCTGGCTGGTGGATTGTTCGGCGATCGTAAGGAATAAGCGATATTTACGCGCTTCGCTTAGGAGCTGTACGAACGATGGCGTTGCGAAGTTCTGAAACTCATCAACATAGAGGTAGAACGGCCGGCGCTCTAACTGATTCAGCCGGGCGCGCCGCAGGCTTGCAAGCTGAAGCTTCGCGAGAATGGCGATACCGAACAGCTCAGATACGTCTTCGCCAAGTAGACCTTTCGAGAAGTTGCAGATTAATATTTTGCTATTATTCATGATGGCTTCGAAATCTATCGTAGACGTTATTTGACCCAAAACGAGTCGCGCTGAAGCGTTAGCTCTGAAGCGCCCAATCTTTGCCGTGATACCGGCTGCCATTTTAACTCGCTGCATATCGCCTGCCTTACCAAGCTCATTTTTCCAGAAGTCTATTAAGTCTTCATCGTCGAGTTTCTTGATAACTTCCTTGCAGAATTTATTATTTTGTAAAAGTTTAAGAATAGTAAATAACGTTGCACCTTCAACGGTTAACGCAGTGTGAACGGCATTTCTTAGCACATACTCAACACGATGTCCGCCCGAATTGTCCTCTGAGAATATCTTACGGAATATTGACACGATGCTCTCAGTGATGATATCTTTTTCGCGCAGCAGTTCATTTCCTTCAAGACCGGGCGTAAGCTCAAGGAGGTTTAGTCCGATTGGATATTCGAGGTCATCGGGGTTGAAGTAGATAACATCTTTAATACGTTCTGGCGGTACGTAACACAATAACGTTTCCGCCATATCGCCATGAGGATCAATAACCGCGACACCCTTGTCATTCTTCATGTCTTGCACGATTTGATATTGCAGCATGGTTGTTTTACCGTTGCCTGTGCCGCCAATAATATACTGATGCCGCTCCCGCTCTAATGCAGTTAAGCCTATAGGAGTTTTGGTATTGTGATGCACGTTCATACCGATGGTAACGTCAAATGTATCAGTTTGCTTGAGCGATACCGGCGCCGGCAGCGTGCGGCTCAGCGAAGTTATTAGATTGTCGGTTCTGCTATAGTGGCTTGAGGGAACATGATAGAGGCTGGCAAGTTCCGAGGCGGCTAGAATGATTGCTGAACGTCGTAGCAGAGATGGCATACGACGAATAGCCGCCTTTTGGCGCGCGGCGCTAATGACCGGTACGGTTATTTTAGCCTTCAGCGCTTGATATGGCGGCACGCTATAGCCGTCGAGGGCTGACTTTATTGCTGTAATATGGCTGTTAGCTTGGCGGCTTTTTATTAGTATGCGTAGATTAACCTGAAAGAGCGGTTGCGTTACTTTTCGATGCATTGTTTCCATGAGCTCGCGTTCAAATGAGCTCAGTACGCGCGATGGAAGATCGTGTGCTGTGCTATGTGCCTGTTGTGCAGCTCTCTCAGATGGCTCCCTGTGCCGCCGGGTGCTCATATAGACATCGCCGGCAGCATCAATGATATTTGCGGCGATTGAGTTTGTCATGCTTGTAAACATGCCAAGTAGCGAGAATCGTTTATTGCTAACCTGCTGCAAAATATTCTCATTGCTAAGAATTTTATGCGAAAGTATATGGGCTTCATGAAGTTTTATCGGCGTTACTATGAGCTGCAGAGTTAGTTCTTCGTTATCTGCTAGCTGCGTCATCGCGCCGGTTATATAGCTTAGCGGATCGTGCTGTTTGAACATTGAAGCGAGCATAAGGGGCAGTATGTAATGGTTGGTTTCCCGGAACTCTATTGCCTTGTCGATGCCCATATCCTGATGTGTAATTTTTGTGACTTTTGACTCTGGAATATACGAAGTTATAGCTTTCTGTACAGTTTTTGAGTATTTTTTCTCAACTTGAATGATATATCGAATACCATCTTTGCGGGTTGATGTAATTTCAAAACTCATTGTTGGCGAGTACCCAAGGAGTTTCTCTCTCAAACTTCGCGCCGCATGCATGCCATGAAGCACTGAGAACAACTGCTCGGTCGCCTGTGGCGTTTTGGCGACATTAGACGGCGGTGTAATTTCTAGCCATACCATATCACGGTGTAATAAATGATGGCGGTTGAATGCGAGTTTTATTATCAGTAACAGCCCTATTATACTAGCGGTAGCGATGATAAATATTACAGCCGCAGGCCAGTATTGTATGGCGGTAGCGAAGTAATTGGGTTGGGTGTCCATGGCTGTTCTCCTATTTTGTTATGGATAAACGTATACGATTTAGCCGCTGCTTTAGAAAATGTACGCTGCGATACGACATTTAGCGTCGGTGCATTCATTTCTGAAATTGTCCATTCACCGGTTAGATTATTAACAGCAATAACGTAGGCGACGTGCCCATAGTCACCGGCATCGGTTTGGTAAATAGCGCCAATGGCTGGCGTGTGGTTAACGATATAGCCTTGCCTGCGGGAGTTATCGTCCCAGGTATTAGCATTACCCCAGTTGTTTGGAATTGGGCTGCCAGCCCATTTTCGCATAGCATATGCCCACCATGTGCAATTACCCCACGCGTAGGTATTGTCGGGCATGATTGGCCCGGAATAGAATCCGTGCGTTTCGGCGGTTTTTGCATCAGGCTTTTTAGCGAGCCAATCTAACGTTGGTGTTCCGATCGATAGCATGACAGCAATAGGCATAAGTAGCAGGGCGAATAGTAGAATAGCCAATAGCGCCATTAGTTTCTTAATGCTGCACCTGGGGATACTTAGAAAGAGTATTGCCGGACTCATGGCGCGTATATCTCTGCCGGGTTTGTCGTAATAAGTGGATGCTCTTTGTCGCTTGCAACGATGCTCGCTGCTACGTGATTTTGATCGGCAATTAGCAGCGCATCACCGCGTCCACAGGTTAATAGGAAGGTGCGTTCATACTCAGACAAGCCAAACTCAGCCGCTACTTGTTTGACAGTTGTCGTATCCTGCTTGAGAAGAATGCGCAGTGCGCTTTGCGATGCGATAACACGGCCATATTCGCTTTTGAGAAAGTCGTCGACATCCTGTGAAATGATTGATACGCCGAGATAGTACTTCCGCGCTCGGCGTACTAGGCTAGTGACGAAACGCGCTGATTCGTCATGTTGGAGCAGTAGCCATGCTTCGTCAATTACCAACAGGCGTTTTTGCGGATCAACCATGACCTGATTCTTGACGAAATTAGAAATAATCATCATCATGATGGGTCGTAGAGACTTTGCCATATCTCTAATGTCAAATACAACAAGTCGGCTATCAAGTCTGATGTTTGTATATGAATTAAAGACGCCAGCCAGTGATCCGGAGATGTATTTTTCAAGTCGTTCGCAAAGCTGCAGCTGCCCAAGTTTGTGCAGCTCGGCATATAAATCTTGCAACCGCGGCTGCATGCTTTCTTTAGTTTCTTTGTATATCTGGAGAATGGCGCGGTCTACTGCTGCCTCTTCGGATTTATCAAGATCTTTTGCCATAAGCCTGATGACGTCAGTGAGGTCTTGGACGTGTTCTGATAGCGTGTCGTTGTCGTGCAAAGTTGCGGCGAGATCAAAAGGATTTATTTTATCGCGGCTATTTGTAGATAATTTAATGTACGTGCCATCAACTGACTGCGCAAGATTCTTGTACTCGCGTTCCGGGTCAATAACAATCACTTTCGTGCCCTGCATAAGCTGGCGTAGTATCTCAACCTTTGTCGTATAGCTTTTACCGGCGCCTGACTGCGCAAATGTGATTGAGTTAGCATTATGCAGACTGAAGCGATCAAGAATAACGAGTGAGTTATTTGATTTATTGACGCCGTATAGAATGCCGGATTCTTGCACAAGCTCAGATGACACGAACGGAAATGTTAGCGCCGCCGAGGAGCTGTCCAGGTTGCGCATTTGTTTTAACTGGTCTTTGCCGCGAGGTAAAATAGATTGCAGTGCTTCTAGTTGTTGGTAGCGTGCGACTTTTGTGTAAAACAAACGCGCTGAAAAAGAAGCCTCCAATAACTTCGTTATTTTGTTAAGCTCCTCAAGGCTCGTGGCGCGAACGCAAACGTAAATTGAAACTTGGAACAGTTTTTCCTGACCGCGTTGGATCTTATCGCGTAGCTCAATTGCCGATTCAAGCGGGTCGGTAATCTCTGAGCTGACGATTTTACCCTCGCTGATCATCGCACGCTTAGTGCTTTCAAGTTCGGTAATCTTGCGGTTAAGTTTTGGCAGTGCCGACAGCGCGCTCATTTCATGGAGATGTATGCTAATGTCGTTATTGTAATTAAAGTTGATAAGATTATCTAGCCATCCAGAATGAGCAACGAATGGGTAACCGGATACATGAAGTGTGCGGATGTACTCACCGTCAATACAGAGGTAGTCGGCATTCTCCTCTAACCCGGCATATGACAAAATATCGATTGCGTCTTGCTCGCCAAACAAAATCTCTAATTCGTTCGCTTGTTCAACGCGCATTTGTTGCCGTTTGCGAATCGGAGCGACTATCTTTTCGGTAAATTTATGCTTTATGCGTATAACCTTTTGCAACTGGTTTTTCATGCTCTCTTCCTTTCTGTACGAGCGTTGTGTGAACTTTCTGCAGGACATGCTCAGTTAACGGCTGTATCTTAGCTTGCGCTGGACTGTAAAAACTATAAAATAGATCAAGTATTTTAAGGTTATCGAGCCGAAAGGCGTGCATGCCGAGTCTTGCTATGCCTTTTGAAACAATATCTACACGTAATCTTAACTGCTCTATAATAAACTCAAAATCGCCCCGCCCCTCCCTGTCGGTTGGATGGTATGGCACAACAATATAGAAATGTCTCGTTAGGATTTTGTTATCTGTGATAAGAGAGCGGATGAACGTATCGTAATCTTTGAGCTGTTTCCGATAAGCTTCATTGTTTTCTCCTTTTGATCGTTGCTGTATATCGTTAAGGTACTTATCCATGTCAATTTCGCGTGTTCGTATTAAGATTTGCAATGGTATGCCGATTGAATTTAGGACACTCTCGTAGGTGTCGATAATTGCGTCTTGCTCTTCGTCGCTTCGCAGCTCAAAGTTGAGCGCTGTTACCTCTAAAATGGCGCGATATTCATCATGCGGCAGTATGAGGATGTCGCTATGTACGCCTCTTATAGCAATTTGGTTGCGTGCGCTACTTTTATTTTTTAATTTCAATGAACCGAACACGAAAACCCCCTTTCTTTCTGGTTTCAAAACGGAATTTGGCCTCAGGGTTTTCTATTATTGCCAGAACTTTGACGGCAGCAGGAACACTTAAAGGCTGTTCGGGGATTTTTACCTCTTCTTTCTGCTCTGAATGTATCACTCTCTTGACTATGTGCGTGTTTCGTAGTGTTGTTACATTTTTGTCGTATACATAATATTTTGGTCGCAAACTATACGTCATAATGACCGCTAACCATAATCCGATAATCGTACCTTTTACTCGGATTGCCAGAATACCGCAAATTGCCCCGATAATTGCTATGATGCTGTATTTATAGAATGCACCCTCCATTGCTGGCTCGGCAAATAAAAACACGCCGCCAGATACGAAAATGACGATAAATAAAAGGATAACTTGCGGCAGAGAGAGGTTGGCAAAGATTCGGTCTTCGACGGTTGTAACTTGAGCTGGTACAATGGTTGTTCTCATCTCTTTCTGTCCTTACTTGGTGCGCGGCTTGGCGTACGAATTATTTGTATTGTTGGTTCCTTGCTCTTTGGAGCTGTCTTTCTCTTGTTGTCATAGGTGGTATTTTGTATTTTGCTAGCGCGAACGGCTTGTGTCCTCGTGTTTGTTGGCATGTGAGTTTTCTTAATAGCATCGGTTCTTGAGCGGATAGTGTTTACAGCGCTGCGTGTGTTTGCCGTAAGGTGGCTGACGCCGTTAATGAATGTGCCGCTGAGCTTCTTAATGTTGCGAGATCCAATGCTGACATAGCTAAACTGCATCATCGTGCTTTGCGCTTTGAGGATCATAACAATCGTTGCGATACCTGTTACCATCGCCATGAGTGTGTCTGGTTTATTGCCGCCGGAAACAACTGCCATGCCGGCAAATAACGATGCCGATAATTGAAGTATGACAACATGAACGAATAACACGAAAATCGTCGTTAGGTAGGTTTTAAATGATGTCTCGGCAAAATCGCGAAAACCGGGCAGTAGCCACAATAATATAACAACTGGTGATAGCACTGCGCCAAGATAAAGCGTAACAAGGCGCATAACGTAATATACGAGCAATACTACCGCGAAGAAAACAAACGCGATCATAATAATAAGCGCAGCCAATCCCAGCCCGGAGGTATTCTCAACCACACCGGTTAGCGTCATCCAAACAGAATCAGCTCCGGATATTTGCCCAACAGCCTTAACGAGTACGTTAGAAAGTGCGATAATACCGTCGATTAAAAATATCGACGAGTTCATAAGGGCGAATATTAAGAGAAAGCGTAGTGATATAGTTTTAAGATTGATTTCGGCAAATCCAAGTGCTGATGCGCTCATGATATGAAAACCAATCAGTGCAAGTATGAGAATAAATAACACATCAGCGATGCCTATAATTGCTAACCAGAAATTGAAAACACTTTTGTTGTTTGCCATGGTTGGTGTCGACCTTGTAAAGAAATCAAGTGCGCCGAGAAATGGCGACGCTAAGTCATTAACGATCTTCAGCAAAAATCCCGTAACTGTCGTTATTACTATTTCGATTAAACCGTTATTCGCATTCTTTTGTTTGATAGCCTGCAATTTCGGCATTGCCGCATCGGCCGGGTTCTGTGGTGCGCTGTAGGCATTCGAAATGAGAGAGGCGAGCGTTATTGCAGAAAGTATAATTACGAGTCCAATTGCTGCCTTTTTTGCAATATTCTTAGCTAATTCAATACGCTTAGGGTTTCCAGTGCTCGTCATGTAAATATAGCCTGCGTAGGTAAGTATCAAGACAGCAGCGATAGATGCAAGGCTCGCAATACTCTGTACGGTTGGAATGACCCACTCCCGCACTGTTTTGATTGCGTCGGATGTGTCTGCGAATATCATTAAATTTGCGCCTAGAGCGCCTAGTGTATCTCTCATGCTAGTGCCATTTAACTTCCGAATGATTGCTTGGAGATTGATACGATGATATTAGCGAGTGCGATTGCGCCAATGACGATCGCCATACCGAATGCCGCCCATTTCATAGTGTTCTTTGCTTTGTCAAGTTTTTCGGGGCTGCCTGAAGCTGTCATATACATATAACCGCCGATGATTAAAATGATAACGCCGACTGATCCGACGAAGCTGGCGAGCGTTCCGGATACGTTTTTAAAAAAGTTTTCAACTTGTGCAATTCCGGAAGATGCTGCGAATGCTGTTTCAGGCAACAAGAAGGGCAACTCAATTGCGATAAGTCCTGTCGCAAAATAGTATATCTTTTTCATGCTATGCTATTCTCCCAGAATTATTAAAAAGTGTTATATTTGCATGTGGTGGTAGAAATGATGTACCGAGCAACATCTCCACATTCACTTACTACAAACTATTTACGATACATAAAGAAAATACAAGAACCGAAAATTGATATACTTATGACACTCTTTGTAGGTAACTATACAAAAGTACCGTGCTGTTACTAGAGGTCAGCGCTGCATGAATGCTTAGCATACGCGTATATTTTGAAACTTAAAAAATAAAAAATAAGTGCCTGAAAAGATGCCTTTGCTATCAAGCGGTATATCGCTCATTGTGATCCGTGCCGCTTCCCTGTACTATTCGCTCAACTAGTGTCGACTATTCAAGAGGTTCCATGTTTCCTATAAGCAGAACGAATGCACGTCCTGCCTATAGTCCTGGGGCGATACGCATAGTGCTAGTGCTAAGTCACTTGCGTACGGTTTTAGTGTAGTTTCCGTGATTTCGTGATAGACATTTAGCAATTTGGAATACGATATTCCAACGATATATAACTGGATGTTAAAAAAACTTTGAGGTAAGTTTTTTGAGAGGAATAGTGCCAACGAGTGCAACGGCATAGTATCATAAGGAGCGACAGGTTGTCCTTGCCTTGCTGGAGATATTCTAGAAGATTGCCGGTTATCTTATTTTGCGATTGACCTTATTGCGACGATCGTACAGTCTTTGTGCGCGTTTAATTTCTTGCTTATGCGTATCTGCCCATTCTAATATAGCCGCTGATAATTCTAAAAGATTAAGTCCAAGCGGAGTTAGCTTATACTCTACTTGCGGCGGTATAACTGGGTGGATGTGGCGATAGATAAAGCCATCTCGTTCAAGCCTTCTCAATGTTAACGTCAATGCTCTTTGCGTGATGGAAGGTAACGCTTTTTCAATTGCGCTATAGCGTAGTATATTGTTTTGAAGCACATTCACAACCGGCAACGTCCACTTATGAGCCAAAAGGCTTACTATGTCGCTTTCCAAGCTTAGTCTTATATATTCGGGTGTGCGCATAAGGCTTTCTCCTCAGAAAATAGCTTAGGCTATTGTACTCGCAGTGATTAATTGCCTACTATCGAAAACACTCCAAGGATTACCCTCGGAGTGTCTGTAGCTGACTCTAAACAGCTCCCTCTGGGCGGAATAATAGCATGAATTACATGGATAGTCAATGTTATGTATGTTTCCATAACATTCTGACTTATTTATCAAGACGTATCGCTCCTAGTTGTCGTGATGAAACAGCGAGATGAATACAACTATAATTGCATAAGGTAGTGCACTGCTTATCGCCGATGCGCTACCCATGTGGTATGGTATGCCGAAGGGTGCGGATAGGTATATACACGTAACGTGTTCTCCAAAGAAAGTACCCCGCACTGGTTGTGCGGGGTTGTAGGGCAAGAATATTTAATCCTTGCCAGAGGAGGCCTCCTCCCTTTCTTTCTGCCTTAGTGCCTCCATTTCCTCATGCAGGTTTGAAGCGGCTCGTAGCGTAACGATGATGTACACTACGACTACAAGAATACTGAGGATATCCAAGTCCTCCTCCTTTTGAGTTTCAAGACGCCAACTCTTGATGTCTTGATCTCTCGGGAACACCTGACGCTCAACCGAAAGAAGTCTTATGCGGGTAGCTGAACTACTTCTCAGACTGTTTGTATATTACCATACCTGTCTAAAGGAGCAAATGGGATCATATTTACGGTTCAGTCACCTAAAATAAAACAACCCTAAACCATAGATATGTTAATAGATCTTTAAATAACTCAGAATGGTTGGCTCTTATACCATCCATTCTTTACATAGATCCTGTAACTGATGTGTTAGTATACGTTGTTTATAAGAGCTTTCTCATGTGTCTCTTAGCTACACTCCACATTAGTTCAGCTTTTTGTTTAGTGTTTAGTATTAGTATTACCATAATCTCCTTTGCTATGGTTATGGCTCTCATGGCAGTAGCCTAGAAGCGGTAGTTCATTGTAGGCATACCACTTGTCTGTAATAACTTAGACTCTCTAGCAAAACTCTTACTTAGCCTTAGTCCAGTATATGGCTCTATAGCACCTGTTACTATATAGGTAGCCTGTTTACTCTTTAGCTTAGCAAAGTAGCTTTCATCTGCTTAGAGCTAAACCCTAAGCCTTCTAGGAGTGAAGTACTACTAGTACCTGGTAGTAGGAGTAGAGTATAGAGTGTTTGGTAGAGTATCTAGTATACGCACTGTATATGGTAGCTTATCTCTAAACCTAGAGAACCATCTAGAGACTGTAGGATAGCTTACTTTAGCTAATAGTCTTGTAGCTTCTAGGCTCTTCTTTGTTTGCCGGGCACCATAACAGCTTAAATAACTGATTTGGTGATAGTTTCATACCATAGAGCCATGAACCAGCTCTTATACTCTCTTACGGCATACCTTACGCCATAGATACCTAAGAAGATAGTTCTCGTGTAGGGTATTACTACACTGCGGGCATATACCCATAATCTAAGTTACCTCCTCTCAAGCTCTGGCTAGGATATGTACTCTTAGTGCTGTAGGTTACCTATACATCCTTTCCAAAGACTAAGTTTGTTAATGAGTAACTAAAGTAAAGCAAGTTAAACTAAACTGACTAACTAATCTAACCAGTATGACTTTGATTATCTTAAAGGTGATGATGGAGACCTAACTAAAACTAACCAGCATTTCTTATTGATGGCAAAGTATTGGTATGGTAGACATACGGGACATCTCTTTCTTTGATTATGTTAGTACTACTATAGCTAGAGCTAATTTTACTGGGGTGTTTTGTTTTAATGTACCCTATATTGTTTTGATAGTTCATCCTAGACCCTCGCTCTCAAGCTCCTCAAAAATACCCATAATCTGCCGGAAAGTATCATTAAGACCAGAGACAAAATCCCAAAACTCGTCCTCTGCCAAGGCGTCATCTTTTGGCTTGAGTGCTCCGTTCTTGTAAATATCCTTGTTCCAAAAAAATCTGTATTCCAAGGGTTATATGGGTATGCTATCTGACCAGAAAAGTCTACATTAGGTTCTTTGAATATAGCATAAGCATACTACTCTAAAAATCTGCTTATTAAACTTTTTTATGTCGCCTACGTTCGGTTGGACGGTTTTGGTATCAAAGGCGTAATACTTATCGTCTTTCTTCAGGAAAATATCAACGCCAGAGCCTGATGCTGGAGCTACATACTCAATACTAGCCCTGTCTTCGTCGGAAATAGAGCTGACGGTTTCTTTCAGCTCTCGTATAACTTCTGTACGGTTTACCCAAGTAGCTTTGCTCTCGCGAGCTGTTATTAGATAATCCAGTTTTGCCTGTAAAAGTGGTGGCATAGGCGATGGACGTTTTAGCTTTCCTGCTAGTATTTCAAAGCCATTATTGGAGGCGAGGACTTTTGCTATTGGCTCCCAAACCCTAGTGCCCATACTTGTTTCAAGCCCGCCAACTATTGACCGTATCTTGCGTTCTGTTGGAATAAGGGTATCTAGTGGGTGGTAGGACGAGGAAGACCAGTTGCGTATGTAGTTCTCTAGCGAAGTTTTGATCACATCCTTTAATTTTAGTCGTAGTTGCTCGTCCATAGTCTAACTAGTAGTATATCATTATCTACTCCGAAATAGCGAAGCCATAACAGAGATTTACGACAGAGTATAGGATCATAGGATGTTGGCTGCTAAGATCATGCCTAAGCCTCGGTCTGTCTTGTAGCGTATATATGTTCTACGGGTTCATAAAACCCGCCCCTATTGCTAGAGGCGGTAACTAGTAGGGATTCTAGTAGAGTAGTTTTTCACTTAGATGGCATTGTATCGCATATTTATTCTGTTTCAAATAACGTTTTTGATACAAATTTCTTATTTTCCTCGTCGACTCGGTTAAACGCATACCCGAGCAGGAGGTTAACTGTCATATTGAGACTTAAGCCTTGCTCTTGTGTCCGATTTACAATTCTTTAGTCTGCGATTTGTTCTTCCTTGGTTTGTTGGTTTTGGCGGTATTTCTTGGAACAACTCCACTGGAACCTTCTCGTATAGAAGCCTCTCCTCTCTTCCTGGCAACCTCTTTCGTGAATGTTTAACAATATCATTTTGCACCGTTCAGCAACAGAGTCTGCTCAGATGGTGGCTCATACAGGTGCCCTAATCTAGCCCAAAACACCCTAGTAAATTAGATATAGCACTAACTAATCAACTCGCTCTATCCACTCTCTCACCGCCCTCCAACCTCCTCCAAAGCCAGAAACTCGCTAGTCTCATCAATACTCAACCAAATAGCAGCAGTATCTCCATTTAGCAAATCCTCAGCCATTGCAACGTATATCTCAATCTTATCATCTAAGTCAAACCGTCTCCTTATAGCGCGGGCAGTACGTCTAAGGCGCCTCTTCATGGCTGTATCTTCAAGTAGCAATAGAAGCTTTGGTAATTCGCTGTTTGCTTCATCCCAGTTACCATTATCAAAAAAGTCCATATAGCCTGCTATACGGCGGTTGATAGTACTAGGCAACATATCTTTAGGTACAACATCAAGGAAGAATCTCCGTATCCCAAACTGCCGTATCCCATCATTTACTCTAAGCGACAAGAAAGCATCAGGCGGATTAGCTGGAACATAGCTACAGAGCATCATTTCGCGCCGTAACAATACTTCTAGTAACGGATACCTATGCCGCAGCTGATTAGTATACATATACACGCTCACCGCATGATTAACAAACGCCTGGCTAACAACCCTATCCCGGTAGCCCGCTTTAACGATAGCATCGGTAACACGTTCTCTGCCATGAATTAGCTGCAGCTGCCTAAGCCCTTTTGGCGTTACGTAATATGCAGCTGGCATACCCCGCAATCTAAAGCTCTTATCATACCGCCTATCTACAAACCCATGCTTCATTAGTACATTCAACTTTTCATGCAAACTTGAGCCCGACGTAATACCAAGCCTATCTGCCAATAACCTGCAACTGCAAAATCTACACCCATACAGCACCTCAAGTATATCTATCTGCCCTTTCTTAAGTACTGCTAAACGTTTATTCATATGCTTATCTACCTGCTTATCCATCTGCTTGCTCGTCCATTCGTCTATCTATCATCCATTCATCCATCACCCATTCGTTCATCCAT
>RBWB01582375.1_pt1 | contig 15442 bp, 10 predicted proteins | sample 2014201 | NCBI WGS metagenome assembly RBWB01 (sample SAMN10133834, study PRJNA383868) | Human oral metagenome, whole genome shotgun sequencing project. | isolation source: supragingival plaque isolated from 88 juvenile twins | host: Homo sapiens | place: Australia
GAGTCCTTCGAGGACGGCATGCCCGCCAAGCGCCCCAGCGTCCAGGTGGGCGACCCCTTCATGGAGAAGGTCCTCATCGAGTGCTGCCTGGAGCTCTTCGGGGCCGGGGTCGTCCAGGGCATCCAGGACCTCGGCGCCGCCGGGATCTCGTGCGCCACCTCGGAGCTGGCCTCCAACGGGGACTCCGGCATGCACGTCGACCTGGAGAACGTGCTGCTGCGCGACCCCACCCTGACCGCGGGCGAGATCCTCATGAGCGAGTCCCAGGAGCGCATGATGGCGATCGTGGCCCCCGCCGACCGGGAGCGCTTCTTCACGATCATCGACAAGTGGGACGTGGAGGCCTCCGTCATCGGCCGCCTCACCGGCGACGGGCGCCTCACCATCGACCACCACGGGCACCGCATCGTCGACGTCGACCCCAAGACCGTCGCCCACGAGGGGCCCGTGTACGACCGCCCCTACGCGCGCCCCGCGTGGCAGGACGACCTGCGGGCCGCCACCTCGGAGCCCCTGCGCAGGCCCGCCACCCGCGCGGAGCTGGTCGAGGACCTCGAAGCGGTGCTCTTCGACGCCAACCAGGCCTCCAAGGCGTGGGTCACCGACCAGTACGACCGCTACGTGCAGGGCAACACGGCCCTCGCCCAGCCCGACGACGCGGGCGTCATCCGCGTCGACGAGGCCACGGGCCTGGGGGTCGCCCTGTCCACGGACGCGAACGGCTGGTACACGAAACTGGACCCCGCGGCGGGGGCCAGGCAGGCGCTCGCCGAGTCCTACCGCAATGTCTGCGTGGTGGGCGCCGAACCCGTCGCCATCACCGACTGCCTGAACTTCGGCAGCCCCGAGGACACGGACGCCATGTGGCAGCTGGTGACGGCCATGACCGCGCTGGCCGACGGCTGCGTCGAATTGGGGATCCCCGTGACCGGCGGCAACGTGTCGCTGTACAACTCGTCGGGGACGGTCAAGGGCCGGATCGGCTCCTCGATCAACCCGACCCCCGTCGTCGGAATGCTCGGGATCGTGCAGGACGTCGCGCGCGTGAACCCCTCCGGTTTCACCGAGGAGGGGCTGGCGGTGGTCCTGCTGGGGACCACCCGCGAGGAGTTCGACGGCTCCGCGTGGGCGCGCGTCGCCCGCTCGCACCTGGGCGGAGTGCCCCCCGAGGTGTCCCTGCCCGCCGAGGTGGCGCTGGGGAACGTGCTGCGCGCGCTGAGCGCCGCCGACGGCCCCGACGGGCGGCCACTGGTCCGCGCCGCCCACGACCTGTCCAACGGCGGCCTCGCGCAGGCGCTGGTCGACTCCGCCCTCCGCTTCGGCGTCGGCGGGTCCTTCGACTTGGCCTCCGCCGCCCGGCGCGACGGGGTGGGGGACCTGGAGATGCTGCTCTCCGAATCCCAGGCGCGCGCCTTCGTGGCGGTCCCCGAGGCGGCGCTGCCCGCCGTGTTCGCGGCCGCCGAGGCCGAGGGCGTCGAAGCGGTCCGCATCGGCACGACCGGCGGCGACCTGCTGGCCGTGGCAGGCGTGGACCTGCTGGCGGCAGAGGGGAGCGGCGGAGGCTGGGTCGCCGACCTCGCCGGGCTGCGGGAGCGGTCCGAGGCGGTGCTGCGGGACCGGTTCTGAGCGGCTGGTCCCGGGGCGCAGTGGGCGGTGGTTCTGACGTGCCCGAGCACCCCTGCGCGTTCGGGTACCCCGGCTTCGGGGACGACAGGGAGACGATACGCCGACGAGCGCCCCTGCACAGTCAGGGCGGCGCGTGGCGCATTCGCTCCGAGCCCCGGCTGATCGGGTCGAGGCACAGCGGGTGGTGTATTCCCCCGGCGGGGCCATAACTTTTGTTTATGGCCCCGCCGGGGAGTAGGAACGGTAACCGGCATTGGCGTCCCGATCCGATCCGGAGTCCCGCACGCCTCGGCAGTGCGTCAGGCAGTTACGGGGGTGCTTACGGGACAGTTATGAGTACTCTTGGTCTGTATGCGATTGGGGAGGCAGTGCAATCAGTTAGGTGAGGTCCCTTCAATTCTCCCAAAAAGGCAGGGAATGCCAGTCCTGAGGCGCGCCCATGGAGGAGGGAGAAAGCCGGCCCACTGGAGGGAATGCTGCAAGCGTCCTAGGCAATGTGCGCGCATCTCCCAGATCCATCTCGTGTAGGAGGTACTGCACGAGAGTAAGTTGAAGAAAGCAGCGGTTCCCCCATCTGGGATGCGCTTTGTTGTTTACATACTCCTTTAGGTAAGCGAGGGGGTGAGGGGTGTCGGGCAGCTTTGGTGTTTTTCTGAAATTGCGGTTGAATAATCGTGCGTGATGCGCGCAAATGTTGCGGAGTATATTTAGGCAGCGAAGCCATGAATTCAGTTCCGCGGCTGTTATCCTGATCTTCTCGGAAATTGCCTCCTGCTGGTTCCGGGTTGCGAAGCTGAATAGTGTGCGTAATGCTCCCCAGTCAAGTACCTGTACAGCCACCCACAGCGGCAGGACTCCGCGGTACTTCGACTTATAGTGAAGAACCGAGTCCTCGTCCGAGGTGCTTAGCTGGGTCTGGTAGTGCTCAATCCACCGACGATATTCTTCCGTGGGCCTTGCGCGGTCCTTGTCCCAGGCTTTGGGGCCGAGTTCGTGGGGCATAAGGTGGAGGTGTGGAGCGGTTTTCCCGAGTTCGTGGCCGATCAATGCCCGGAAGGCGATTTCAGTTCGCGACAGCTCGTGAGCCGTTGCTTCGCGCAAGGTCTCGTCATAGATGTAAACGGCGAGCACTTGTTCGAAGGTTGTCCCTTCCGTAAACTCGTCAGCGATCTCATTGGTCCCCTCTCGTTTTCTTCGGAATGGGTAGGAATAGCCGGACAGCTTGTAGTATCCGATTGTCTCCAGGGCGTTTCTCGCACGACTCGCGTCATCGATGATCATTCCCCTGTCCTGTAAGATGCGGATTTGCTCGTCAATTGACTTGAACGGTTTGGGCTCCATTGCTTTCCTCTGAAATAAAGAGGACCGGCCCTGGACCCTTTCGGGCGGAACCGGTCATTGTGTGTTAATTTTAACGCGCGTGTCGCGCGTTATCTATGTGATTTAGACCACTAATGTGGTAGATGTTATGTTCTGGCATGTGGGGCGGCGGGCCGAGTACTCGCTCCGAGCCTCGGCTGATCGGGTCGGCGCGCGTTCGGCCGCGGGATCCTGGCCGAGCCTGATCCGCAGGTCGTCGGCATCGCCGCGGTCCTCGTGGAACGTGGTCCCGGCCAGTCGGGATAGGGGGGCGTTGGCGAGCCGTGCTGGTCCTCCACTCTCCGCGCGGTGGCAGAGCTCTGGCCGCGGCCCGTCAGCCTCGTGGCCCCGGCGGGGGCAGTGGTTCCCCAGGGGGTAGTTCCCCCAAGGGGGTGTAAACGTTGGTTATGGCCCCATGGGGGAAGGTATGGGCCGGCCCTGTGAGCGCGGGTCCGTCGTGTGAACGCGCGTTGTCACTGTGAGCGCGGGGCCGTGTTGCCCCTGGTCGCTTGCGGACCGCGCTGCCCGCGGTCCTGGGCGCCGGGTCGGCGCGGTCCCGGGCGGCGGGCCGACGGGGCCTACTTGTCCTCGCCGGTGGCGGTGCGGATGAATCCGGAGATCATGAACCAGCCGCCGCCCACCCAGAAGACGATCAGGAGCCACAGGGGCTGGACGGGGTAGAGGACCACCAGGGCGCCGCAGGCGAAGAGCCACAGGACCACTGAGACGATGTTGATTGCGCGGAAGCGCTTGACCCGGGCCGGGTGCGTGTAGTGGATGGGCACCAGGGTGAGGGCGGCGAGGACGATGGTGGCGGTGATGTTGACCCACGCGGGCGTCTGCAGGACGTACATGACGATGGCGACGCAGTTCCACGCGGCGGGGAAGCCGACGAAGTAGTTGTCGTTCGACTTCTCGCCGTCGTTGGCGTAGCAGAACACGGAGGAGACGATGATGAGGATCATCATCAGCAGCGGCACGGGGGCGGGCCCGAAGGGGAGCGCCATGCTCATGAACAGCGCGGGCAGGAACGTCCACGTGAGGTAGTCGACCAGGTTGTCCACGACCGCCCCGTCGAACCACGGGATCACCTCGCGGACGCCGACCTTGCGCGCCAGGGTCCCGTCGACGCCATCGACGATGAGGGCGATGACGAACCAGAGCCACATGAGGGCGATGTCGTCGTTGAGCAGTGCCTGGAGGGCCAGGGTCGCCCAGACGAGCCCGGAGATGGTCAGTGCGTGGACTGCCCACGCGGCGACGGTGCGTCCGAGGCCGGGGGCGGTCGTTGATGGGGGTTGTTGCGTTTGCTCGGACACGGGTGCTCCTAGTGCCATGCGGCTCGGGTGGACGGGGCGGCTGGGCCGTCATCAAAGTATGCCAAAGTTTTGCGCGGGCATGGGGGGGCTTTTGGCTCAGATGGGATCCGCCGCGCCGTCACAGCTGAAAAGGGGTAGAAAATGAGAGCCAGGTCTCCTATAGTTGATTGAGGTGGGCCTATGTGAAGTTATGGGGCCCTGAAACAGTGGGGACGATAATGTCTGAAACTCCGAATGAAGCGCTCCCCGGCGCCGAGCCCGGGCCGACCAGCAGGGTCGTGCGCACCTCCGCCCGCAAGGGCCTCGTGGACTCGGTGCTCGGCACCCGCAACCTCATGACCATCGCGGCGCTGGTCGTGTGCAACTGCATCATCTTCATCCCCATCAACTACGTGTCCGTCATGACGGCGGGAACACAGCGGGGCGTCTACCTGGGGGTCGGCCTCATCGGGCTGTGGGCGGTCGACTTCCTGCTGCCCGTGACCATCGTGCGCAGGCCCGGGGCCGCCATCGTCGCCGGACTGCTCTACGGCCTCATCGGGATGGTCGCGACACCGGTGGGCCCCGCCGCGATCGTCGGGTGCCTCCTGGGAGGCGCCTTCGTGGAGCTGCCGCTGCTGCTCACCTTCTACCGCTTCTGGGACTGGCGGATGTTCATGGCGTGCGCCACCTGCTTCGGCCTGCTCAACAGCCTTCTCTACGTGGCCTCGATGGGCGCCCTCATCGGCTCCGACATGAACGCGCTGCTGGTCGCCATCGGCGTCGCCTCGGGCGTGGTCGGCGGCCTGCTCGTGCTGGGGGCCACGCGACTGCTCAACATGGCGGGCGTCGGGATCGACCGCGATGCCCGCTGACCCCCTCGTCGCCTGCGAGTCCCTGTCCGTCCACTACATCGGTGGGGACGCGTGGGTCCTCGACGACGTGTCCTTCGAGCAACTGGCGGGCCGGGTGACGGCGGTCATCGGCCCGTCGGGATGCGGGAAGTCGACGCTGGTGCGCGCCTGCTGCGGGCTGGTGCCCCACTCCATCCCCTCCGAGTACTCGGGCAGCGTCGCGCTGCGCGGGCAGGAGGTGGCCGACGCGCCCGCCGACGTGCTCGCTGGGACGGTCGCCTACGTGGGGCAGAACCCGGACGCGGCAGTGGTGACCAGGAGCGTGCGCTCCGAAGTCGAGTTCCCCCTGCAGAACCTGTGCCTCGGGCGCGACGAGATCACCGAGCGCGCCGACGCCGCCCTCGCCGCAGTGGGCATGGCGGGACTGGGCGGCAAGGACCCGTGGACCCTGTCCGGGGGCCAGCGCCAGCGCCTCGCCATCGCGGTCGCCCTGGCGATGCGGACCCCCCTGCTGGTCCTGGACGAGCCGACGTCCACCATCGACGCCGAGGGGTCGCAACGGTTCTACGACCTCGTGGCCGACCTGGCGCGCCAGGGGACCGCGGTCATCGTCATCGACCACGACCTGGACCCGATCCTGCCCTGGGTGGACCAGGTCCTCGCACTGGACGCGCGGGGGAGGGGCATCGCTCTGGGCACTCCCCGCGAGGTGTTCGTCCGCCACCGGGCGGCGCTCGAGGCGGTGGGCGTGTGGATGCCCCGCGCACTGCGCGCGGACGCCGTTCCGGCTGCGGAGGGCGCCCGCGCCGGGGACCGGGCGGCGGCCCCGTGCGGCGGGGGGAGCCCGCGCCGCGGCACTCGTGGGGAGCCCCCGGCCAGTGCCGCCGGGGCGGCCCTCACCACCGCCGAAGCGGGCATCCGCGTTCCCACGATGGAGGACATGACCTCGCCGGGCGGCGTGGCCTACTGGCGCAAGACCGACGGCCAATGGGAGCGCACCGGCGCCCTCGACGCCCAGGACCCGGTTCTGGCGCTGAGCGGGATGCGGGTGCCCGGGCGCTGCCCCCGGGTCAGCGCGCGCGTGGGGGCCGGCGAGCTCGTCGGGGTCATCGGCGTCAACGGGGCGGGCAAGTCGTCGTTGCTGTCCGCCCTGGCCGGCCTTGGGGGCTTCGAGGCGGACGAGGCCCTCATCGGGGGCCGTCCGCTGCGGCGGGGCCGCCACATCGCCGGGTACGTCTTCCAGAACCCCGAGCACCAGTTCGTCTCGTCCACGGTCTCCAAGGAACTGGCCGTCGGGGGCGCCCCGCCCGCGCGCGTCGAGGAGCTGCTCGAGCAGTTCCACCTCGCCGGGCACCGTGGCGCCCACCCCCTCACCCTCTCGGGCGGGCAGGCGAGGCGCCTCTCGGTGGCGACCATGGCCGGGGCGCCCCACGCCCTGGTCGTCCTCGACGAGCCGACGTACGGGCAGGACTGGGCGAACACCCAGGAGCTCATGTCCTTCATCGGCGCCCTGCGCGGGCGGGGCCGCTGCGTGCTCATGGCCACCCACGACCTCGAACTGGCGCGCCGCCACTGCACCGCCATCATCGCCCTGCCGGACCCGGAGCAGGGAGCCGACGAGGTCCCCTCCGTCCCGGATCGGGGAGCCGGCGCGGGCCCCTCGGGCCAGGCCGTCCCGGAGGCCCCCGCCCTGGGCGCCGCGCCCTCCGGCGGCTCGACGGGCCCCGCCTCTGTCCCCGCCCCGGGCGCCGCAGCGCCCCACCAGCGCGGCAGGCGCCAGGGCGGCGCCTTCGCCCCGTTGAACCCCCTGACCATGGGACTGGCCGCGCTGCCCCTCATGGTGGCCGTGGCACTCGGCGGCACCACCCGGGTGAACCTCGTCGTCATGGTGGCGGCCACACTGGGCGTCATCGCCTCGCGCCCGCCCGCCCGGCGCCTCGTGGCAACGGCCCTGGCGCCGTGGCTCACCGCGGCGCTGCTCCTGTTCACGCTGCGCTACTTCGCCACCGCGCCCTACAGGAGCGTCGAACTGTACTACGTCGCGTCCCCGGCCTCGGGCGCCACCACGGTCGGCGCGGTACTGGCGCTGGTGCTCCTGGGAGGGGCGGCGGCCCCGGCGGAGGCGCAGATACGCGCGCTGACGACGACCCTGCGCCTGCCCTACCGGCTCGCCGCGGCGGGCACGGCGGCCGTGTCCTTCCTCAGGCGCTTCAGCCGGGACTTCGCGCTGCTGCGCACGGCGCGGGCGCTGCGGGGAGTCGGCTCGGGGTGGGGGCCGCTGGCGCCCGCCGTCCGGTGGACGGCGTCCGTGGTGCCGCTGATGGTCATATCGGTGTCGCACGCCGAACGGGTCGCCCTGTCGATGGACGCCCGCGCCTTCGGGGCGCACGCCCGGCGCACGGAAATGGTCGACGAGCGCTGGCGGGCGCGCGACTGGGCGGTCGTCGCCCTGGCGTGCCTGGCCGCCGCCGTGGTTCTCTACTGGAGGTACCGATGAGCGCATCGGAGAACAAGAACGCGGGCCTGAAGGAGCTGATCCGCCCCGCGGTCCCCGCGATGTTCGGGGCGGCGGCGCTGACCGCGCTCGCGGCCGTCCTGGGGATCGTCCCCTACGCGGCGATGGCGCGCCTGGCGGAGCTGTGGCTCGGCGAGGAGGGCGCCACGCCCGGGGAGCTGTGGCTCCTGGCGGGCGTGGCCGTGGCCGCGCTCTTCGCCGGGCAGACGTGCTACTCGCTGGGCCTGGGGGTCACGCACATCGCCGAGGCGCGGCTGCGCCACCGGTTGCGCGAGCGCGTCGTGACGACCATCGGGAACATGCCCCTGGGGGAGGTGTCGGCGCTCTCCGCGGGCGCGATCCGCAAGATGGTCGCCGACGACACCGCCGCCATCCACACGATGATCGCCCACCTGCCGGGCGACACCACGCACTCCCTCGTCGGCGCGGCGGCGGGATTCGCGTACCTGCTCTGCGTCGACTGGCGCCTGGCGCTCGCCCTGGCGGGGGTGTGGGTGGTGCTGATCGGCGCGATCGGCCTCGTCTCGATGCGCGGCTACGGGTCGATCGTCTCGGAGTTCTCCGAGCAGCAGACCGCTTTGGCGGCCGCCACCGTGGAGATGGTCGAGGGCATCGCGGAGATCAAGAACTTCCAGGCCGCCGACGCCACCCGGACGCGCTTCACCGCCGCCAGGGAGGCGTTCTCCGCCCTGTCCTACACGTGGACGAAGCGCTCGGGGGCGGCGGTGGCGCTCGTCAGCGCGATCATCCGGCCGTCCTCCGTGTTCGCCACCGTCGCCCCTCTGGCGGCGCTCTTCGTCTGGCAGGGCTGGACGACCCCGGCCCGGGCGCTGCCCTTCTTCTTCGTGGCGCTCGCCCTGCCCTCCGGCCTGCTCACGCTGACGCAGATGACCCAGCACGCCTACGAGGCCCGCCAAGGGGCGCGCGCCACGGCACAGCTGCTGGCGAGCCCCCTCATGCCCGAGGGCGCCTACGAGGGCGCGGCGCCCCAACCGGGCGCGGTCTCCTTCGACGGCGTCTCCTTCGGGTACTCGCAGGACGCGCCGGTCCTGAGGGACGTGTCCTTCTCGGTGGAGCCAGGCACGGTCACCGCGATCGTGGGGCCCTCCGGCGGCGGGAAGACCACCATCGCCCGCCTGGTCGGGCGCTTCTGGGACGCGGACTCGGGGACGGTGCGCGTCGGCGGCGTCGACGTGCGCGAGGCCACCCACGCGTGGCTGCTGTCCCAGTTGGCGATCGTTTTCCAGGACGTCGCGCTGTGCCACGACACGGTCGGCGCGAACATCGCGCTGGGCCGCCCCGGCGCGACCCGGGAGCAGATCGAGGCCGCCGCGAGGGCAGCCTGCGTCCACGACCGCATCATGGCGCTGCCCGAGGGCTACGACACGGTCATCGGGGAGGAGGGGGGATTCCTGTCGGGAGGGGAGCGCCAGCGCATCACCCTGGCGCGCGCCTACTTGATGGACGCGCCGATCCTGGTGCTCGACGAGGCGACCGCATCAGCCGACCCCCGCTCCGAGCGCGACATCCACCGGGCGCTCAGCTCTCTGTCCGAGGGGCGCAGCGTCCTCGTCATCGCCCACCGCCTCTCCACCATCCGCGACGCCGACCAGATCCTGGTCGTGGACCGGGGCCGGATCGTCGAGCGCGGCACCCACGACCGCCTCATCGCCCTGGACGGCGCCTACGCGCGGCTGTGGCGGACGCAGAACCCCGGCCAGGGCGGCCCGGGTGGCCCGGGCGGGCCGGGCGACCCGGACGCCTCGAACAGCCCGGATGGTCCGGACGGGCCAGGCGGCCCCGGCAGTGGCGGGCGCCCGGGCACGAGCCGAAAGGAGAAATGACCGTGTGGGGCAAAATCATCCGCGTCGTCAACGCGCGCCAGATGCGCATGATCCGCAACTGGTTCATCGCGTCCGCCGTCCTCCAGGGCATCACCCTGTCGCTCCTGATCCCCTTCCTGCGGGCCTTCCTCGGCGCCGCGCCGGACCTGGGGATGTGGACGGCCCTGGTGGTGGGGGCCGGCCTGTGCGCCCTGGTGGTCGACACCGTCGCCATGTTCGTCTCGTTCCGGGTGAGCGTCTACGACGTGTGCGACTCCATGATCGACCGCATCGCCTCCCGCGTGCTCGCCCTGCCGCTGGGGTGGTTCGACGCGAAACGCGAGGCGCAGGTCGCCTCGGCGACCTCCCGCGAGGTGAACACCATCTCGCACGTCGTCTCCATCGTGCTCCCGCGCCTGACGAACGCCTTCGTGGTCCCCGCCGTCATGATGGTGGCCACGGCGTTCTACGACTGGCGGCTCGCGGCCATCATGGCCGCAGCGGTCCCGCCCCTGTGGTGGGTGCTCCGCCTCACCGGCTCCGCGACCGAGCGCGCCAACACCACCGAGTCGGGGGCCGCCACGGCCGCTGCCGGGCGGCTCATCGAGTTCTCCCGCCTGCAGACGGTGCTCCGCGCGACCGGCGCGACCAAGCGCGGGTGGACGGTCCTCGACGACGCCCTGGAAGCCGAGTCCAGTGCCGTGCTGTCCTCCCTGGTGGTCAGGTCGCGCCCCGCCCAGGGGTTCTCCCTGATCATCACGCTCACCTACGCGGCCCTGGTGGCTGCGGGCATGGCCCTCGTCATGGGCGGGGAGCTCGACCCGGTCGTCTACCTGGCCCTCATGGCCGTGTGCGCCCGCATCAGCGGGCCCATCGGCGAGGCGGCGCTCATCGCCACCGAGGCCAACAACGCGGGCGTCGCCTTCGACCGTGTGCTCGACATCCTCGAGTCGAGCCCGCTGCCCGAGCCCGACCCGTCCCAGGCGCGCACGCCCTCGGGGGCCTCCGTCGCCTTCGAGCACGTCTCCTTCTCCTACGAGCAGGGCAGCCCCGTGCTGCGGGACGTGTCCTTCGAGGCGGAGCCAGGGGCCGTGACCGCCATCGTCGGCCCCTCGGGCGCGGGCAAGTCGACGGTGCTGCGCCTGGCGGCGCGGTTCTGGGACGCGGGGGCCGGAGCCGTGCGAGTGGGCGGCGTGGACGTGCGCGACATGACGAGCGCGGAGCTCATGGCAATGACGTCGATGGTCTTCCAGGACGTCTACCTCTTCGACACGACGATCCGCGAGAACCTGCGGATCGCGCGCCCGGACGCCACCGACGGCGAGCTGGCCCGGGCCGCCCGGCGCGCGCGCCTCGACACAGTGATCGAGGCCCTGCCCGACGGGTGGGACACCCGAGTGGGGCCGGGCGGGCTGGCGCTGTCCGGGGGAGAGCGCCAGAGGGTCGCCATCGCCCGCGCCTTCATCAAGGACGCGCCGATCCTGCTGCTCGACGAGATCACCTCCGCCCTGGACGGTGAGAACGAGTCGGCGATCACCCACGTGGTCTCGGAGCTGTCGCGCGGGCGGACCGTCCTGGTCGTCGCACACCGCGTCTCCACCGTCATGCGCGCCGACCGTGTCATCGTCCTGTCCCCGGACGGGGCGGGCGGCGGGGCGCGCGTCGAGCAGACGGGCACCCCCGACGAGCTGGCGCGGGGCAGCGGACTGTTCCGGGAGTTCATCGACGCGAGCCAGGAGGCGTCGCGCTGGCACCTGCGAGGGGGCGGGCAGGCGCGCCGCTGAGGCGGCCGCGCGCGGAGGAGTCCTGCGGCGTGGCCCGCCTCACGGGCTGGTGGGCGCCGGCTCGTCGTCGGGTTCGGGGCACCGGCGGGCGAGGCCCCGCCTCACCGCGCTGTCGCGCATTGTCCGGTAGACCTCCAGGAAGATCGCGGAGAAGAAGATCGCGGCGACCACCAGCCACACGCTCAGGGGGGCGTGGCGCCCGTACATGAGGAAGTACACGTAGGGCGCGAAGAACGTGACCGCCGTGGTGATCGCGCCGATCACGCGGTGCCACAGCCTCTGGCCGGAGACCATCTCGATGATGCCCCACGTGTAGGGGATCGCGGTGATGATGTCTATGGCCCACAGGACCCGCCAGTTCCCCTTGAAATGCGGGACGTACATGACGGGCACGGCGCGGATGAGCGAGTAGGCGAGGACGACCACGTAGGCGATGAACTTCGGGTTGCGGCACAGTCTGAGGAAGAAGGAGCGCTCGATGATGGGGGCTCCCACCTGCCGCGCCGCCCACGTCGCCGTGGAGGAGGTTGTGAGGGTGTCCAGGCCGGCCATGGACTTGCGGATGAAGGCCCGTTGCCGGTCGGAGCCCTGGGACCACGCTTTGAGGAGCTCCAGGGGCGCCAGGGCGACCGGGGTGAGGCCCTCGTCGGGGGCCCCCGCGACGTGGACGATGCCCTCGCCCAATTCGGAGCGCAGCCGGTCGAGGTGCCCGGTGGGGATCCCCGCCATCCACAGGCGGCACCGGCGCTGGATGGCGTCGTGGAGCTCGTGGGAGAGGGCGCGCTCGATCGCCGATCCGGGGGCGATCCCCTGGGAGGCGATGTCGTAGAGGACACCGGGGTCCTCGGCGACGCGCGGGGAGAGGTCGCCGGGCCTGTCCACGCCGGACAGCTCGACGACCAGCGCCGCGTCCCACTCGAAGCGCCGGGCGATGTCGAGGTCCAGGATCGAGCGGAGCGTGATGAGGTTCGAATTGACGCGCACGTGGAGCCTCTCGTCGGCGGATGGAGCGAGTCCATTGTGCCCCAGGCCGGGGCGCCGCGGCATCAGCGCCCTCCCTGACCGGTCCCCGGGCCTACACTGGCGCCATGGCGAGAAGACGCATCGACCAGCGGGACGGCATGGCGGCGCTCGGGGAGTGGGCGGCCCAGGGGGAGGCGGCGCCCCGGCGCCAAGTGGCCACTGCGGTGCGTTTCACGTTGGAGGAGGTGGGCGCGCTGCACCCGGGGCGCGCGGTCGAGGTGCGGGTCCCGCCCGCAGGGGCCGTCCAGATCCTGGCGGGGACCACCCACCGCCGGGGCACCCCGCCCGCCGTGATCGAGACGGACGCGCACACGTGGCTGGCCCTGGCGACCGGGCGCCTGCGGTGGGACGAGGCCGTGGGGAGCGGCCGCGTCCAGGCGTCGGGGGAGCGCGCGGATCTGTCCGCGTACCTGCCCGTCATCGACCTCCCCGCGGTCCGCGCGGCGACCAGGTAGGCCCTCCCGCCCCCGGCCAGTGCGCGGGGATCAGCGCTCGGACTGCGGTCGCGGCGCGAGGGCCATCGCCTCGGCCCGTGCGCGGCGATCAGGCGGTGACGGGCGACCCTTTCAGCCGCGGGGCGATCCACTTGCGCGCGCCCTTGTAGGCGTAGCGCTGGGCGACGGCGGCGACCGCGGCGGATGCCGCGGCGAAGGCCACCAGGGTCGCCAGTGCGGTCCCCTCGTCGTCCTCGGCGGGGACGGGACGGCCGGTGGCGGCTTTCCACCCGTACTCGAAAGCGGTGCTCGCCACGAACGCGGCTCCTGCCAGCACCGCCGCGTTCGTGAGCTTCCAACCCAAGCCTTCCATGACTGCTCCTCATCGGTAGGGGACTGTGCTCCAATGATGCCCCACAGGGGCGCCCCCGCGCGCCCGAACGACGTGGATTCGACGCGGGGGCCCCTGCGCGGCCTATGCTGAGGTCACATGCACGGCACTCATCCGAGGGGGAACATGACCAACGCGCGCGCCACCCGGGTCGTCCTGCTGGCGGTGTCAGCCCTCGCACTGGCGGCTTGCACCCCGGCCGTCTCCGCGAACGCACCCGCCGACCCCTTCGTGGACCCCATTGTGCCGCAGGGGGGATCCGCCCAGTCGGCGGATCAGGGGACCGGGTCGGCCTCCGCGCCCCGCAAGGGGTCCGGCGCCGTCGGCGTGGCGCTGGTGGGCGGCGCGCAGCTGCCCGAGCAGGTGGTCTCGGCCTTCACCAAGGACACGGGCTTCACCGTGGGCACCGCGGCCTACGACGCGGTCGGCGACGTGCCCGCCCAGGGCACCGATGTCGTGCTGGGGCTGGACGGCGCGGACGCGCTCGCGGCCGCGGGCGCCTCGTTGGCCGGGCACGTGGCGGTCCCGCAGGTGCGGACCGCGGCCGGGACCGAGGTGGCGGGCGCCGAGGGCGCTGTGGCCTACGGGCGCGACGACGTGTGCGTCGTGGCGGACCGGGCGTGGATGAGCGCGAACATGCTGGCTGTGCCGTCGTCGATCCAGGAGCTCGCCAGCGCCTCCTACGCGGGGCTCCTGGCCGTCCCCGACCCCGCTTCGACCAGCGTTGGCCGCGCCTTCGTGCAGGCCGCCTCCTCGCAGGTCGGCCAGGGGCTCGGGGCGTTCGCCACGTCCCTGTCGCCGCGGGTGGGGGCCAGCACGGGGGAGACCCTTGCGCAGTGGAGCGCCGCCGACCGCGTCACCGCCTCCTACTGGTCGTCCCTGGCCGGGGCCCCCGCCTCGACCCCCTCGGCGGGCCTGTACCCGTTGGTCGTCGCGCCCGCTTCCCTGGCGTCGGCCGCCCTGACGAACACCGGCGCGGAGAGCTACGGGGCCCCGGTCGCCCCGACGTGCATCGCCCGGACCCTCTACGCGGCGGGGGTGCCCTCGGGGGGAGCCCTCTCCGACGGCGCCGCCTCCCTGATCGCGTGGCTGCAGGGCGGGGCCGCCCAGCGCGCGCTCGCCGAGGCGGGGGCCGCCGCGCCGCTCGACTCGGGGGCCGGCGAGGGGACCCGCGCCTCGTGGGCGTCGCAGGGCTCGGGCCGCGAGGCGGACGAGACCACTGCGGACCCGCAGTCGGTGGCCGCCGCCGTGTCGGCGTGGGGAGCCCGCTGAGGCCGCCCCGGAGCCGCTGCGCGCCCGCGCCCGTTTCGCGGCACGGCCTAGTCGTCGAGCATTCCCGGACTGACCTTGCACTCCTCGCCGATGGCCATGGGGGCGATGGCGCCCGCCTCGCGCAGTTCGAGCAGGCGCGGCACGGTCTTCTCGACGACGCGCCAGGGGTCGATGGTGTTGAGGTAGATGCGCGTGCCGCCCTCGAACCCGGCCAGGGTCGAGATCCGCCACTTGAGCAGGATGCGCCAGCGCATGGGGGTCGCCACGGCGGGGGGCCGGTGGTACCACTCCTCGTTGCAGGGCACGGAGGCGCCGGTGGCGGCGTGGGCGGCGTGGAGGAGGTCGGAGATGGCGCGCATCTGCTCCTGCCCGACCTCCCAGGGGTTGCGGGGGGCGTGCAGGGGCCACACGGCGATCCCCGGGAAGCGGTGCCCGAACCCGGCGAAGGCGACGGCGTGCTCGTTCTGGGCGATCACGAGTTTGCGGGTGGCGCCGACCTTGAAGATGATGTCGTAGATGTCGGGCTGGGAGCGCAGGCGGTCCAGCTCGGCCTCGGTCTGGACGGCCAGGTCGTCGATGGCGACCAGCTGCTTGTGGAGGTGGTCGAAGGAGGCGCCGGCCGGTTTGAGCCAGTTCTGGAAGGCGGCGACGTAGCGCACCGCCGGGTCCAGGTGGTACAGGTCCTCCATGGTGCGGGCTGTGTACGCGGTGTACTGGTAGTGCTCCTCGGGGGTGAGGGAGCCCGATCCGGCGACCTGGGAGGTGTCGGTCGCGCCGTCGACGAAGTGGCGCCGTGCCACGATGAGGTCGTGCCCGCCGGAGAAGAACCCGTTCGCCGCCTGGAGCTTCTTGGTCTCGCTGATGGCGTCGAACTCCTCCGGCGTGGTGCCCGAGGCCAGCATCCGGGCGCGGACGACGGACATGATGTGGTCGTAGCCGGCGCTGGAGGCCAGGTACTCCGCCATGCGCCTGCGCGCCGCCTCGGAGGGCATGTGCCCGTGGTTGAGGTGCCAGTAGTTGTAGGAGACGATCTCGAAGAGGTTCGGGATGCGCCGGAACTCGG
>RBWB01582378.1_pt1 | contig 15430 bp, 7 predicted proteins | sample 2014201 | NCBI WGS metagenome assembly RBWB01 (sample SAMN10133834, study PRJNA383868) | Human oral metagenome, whole genome shotgun sequencing project. | isolation source: supragingival plaque isolated from 88 juvenile twins | host: Homo sapiens | place: Australia
ATCACTTATGTTGTATATCGTATCTGCAAAGGTAACACTTTACTAGGTCTTTACATCGGTCTGTTATTTATTCCCGACATGGGTATCTCCTAGGGAGGTACTCTATCCTGTGTATCCCCGTCGTGATCTATCCCTCATACTCCCTATAATAGCGGAGGGCTGCTCCCCTAGGTACAATGCCTATCGGGGAGCAGCCCTCTTTGTCGTTGGGTGACCCTCCCTCAGTGAGGGGAGGATCATCAGCTGGGGGATTACTTCGCTACCTTAGCTGAGTGAGCTCTGCGACGCTTAGCTACCTCGTAAGCAATAGGGGTAGCTACGAAGAGTGTACAGTAGGTGCCGAAGACGACACCGAGTAGGATCGCGAAGGTGAAGCTACGCATCGAAGCACCGCCGAACATGAATACGATAGCCATCACGAGGAAGGTCGTGAACGAGGTGTTCAGCGTACGGGATAGGGTAGAGTTCAGAGCACCGTTGACGACCTCGAAGCGGTCAGCCTGTGGATGATTGTTCACCTCCTCACGGATACGGTCAAAGACGATCACGACGTCATTGATGGCATACCCAATGATAGCCAGTAGGGCAGCGATGAAGTTCTGGTCTACCTCCATGGTGAAGGGCATTACCTTCCACAGCAGCACGTAGACAGCGATGATCATCAGCGTCGTCGTCGTGACAGAGGCGAAGGCACCGATGGAGAAGGCTACGTTGCGGAAGCGGATGAGGATGTAGATAGCCATGAAGAGCAGGGACAGGCCTACGGCGATGAGTGCCTGACGGGTGATGTCGCTCGACATGCTTGCGCTCACCTTCTGCGAGCTCACGATGTACTGGTCTGCGAAGTCCGCCTGAGAGGGCTGGCTCTTGTAGAAGCCGCTGAGCCCCTTGTAGAGTCTGTCTACGATCTTCTGTTCGACATCATCGCCAGAGTCTTCGATGAGGTAGTTGGTGGAGATACGTACCTGATCACCCTCTGTACCGATAGCCGTTAGTACTAGCTTGCCATCGAGCTCAGGAGCGAGCCGTTCACGTACCTGCTGGTTGTCTACCTGCTGGTCAAACTTGATGATGTAGTTACGACCACCGGAGAACTCGATCCCCTGGTTGATACCCACCGTGAATAAGCCTACGAGGCCAGCCACGACGAGGAGGACTGGGAGGGCATACCCCTTGAGGCGTGCGCTGAGGAAGCTGTAGGTAGGATTGACCAGGAGGTTCTTGGTCATGACCGTAGTGTAGGTGACCTTGTCTAGCTTATGACGCTTGTCAAGTGCCTCGAAGATCATACGGGTAAGGAAGACCGCCGTGATGAAGGAGGAGATCAGACCGATGATAAGCGTCGTAGCAAACCCTCGGATAGGACCTGTACCGAAGTAGAAGAGGACTACCCCAGTGATGATCGTCGTGAGGTTGGAGTCAAAGATAGCACTGAAGGCATTGCCATACCCATCGGCGATAGCACGGGTCATGCCCTTGCCATGGCGGAGCTCTTCCTTGATACGCTCATTGATAAGCACGTTAGCGTCCACGGCCATACCTAGGGTAAGTACAAGACCGGCGATACCTGAGAGGGTCAGCACGGCATTGAAGGAGGCCAAGATACCTAGCGTGAAGAAGCTATTGATGACGAGTGCGAGGTTGGCGATCATACCTGGGATGAAGCCATAGGCCAGACACATATAGATCATCAGCAGCACGAGAGCGATAGCGAAGGAGATGATCCCAGACTGGATCGAAGCCTTCCCGAGGGTAGGCCCGACGACATTCTCCTGCTCGATGACGATGCTGGTCTCCATCTTACCGGAGTTAAGCACGTTGGCAAGGTCGGTAGCCTCTTCGATGGTGAAGTTCCCCGAGATCGAGGAGTTTCCGCCGGTGATCTCTCCATTGACGTTTGGAGCGGAGTATACGACACCATCGAGGACGATGGCGATAGAGCGGTTGGTATTCTCCTTTGTTAGGCGAGCCCAGATCTGGGCGCCCTCTTGGTTCATGGACATCGAGACCTGAGTCTGAGCACCACCTATACCTCGGTTGTCGACATCGGCCTTGGCCGTGGTGACGACGTCCCCAGAGAGGTCTGGCTTACCCGTGCGGTTGGTACGGATAGCATAGAGCTCATAGAGGTCTGTGACCTTGTGGGTCTTGGGGTCCTCGATAGCCTTAGCGCCCCAGAGGAGCATGAGGTCTTCGGGGAGGAGCTGATATTCGTAGGCGATGGACAGGAGGGAGTCGATACGATTACGATCTCGGTCACGAGCGATAGCTACCGTAGCCCCACCACGACCACCGAGCATGAGGTAGTTGCTCAGCGTGTCACGTACAGCTATAGGAGCCTTAGCCACGGGAGCGGGCTCCTGCGTCTCTACGGCTGCTAGGCTGTCTTGTTGGGTCTGTTCAGAGATGGGGATGGGCTGAGCCTCGGGGGCAGAGAGTGCGAGGAGACGTGCACTGAGTCCCTGTAGGTCATTAGCTACCTCCTCGTACTGATAGGTACGCCAGAACTGGAGGTTGGCACTACGCTGTAGGAGCTCACGTACGCGCTCTGGATCCTTGACGCCAGGGAGCTCTACGAGGATACGTCCCTGACCCTCTAGTCGCTGTAGGTTTGGTGCTACGACACCGAAGCGGTCGATACGTGTACGCAGGACATTGAACGAAGCCTCAACTGCGCTGTTGTACTTCTCCTTGAGGAGCTCGATGACCTTAGCCTCCGAGGTCGAAGGGTTGATCTGATCACGTAGGTCACCAGCACCGAAGAGCACCGCTAGGTTGGCATTAGGCACCAACTTCTTGTATTCGGTGACGAACTGGTCGATGTAGTTGCTCTGCGAAGTGCTCTTCGAGGCAGCATCGATCGCCTTCTTGAAGTTAGGGTCTTCGGAGTTGTTGGCTAAATTCTTGACTAGATCACCAGCATTGAGCTTGAGGACTACATTCATCCCGCCCTTGAGGTCGAGACCGAGACCGATCTGCTGGCGACGTGCTTCCTTGAGCGTGTAGCCTAGGTAGACCTTCTCATTAGCCATGGAGTCGAGATAGGCCTTACCTGCCTCCTCTCCCATCTTCTCTGCCTTCGTATCGTAATGGTTCGTTACGAAGGAGAAAGACAAGTAAAAGGCACAGATCAAAGCCAGGCTCGCTGTGATGAAAGTCACAAATCCTTTGTTTTGCATCGTGTTTATTACTTAGTTGTTATATCTTGAATTCCTTGTCTTGTATATATCTACTAGGTACAATATGCCCACAAAAATAGCCGAATTTTCCGTAATATCAGTTAGCTCTCCCCTCAGTTGCCCTCCTTTGTCTCCCAGCCCTCAGCATATTACCGCCCGTACTCGCTCCCTCAGTGCCCTCCTCTTGCCGAGCATTCCTTTGTCTCCCCCCTCGGTCTTCGCCTCTACCTATACAATATAATATATGTATGGTCCCCCAGCTCTAATAGTGTGGCGTGGGGCGGACGTATACTCCCACAGCCTGCCCGGCTCTTGGGCTCTTTGGAGGGATTAGCTCTTGTCCTAGGAGGGAGATGCTGTCCCTCTGTAGGGCTCGCCGTTAGCCCTAGGAGACCCGTATGGGAGCGCCCTACAGCGGTCATACCTAGAGCGAGGTTGTGTACACGTGGGTACACACTAGTGTACACCCTATGTACACATTAGTGTACACACGTGTATACTTTTTCCCTCTAGGTAGTCGGCCTATGCTCGATGAGTCACACCTAGGGTATAGAGGTCGCTATCAGAGGTGGTGCACCACAGCTACTTCGTCCCCACTCCCTAGTGGCTCCATCCGTTTGTCCTATGTCGTAGCGTGGAGGACAGCTGTGGAAGATCCCCAAGAGATACCTCCCAGTATCGTATAGTTCATTGGCTCCGGGAACGGGGTCGGGTAGTAGGTTGCTTCCTCCAAATGATAGTTTTTAACTAAATCTTTGCATTTACATAGAATGTTCACTATCTTTGTTGCTAAGGTTTGATCATGTTACCTACCCATAACAAGGCCCTATATAGCGCCGCACATAGAGATCAGCTAATCTGGGTAGGGGGAAGGTCCTGACGGCAGTGACTAAAGTCATAGTCTAGGACTGAAACGTGAGCCTTGGCAGGATATACACCCTCTCAGCAAAATAATCCCAACACCCCTATGTACTAACCCAGGGGATGGTATCCTACTAAGACATGGACCGTAGATGGAGGCAGACAGCTCCATCCTCACACTATTTTGTTTCACTCAAACACCATTAAGTTCAATGAAAAAGAGATTACTCTTCTTCGTGCTCCTCTTTGTATCCATCGGAGTGACATGGGCGCAAAAGAAACAAACGGTCGTCACAGGTATTGTCATCGCCTCGGACGACAAGGAGCCTATCGTCGCAGCTGCCGTGTCGTGTGTTGAGTTCCCTTCGCATGGTACGCTGACAGATGCCCAGGGGAAGTTCTCCCTAACGCTCCCAGCCGAGGCCAAGACCCTGAAGGTCTCCTACATGGGCTTCACGACGCAGACCGTCCCTATCACGGGCAAGGAGCTACAGATCCTCCTACAGGCACAGGAGCGGACGCTCGACAAGGTCGTCGTCGTGGCCTACGGTACCCAGAGCAAGAACTCCTTCACGGGGTCGGCTGCTCGTATCGATGTAGCTGCTCTGACCAAGAAGACGAGCGCCAATATCACCTCCGCCCTCGAGGGTGCCTCCCCTGGGGTGCAGGTCTTCACCACGAGTGGACAGCCTGGTGCGAGTGCGACCGTACAGATCCGTGGGATCGGGTCGGTGAACTCCAATACCTCCCCACTCTATGTCATCGATGGGATCCCCTACAACTCGCTCCTCAGTAGCTTCAATATGGCGGACGTCGAGACCCTCTCTGTCCTCAAGGATGCCTCCGCCACGGCCCTCTATGGAGCTCGTGCCGCTAATGGGGTCGTCCTCATCACGACCAAGCAGGGGCGTGCAGGACGGGTCTCTTTCGACGCTGAGATCAAGCATGGGCTCAACGTCCGGTATCTCCCCCAGTACGACGTCATCTCGACCCCTGAGGAGTACATGGAGGTAGCCTACGAGGCGATGAAGAATGCCTACGAGAAGTTTGGACTCAAGCAGCAGCTAGATAATCTCTATGCAAAGCCCAACCTTAGGTTCAAGCCCAATAGGACCATCGCAGACAAGCCTACCACACCCGGAGACCTCCTCTTCTTCCCAGGGATACTAGTAGATGATGTCGATCGCCAGGGGATCATCTCCCGCTACAACCTCTGGGATGCGGCCTCATCACAGCTGATAGACCCCTCGACAGGACGCTTCAATCGCCTAGTGAAGCGCCGCTACAGCCCCGAGTCGTGGCGTGACCATATCTTCCGTACAGGGCATATCACGGAGACCAATATCCGTGCCTCGGGAGGATCAGAGCGGGTGAACTTCTCCTCCTCGCTCGGCTATCAGGATAATATAGGGTACTACATCGGCTCAGAATTCAACCGACTCAACCTCAGGAACAACGTCACGGCTCGTATCTCCGATGCCTTCAAGGTAAGCCTCGGGCTCTCCTATGCCCGCTCTCTCTCCAAGAGTCCTGGGCAAGGAGGGAGTGCGAATAACGGCTTCCGCTTCCTCAACGAGATCCCTCCCATCTACCCCGTCTATGAGCGCAACACCAAGACGTGGCAAATAGAGATGGATAAGAAGATCCCAGGAGGACTGAGCTACGACTACGGGCAGTACTCTGATGAGAGCCGTGCCTACGCCGGGGGGGTCAATCCCGCTGGGGCGGTACGCCTAGACCGCAATGAGGATCAGCGAGACCTAGCGACGAGCAACCTCAATATCGAGTATCGCTTCCTCAAGGACTTCAAGCTAGCCGTGAACTACGGCCTACAGTTCTCCGCCACCAAGAATGAGCAGCTACAGAACCCCTACTATGGTGATGGTGCCAATATCGGGCGTATATACAATACGAACACCAATAGCTTCAGCTGGACGCTCAATGAGATACTCTCTTGGAACCATACTTTCGACAAGCATACCTTCGACGCCTTTGTGGCTCATGAGGCTTCTCGGGATGTGTCGGATACCCACTACTCTGCCAAGGAGAAGGTCGTCCTCGGGGGGATCACCAAGCTCAACGATGGGATCATCCGTAGTGACATCTCGGGCTACGACCTGAGCTATGCTATCGAGAGCTACTTCGGTCAGCTCCGCTATGAGTATGACAAGAGGTACCACCTCACGCTCTCGGTACGCCGTGATGGCTCCTCGCGCTTTGCCCCAGAGCATCGCTGGGGTACCTTCGGCTCGGTCGGTGCCGCTTGGATCCTAAGCCAGGAGAAGTTCCTCTCTTCGGTCAAGTGGGTCAATAACCTCAAGGTCAAGGCCAGCTATGGGGTCCTCGGGAACCAGGAGCTGGATCTCGGCTACTCAGTCGGCACCCCAGACTACTACCTCTACCAGGACTTCTATGAGGTCGATAATCTCAATGGCAAGCCCTCCTTCTCCTTCTACTCCAAGGGGAATAGGAACCTCACCTGGGAGCGTTCGGGTACATTCAACGTCGGGGTAGAGTCTCGTCTCTTCGATGTCCTCGACCTCAATGTCGATTACTTCGTCAAGCGTACAGACAACATGCTCTTCAAGAAGCAGGTCGCTCCCTCTCTCGGCTATGCCTACTATCCTGTCAGCGAAGGTATCCTACAGAACCAAGGGCTCGAGCTCGAGCTCAACTGGGATGCCTACAAGAGTAAGGACTTTGCCGTCAGCGTCCGTGCCAATGGGGGGTACTACAAGAACAAGATCGTACGTATGGCCTCTGACCCCTTCGGTGCTCCCAAGCACTACGAGATCCAGGGTGCCTTTGCCTACAAGAAGGGTCACTCCGTACAGGACTACTATATCCCCACCTGGAAGGGGGTTAGCGATAAGGGTCTCCCCCTCTGGAAGGCCTACACCTACAAGGATGCCAATAATCAGGATGTCTACGTCTCCGACTACGAGAAGTACATTAGCTCAGGCGGGGATGCCTCCAAGCTCACGGAGACGACGACCTCTGTCTACAACGATGCCGTCAAGGAGTTCGTCGGCAAGAGTGCTATCCCAGACTTCGTCGGGGGCTTTGGCTTCGATGTCCGCCTCTATGGCTTCACGCTCTCTACGAGCTTCAGCTACGGCCTAGGTGGCTGGGGGTATGATAGTGTCTATGCTAGCCTCATGAGCAGTGGTTCGCCTATCGGTGAGCGTAACTATCACAAGGATATCCGCAACTACTGGAGGCAGGGACAGCCCACGGGCCTGCCCATCCTGTCGCATGACACCGAGGAGCTGATCTATGCTAACTCCACCTCCACGCGCTTCCTCACGAGTCGCTCGTATCTCTCCCTCTCCAATGCTCGTCTCAGCTACGACATCCCCAAGTCCCTCCTCCAGCGTCTCAGCATCAATGATGCCTCAGTCTACGTCAGTGGGGACAATCTCTTCCTCATCTCTGCTCGTCGGGGCTATGCCTCTATGTCTAGCCAGAGTGGAGGATCAGGGGTTAGTCGCTACCTCCCCGTCTCGACCTTCGTAGCAGGGGTCAAGCTCAGCTTCTAGTAATGTCTCACTCCTATACACCATAATATATTATGCGTACAAGTATCCGAAAGAGCCTTTGTCTGGCTCTGACACTCGTCGCCCTCACTAGTTGCGGCAAGGGATTCCTCGATGAGCAGCCCTCTCAGCTCCCATCAGGTGATCAGCTCAAGGAGGCCGGTAAGAAGAGTGAGGACATCTCTCTAGGCTTCGTCAATGGTGTCGTCTCCTCCTTCTTCAAGGCACTACAGTCCACCGGTGGCAGTCATGATGACTTCGCTCAGAAGGCCTTCGATATCTCTGCTGACCTCATGTCGGGAGATATGGAGATGCGCCAGTCGAACTATAAGTGGTTCCAGCTCCCAGCCCGACTGACCTCCTGGCAGAAGGACGAGATCAACAACTACTCCGTCTGGCGTATCAGCTACCGGACGATCTCACTAGCCAATGGCTTCTTCGTCACCGCCGGAGGGGATGAGACCGTACCTGGCAACAGCGTTGCTCCTGAGACTCGCTTCAACTGGGGGCAGGTCAAGGCTCTACGTGCCCTGGCCTACCTCAATCTCGCTCGCTTCTATGGCGGCCCCTACAGCGATGCGACCAAGAGCAAGCCGACGGTACCCGTCTATAAGGCAGCCGATGATGCCAGCAAGCCCAAGGGGCAGTCTACCCTAGAGCAGGTCTATGAGCAGATCGTACAGGATCTCAAGCAGGCCATCGAGGCTATCGAGGGCTCAGGCAAGAGCCGTCCCGACAGACAATACGTGGATGAGACTGTCGCCCGTGTCGCACTAGCCCGTGCCTATATGGATCTCGGTAAGTGGGACGAGGCCTACGATGTAGCTAACAAGGTGATCACCGATCAGGCGGCGACCTACCCCCTCATCCCAGCGAAGGAGCTCCTGACCAATGGCTTCAACGACTACCAGACGCCAGAGTTCATCTGGGCGATCGATATCACTAAGGATAATACAGGGGCTCTACTCTCCTTCTGGGGGCATGTGGATGTCTTCACCTACGGATATGCCTTCGTCGGGGCTCGTAAGGCCATCAATAAGAATATCTCCGATCAGATACCCGCTACAGACCTTCGCGGGGACTGGTTCCACCCGACGATGGGAGTACCCTGGTGCAAGTTCTTCTCTGCCTCGGGTAAGGCAGCCTGGGAAGCCTCAGGGCGGCAGCGATATGGAGTAGACCGCACATGGCTCAGTGATATCGTCTTCATGCGTATGTCCGAGGTCTATCTGATCGCCTCTGAAGCAGCTGCACGCAAGGGGGATGATGCTACGTCCAAGACGCTCCTGCTCACCCTGCTGAAGCAGCGCACCCGAGAGGGCAAGTACACCGAGGTAGAGACTGCCACCAATGCGCTTAGCCACGATGATCTCCTCAAGACACTCCTCTACAACTGGCGTGTAGAGATGTGGGGCGAGGGGCAGTCGCTGGCCGTGATGAGACGCTTCAAGAACAATGTCGAGCGCTCTGTGCGCAATGGTTTCCTCTCTGGGACGACGATCAAGTGGGATGACCCACGTCTCGTCTATGAGATCCCCCAGCACGAATCCTCCAACAATCAGCTGATCCGCTAAGAGTAATCTCCTATCTTCCATCCATAGCCCGGCCTCACCCCCGGACTATCCGTACCGAGGTAGCCCTCCTCTCCACGTCCGTGGGGAAGGGGGGCTACCTCCATATAATGATGTATACATATATAATAAGGTATGCACTCGCTCTATCTAGGCATGTGTTCATCCCGCTCGTGTGATGGGCGTCTCAGCCTTCCCTCGCTCCCCTCGCCTCCTCGCTCCACAGAGGCCTCGTAGGGGGCATCTTGTCCATCCTATGGAGCATACATAATCACCCCCAGAGGGCTCTAGGTAAGAACGTCCCCGTCACCTTACATAGGTGATGGGGACGTTCCTTATAGGAGCGCACAGGCGCTCTCGGTATGTCCGTCTGGACGGCTCTATAGTGTCCGATACAGAGCCTATTAGCTGGTCTGAGTGAAGTCTCTGCCACCCTCTCCGTCGGATGGGGTAGGGGAGCGAGGTGTGAGGGAGCACGACCGCCCCCTACGTGTAGGTGCCTAGGGGCTGGCCGTAGGCTTAAGTATTCTGGTCAAAAAACTTATCTTTGCACTATCATTCAGTAACTACGTACACGCTATGAGATTTATAGTAACAAGTAACGACCTCCTACAGCAGCTATTGACCGTAGCGAAGGCTATCTCCTCCAAGAGCGTAGCAGCTATCCCCGTCCTAGAGAATATCCTCTTTGAGCTGAAGGGCAACACCCTACAGCTGACGGCCTCCGACCAGAGCAATCGACTGACCTCCCTGCTAGAGGTACAGAACCAGGGCGCCGATGGTACCTTCGCCGTCCGTAGCAATATCATCATAGACGCGCTCAAGGAGCTCCCCGACCAGCCCATCGAGGTGGAGGTCGAGGAGGAGGCTCACAAGGCGACTGTGACCTATAGCAACGGGATCTATACCTTCCTCACCTCCCCAGCAGACGTCTATCCAGAGCCTACCAAGCTGGAGGGACAGGTGCGTACCGTGGAGCTCCCCGCTCAGGCACTACTGCGTGGACTAGAGCGGACGGCCTTCGCCGCTAGTGATGATGATCGTCGCCCGATCATGACTGGTGTCTATCTGGATATCTTCACCGACAAGCTCGTCTTCGTGGCCTCCGATGGACGTATCCTCGTACGCTACACCGATACCAATATCAAGAATGATGCTCCAGCAGCGATCTGTCTGCCTGCTCGGGTGTGCGCTCTGCTGACCCGTGGCTTGCTCGCTCGGGAGACAGCTCCCATCCGTGTGAGCTTCGACGACCGCAACGTGATCTTCCAGATGACGTCGGGGACACTTACCGCTCGTCTACTCGAGGGGAAGTATCCCAACTACAATTCGGTCATCCCCATCGAGTCTCTCCACAACATCACGGTGGACAAGGATCTCCTCTTCTTCGCCAGCAAGCGTGTGTCACTCTTCTCCAACAAGGCTAGTAGCCTCGTGATCTTCGAGTTCTCTGAGGGGAATATCCATATCACGGGACAGGACCTAGAGCTCTCCATCGCAGCCGAAGAGACCATTCCCTGCTCTGGCCAAGCTCCTGGGACCAAGGTGCGCATAGGCTTTGACTTCAACTATCTACAGCGACTCCTACAGGGTATCCCCTCGGAGCAGATCCTCATCAGTCTGACCGACCAGACACGAGCAGGGGTCATTACCCCGATCCAGAGCGAGGAGGGCATAGAGATCTGCTCGCTCATCATCCCCATGAAGCTCATCGGCGAATAGTCGCCGATGAGCCCTAGCTCCCCATACTCTAATACTCACCCCAATGAAGCTCCAGCTAGAGCGCCCCATCGTCGTCTTTGACCTAGAGACGACCGGGGTGCAGATCACACGTGATCGTATCGTGGAGATCTCCATCCTCAAGGTACACCCTGATGGCGAGGAGGAGACTAAGACCCGCCGTATCAACCCCGGGATGCCCATCCCCCCAGAGGCTACTCAGGTACATGGTATCTCGGATGCCGATGTCGCCGACTGTCCGACCTTTGCGCAGGTCGCCCGTAGCCTCTATCAGTGGATCGACGGGTGTGACGTCGTGGGCTTCAACTCCAACCGCTTCGATGTGCCGATGCTCGTGGAGGAATTCCTACGTGCAGGTATCGCAGTAGACTTTGCCGACCGGTGGTTCGTGGACGTACAGACGATCTTCCACAAGATGGAGCGTCGGACGCTCGAGGCAGCCTATCGCTTCTACTGTGACAAGGTGCTGGACAATGCCCACTCTGCAGAGGCCGATACGCGGGCTACCTATGAGGTGCTCCAGGCTCAGCTCGATCGCTACCCCGAGGAGCTCACCAATAGTATCCCTGCTCTGGCGGAGGTCTCTAGCTACGGCCCTAGGGTGGACTTTGCGGGTCTACTAGCCTATAATGATGCTGGGGAGATCGTGGTGAACTTTGGGAAGTATCGGGGACAGCTCCTCACAGAGGTCTTCCGCCGAGACTCCAGCTACTATACCTGGGTGATGGGGGCACAGTTCCCCCTAGAGACAAAGGCCTGGTTTACCCGTGTCTACCAGTCTATGCGTGTGTGAGATGAGCGTACTTAGCGGTAAGCATATCGTCCTCGGTATCACGGGGAGTATCGCAGCCTACAAGGCTGCTGTCCTGACTCGCCTCCTAGTGAAGGCAGGCGCAGAAGTACAGATCGTCATCACCCCAGCAGGCAAGGAGTTCATCACCCCGATAACCCTCTCTGCTCTGAGCTCCCGTCCTGTGATCAGCGAGTTCTTCAGCGGGCGGGATGGCACGTGGAATAGTCACGTGGATCTAGGTCTCTGGGCAGATGTGATGCTCATAGCCCCCGCTACGGCAGCTACGATCGGCAAGCTGGCTCATGGTGTGGCAGATAATATGCTCATCACGACCTACCTATCGATGAAGGCTCCCGTCTTCATCGCTCCAGCTATGGACCTAGATATGTGCGCTCACCCCTCCACGACGGACAATCTGGACCTACTAGCCCTCAGAGGAAACTTCATCATCGAGCCTAAGTCTGGGGAGCTCGCTAGCCACCTCGTCGGCAAGGGACGTATGGAGGAGCCCGAGGCGATCATTGCTGCGCTAGAGGACTACTTCTCTACGGGGCTAGACTATCAGGGGCGGCGAGTGCTCCTGACAGCAGGTCCTACCCATGAACCTATAGACCCCGTGCGCTTCATCGGGAACCACTCTACAGGGCGTATGGGCATAGCCCTTGCCAATGAGCTCGTTCGCCGAGGGGCCGAGGTGACCCTCATCCTAGGCCCTTCGTCTCTACGGCCGAGAGAGGAGGTGCGGGTAATCCCTGTGACGACAGCCGAGGAGATGCTTCGCGAGGCAGAGGAGGTCGTCGGGGAGGTAGACCTAGCTATCTTCGCCGCAGCAGTGGCTGACTATAGACCACGCTATACCCATGCAGAGAAGCTCAAGCGCGAGGGGCAGGAGGAGCTTGAGCTCGAGCTCGTCCGCAATCCTGATATAGCTGCTACGCTCGGGGCATGGAAGCGCCCCGACCAATATTTCGTAGGCTTTGCCCTAGAGAGTAGTGTGGGAGTAGAGGAGGCTAAGCGTAAGATGCAGCAGAAGAACTTCGATGCGATCGTCCTCAATAGCCTGCAGGATGCAGGGGCGGGCTTTGCCTGCGAGACGAACAAGGTCACGCTATTCGACCGAGAGGGTGGGATAGAGGCCTACGAGCTGAAGAGCAAGGAGGCTGTCGCTCGTGACATCGTGGACTTCGTAGCCCGCCGCCTCGGACTCTAGCCCCCCTGCACGTCCATCTATATATTGTATTCATCTGATCATGTATGCTGCAGCGACTAAGCATTAAGAACTTCGTCCTGATCGAAGAGCTGACGATCGAATTCGGCCCAGACTTCTCTGTCATCACGGGAGAGACAGGAGCCGGTAAGAGTATTATCCTCGGTGCCATAGGCCTACTCATGGGACAGCGAGCTGACAGCAGTACGCTCCTAGCGGGTGCCGACCGCTGTACGATCGAGGCTCAGTTCACGGGGCTCGACGATGCGGTAGGGCGGATGCTCGAGGAGGAGGATATCGACCATGATGATACCGAATGTATCATCCGAAGGGAGATCAATGCCAAGGGGAAGAGCCGTGCCTTCGTCAATGATACCCCAGCCTCCCTACAGCTACTGAAGCGGCTCAGCGAATATCTGATCGACATCCATTCGCAGCACCAGAACCTCCTACTGGGCGATGCTCAGTTCCAACTCTCTGTCCTAGATCTCTATGGGGGGCACACCGAGCTCCTCAGCGCCTATCAGGACTCCTATCGCACCTATCGTACTCTATCGGGACAGCTCCAGGAGGCTCGGCTCGCACTAGAGGCTCTACGCAAGGAGCAGGACTACCTGCAGTACCAGTATACCCAGCTAGAGGAGGCCGAGCTAGAGGAGGGCGAGCTGGAGGAGCTCACCGAGGAGGAGCGACAGCTCTCTCATGCCCAGGAGATACGGGACGAGCTACAGCAGGCCACTAGTGCCCTCTCCGAGGATGAGCATGGGGCTATCCCAGCAGTGACCTATGCCCTCCGCTCAGTGGAGGCTATACGCAGCTATCATGCTGGGGCAGAGGAATGGTCAGAGCGTCTACATAGTGTGCGGATCGAGCTGCAGGACCTCGTCTCCACTCTGGAGGATGAGGCGGAGGGGGTGACCTTCAGCCCGAAGCGCCTAGCTCGTGTCGGAGAGCGACTAGACCTGCTCCGTGGCCTCCTACACCGTCACAGCCTACGAGAGATCACGGAGCTCATCGCCCTACGTGATCGCCTAGCTCAGGAACTAGAGCGTATCGATAGCTCAGATGAGGAGCTTCATCGGCTGGAGCAGAGCGTAGGGGAGAGCTATCAGGTCCTCCTCGAGCAGGGGCAACGACTACGGGAGGCACGTCAGAGTGCTGCACACGCCATCGAGGGGGCTCTCATCGCCTCGCTCCATGAGCTCGGGATGCCCCATGTGCGCTTCGTGATACGTATGGAGGAGCATCCTACACCTACAGCCATGGGACTAGATCAGGTTACCTATCTCTTCTCTGCCAACAAGGATACTTCTCCTGAGCCCGTCGCCAACATCGCCTCTGGCGGGGAGATCTCTCGCCTTATGCTTGCCCTCAAGGCTCTGATCGCTGACCGCCGTAGTCTACCTACGATCATCTTCGACGAGATCGATACAGGGGTCTCAGGGGAGACGGCAGAGCGCATAGCTGTGATCCTACGTCGTATGGGGTCGAGCATGCAGGTCATGGCAGTCACACACCTCCCTCAGATCGCTGCTGCGGGGATTGATCACTTCTACATCTACAAGGAGCACGGAGCAGATAGTACCCGTAGCCACCTGCGTCATCTAAGTGAAGAGGAGCGGGTCGAGGAGATCGCCCGTATGCAGAGTGGATCACAGCTGACCGAGGTCACTCGAGCAGCAGCTCGTGCCCTGCTGGAGACGTTTCACTCCCCTCGGCGTACTACCTCATCTCGCTCATCATCTCATCCTGCCACGAAGTCCTAGGTAGCTCAGACTCCTCATTTCTCCCCCGAGTGGGGATAGGGAGGCTCCTAGCCTATACTCGTCCACCTTCGCTCTTCATCTCAGATCATCTCGGCTCATCTTGGGCTCCCCCAGAGCCTGAGTCATCAGTCCAGACTATCCCATATCTACTAACCCCCTATATGTACGTAACGCAACGACTCTCTCTTGCCCTCGCCCTTAGCCTTGCTTTGCCCTTCCTAGGTGTCGCCCAGAGTAAGAAGCGACTCATCGATGAGGTCAATCCCTTCATCGGTACGAGCAACTTCGGTACGACTAATCCTGGTGCTCTCGTCCCTAATGGTCTGATGAGCATTACCCCCTTCAACGTCATGGGCTCATCGGAGCTAAATAAGTATGACAAGGATGCCCGCTGGTGGAGTACGCCCTACAGTGCTGACAACAAGTTTTTCACGGGCTTCAGTCAGGTCAATCTCAGCGGGGTAGGCTGTCCTGAGCTAGGGAGTATCCTCCTCTCGGCCTCTACGGGAGACCTAGATGTGGACTATACACACTATGGTACGACTCTGAGCGAGGAGAAGGCGCACCCGGGCTACTACACGGCACTCCTAGACAAGTATCAGATCCGAGCCGAGGTAAGTGCGACCCCGAGGACCTCCATCGCAGCCTTTACCTTCATCAAGGGAGGGAAGAGTAACATCCTCATCAACCTCGGTCAGGGCCTGACCAACGAGAGTGGTGCTACCGTGCGCTTCCTCAACGACTCGACCCTCGTGGGCAGTAAGCTCATGGGTACCT
>RBWB01582379.1_pt1 | contig 15422 bp, 8 predicted proteins | sample 2014201 | NCBI WGS metagenome assembly RBWB01 (sample SAMN10133834, study PRJNA383868) | Human oral metagenome, whole genome shotgun sequencing project. | isolation source: supragingival plaque isolated from 88 juvenile twins | host: Homo sapiens | place: Australia
CGACGTTCTCGACGATCATGGTGAAGGTCTTGGCGAACCAGGTCGCGTGCTCCTCGGTCAGAGCCATGGCGGATGGTCCTTCCGGTCGTTGGGACGGCTCGGGGCCGCGGGACGAATGGGCGAGGGCCGGATGGGGGGCCGGCGCGCCGTGCAACAGCCTATTGCTGCGTGCAGGTGATCGAGTACGACGGCGGTACGCGGCCGGCGTCGACCCGGTGCGGGAAGCGGTGGCGGGCGGCGCCGTCGGAGTCCACCGTGAAGGACTCCTCGTACCAGGAGCCGCCCCCCGGCTCGGAGTACCGGTAGCCGCACTGCACGGTGGAGTCCGGGTTGAAGCCGGAGGCGTCGATGACCAGGCGGCGGCAGACGGAGGGCGGCCAGCCGGTGTCGTTGACGTCCTGCGGGGTGCAGCGGGCCTCGGGGGCCTCGTCGATGTCGGTGATGATCGGGAAGCTCTTCTCGGTGCCGACGGCGACGCGGGGCCCGGCCGTCGCGCTGGAGCACTCCCAGTCCGAGGTCTGCCCGGCGTCGTTGCGCGCCCGCACGCACCAGGTGACCTTGTTCCCGGCGCCCGGGGAGAAGGACCTCGTGCCCGAGGCCTCGACCTGCGGGGCGTGCTCATTGCGCGAGGTGTCGCCCTGGTAGGTGGTGGGCCGTCCGCCGGTGGCCCCGGCCGTCCAGGTGCAGCTGACGCCCCCGCCCTGCGCGGAGCAGCTGACGCTGGGCTCCGAGGGCGGGCCGTAGGGCGTCACGGTCCCGGAGGAGACCGGGTCGGAGGCGGTGTCGTCCTCGTCCTCGTCCACCGCGCGGGCCTGCACCGTGTAGGGCGCGCCGTCGGTCAGGCCGGAGAAGGTCCTCTCCGAGGTCCAGTCCTGCACCACGTCCCCGCCGGAGACGACCCGGTACTCGATGTCGAGGTCGTCCGCGGACCAGCCGTTGCCGCCCACCGGCGTCGAGCGGCTCGTCACCTTGATCTGGCCGTTGACGCCGGTGGCCTCGGCCCCGGGCGTGGAGGGCGGCAGGGGCTTGCCGGTGACGGTGAATTCGTGGGAGCCGGACGAGGCCGTCCCGCTGCCCGCCGCGTTGGAGGGGGTGACCGTCACCGACACGGAGTGCCTGCCCGCGCCCAGGCCCCCCGCCGGCACGGTCAGGGAGGTGTCGGAGGTGGTCTGGCTGCGGTTGACCGAGCCGGTCACGGACACGGCGTAGGTGACCGCGGCGCCGTTGGCGGGGGCGGGGCTCCAGCTGATGCGCAGGGCGGAGCCGTCGTACTGGATCGACGGCGTACCGGGGGCGCCGGGGGCGCCGAACACGTTCAGGCCCGCCGTGCTCCACGGCGAGGCCCCGCCGCCCTCGACGAGGGCGCGCACGCGCACCGTGTAGCCGCCGGGCTCCGCATTGCCGAAGGACGCCTCGGTCGCCGGCCCCGTGTAGGAGTTCACCGCCTGCCCGTCCCTGAGCAGCTGGGCCTCGTAGGTGACGGTCGCCCCCTCGACCGCCACCGCGCTCCACGTCGCCCGGGCCCGCCCGTTCGGGTCCGGGGTCACGACGGGGGCGTCCGGGGTCGCCTCCAGCGCCGTGGGCGCCGAGGGCGCCGAGGGCGCCGAGCGGCCCGCCCCGTTGACGGCCACGACCCGGAAGGAGTAGGTCCCGCCCGTCGCCAGCCCGTCGGCCCGGCAGGGGGAGGCCGTGCAGGTCCAGGTCCCGGCGCCGCCGGTCTCGGTCACGATGTAGGAGGTGATGGGGGAGCCGTGGTCGGCCCCCGGGCTCCAGGACACGGCCATGGCCGAGGCCCCCGAGGGCGCGGCGCGCACCCCGGTGGGGGCGTCGGGCGGGGAGGCCACGGTCACCGTCACCGTGCCCACGACGGCGCGCGAGGCGCTGCCGGTGGCGTCGAGGGCCTCGTAGGAGACCACCAGGCGCCCGGTGAAGCCGGACTCGGGGGCGATGGTCAGGGTCGTGCCGGCGGCGGTGACGCCGCCCGCCCCCGAGGTCACCTGCGGCTCCCGGCTCAGGGTGATGGGCCGGCCCGGGAAGGGGTTGGTCACCAGCGTCGCCACGTCCACGCTCACGGGGGAGCCGTCGGAGACGAGGGTCGTCGGGGCGGCCGTCATGCGGGGGCGGGTGGAGGCGACCACCCGCAGGGGCAGGGTCGCCGTGACCGCCGTGTTGACGCCGTCCTCCACGCGCACCTCCAGCGAGCCCGCGGTGCCGGGCACGGCGTCGTCGGCGGCGCTGACGGACAGGGTCGAGCCCGACACCGAGGTGCTGAAGCCCTCCGGGGCGGCCCCGGCGGTGAAGACGAGGGGGTCGGAGTCGGCGTCGCGGGTCATGGCGGCCAGGTCCGCGGTCACGGCCGGCTCGCCGGGGGCGACCGCCACCTCCGTGGGGGTGATCACGGGAGGGGTGTTCGTCGTGGAGACCACCAGGACCGGCAGGGTGATCGTCGAGCTGAGCGCGTCGGAGCCGGTGCCGTCGGCCACGGCGAGCGTGAGCGAGGTCTGGCCCGTGAACCCCGCGGCGGGGGTCACCGACAGGCTCCGGCCCGAGTCGCCCGCCTGGGCGGAGTCGAGCCCGGTGCCCGCGTTGAGCGTCGCGGCGTCGGCGACCACCGGGGTCGTGCCGGCGCGCGTGAGGACGTAGTCGGACAGCGCCACCTCGCTCGTCCGCCCCGCGGGGATGCGCACGGGCACCCGGGCGGAGTCGACCCGCGGGCGCAGCTCGCTGCGGGCCGGCACGACGACGACGGCGCTGCCGGTGCGCCCGTCGACGTCGGTGACCGTGTACAGCACCAGGTACTGCTCCTCGCCGATCGTGGCGCGGATCGACTGGTCCGTCACCTGGGCGCGCGGGTCGTCGGCGGTGACGGTCAGGTCCCAGGGGGAGCCGTCGGCGTCCTTGTCGTTGTCCAGGACCGGCACCGTGACCGTGCCGTCCGCGGCCACCTGGTCGACCGTCACGTGGTCGTCCACGCCCACGGGGCTGACCGGCGGGGCCTGCGCCGTCACCTGGATGGTCAGGGTGCCCACGTCCGTGCCGCCCCGGGAGTCGGTGACCGTGTAGTGCACCGTGTACAGCCCCTCGGTCTGGGGCAGGACCGCCAGGACGCGGTTGGCGCGCACGGACAGCGTGAGGGCGTCGTCGTCGCAGGTCGGCGTGCCCACCAGGGACAGCGCGTCCCCGTCCGCGTCCAGGTCGTTGGCCAGCACCTCCGCGGCCACGGTCCGCCCCGGCTGGGCCGTGACCAGGTCGTCGGTGGCCACCGGGGCGGCGTTGGTCGTCGGGGCCGGGGCCACGCCCACGCGGACGGTGCCGGTCGCCTGGGCCCCGAAGCGGTCCTGGACGGTGTAGGTGAAGGTGTCCGTGCCCGTGGCCGCGCCCGTGGGCGTGTAGACGAGGCGGCCGCCGTCGGAGGTGACGGTGCCGTGGGCCGGCGGCACCTGGCCCAGGCCCACCAGGCTCACCGAGTCGCCGTCGGGGTCGGCGCCCTCCAGGGGCACCCGGATCGTCACCGGGGAGCCGCCCACCGTGCCGGCCTCCAGGGGCCTGGGCACGGGGGCGGAATTGGCCTCGTCGTCGCGGGCGCGCACCTCGATCTCGATCGGGGCGGAGGAGGTCTGCCCCTCGGAGTCGACCGCCGTGTAGGACAGGGTGGTCCGGCCGGGGGTCTCCCCGGCCTTGAAGCGCACCGAGTCCTCGCTGACCCAGGCCGTGCCCGGGGCCCCGCCCACCGTCTCCAGGTCCTGGCCCACGGACAGGGTCAGGCCGGAGGGGGAGGCGTCGTTGTCGAGGACGGGCACGGTCACCACGTCGCCCACGCGCACGACGGCGGTGTCCGGGACCGCCACCGGGACCTGCACCTGCCCGGCGGAGACGGGCACGACGGCGACCCGGCCCATGGACGTCGGCTCGCCGTTGGAGACCGTGTACTCGATGTCCAGGCTCTGCGACAGGGGCCCGGCGGAGGTGATCTGCAGCAGGCAGTGGTCCACCACCGTCACGCTCACGCCCGACTCGGCCGGCGCGGTGGCCGACTGCAGGACGAGGATGCCGCCGGTGGGGTCGAAGTCGTTGCTCAGCGGCGCGATCGTCACCGCGCCGCCCTCGCGCAGCAGGGCGGTGTCGTTCTCGGCGACCGGCGGCACCGAGGCCTCCGCCGGCTCGACGACGTCGATGCGCACAATGCCCTTGGCGACGGCGGCGCCGGCGGCGACGTCGTAGTCGAGGTAGTAGGTGCCGGCGGCCTCGGCGGAGAAGGTGAAGGTGCCCGCCCGGCGGTCGAGGGTCGCGCTCGTCCCCTCCGGGGTCTGCTCGATCGCCGCCAGGCTGAGGGCCTCGCCCGAGGGCGAGGAGTCGTTGTCCAGGGGGGAGACGACCGTCTGGGAGCCGGCGACGACGCGCACGTGGTCCGCATTGGCCACCGGCGTCTGCGCGTCGGCGGCGCGGACGTCGACGGTGACGGTCCCCGAGGCGGTCTGGCGCCCGTCGGAGACGACGACGGTCAGCTCGCGCGTCCCCGGGGCGCCCTGCAGGTCGCGCACGGTGACGACCCCCTCGTTCGTGGTGCGCACGTCCAGGCCCTCGCCCTGCGCGGAGACCAGGTAGGCGGTGTCCCCGTCGGGGTCCTGCCAGCTGCCCAGGACGGACAGGGAGGCGGAGGCGGTGCCCGAGACGGTCACGGTCGGGGTCATCAGCTGCTCGGGGGCGGAGTTGACCTCCCAGGGGTGGACCTCGACGGTCGCCGTCGCCGAGTCGGACAGCCCCCGCCCGTCGTCGGCCGTGTAGGGCACGGAGATGGTCCCGGCGGCGTCGTCGGGCACGTCCAGGCGCAGCGCGAGCCCGTCCTGCGCCACGGCGACGGCGGCGTTGGAGGGCCGGCCCACCGGGGCGGCGGTGAGGACGTCGCCGTCGGGGTCGGAGTCGTTGGCCAGGACGGGCAGCACCGTGGAGCGGCCCGGGCGCACCCCGAAGGCGTCGTCGACGGCCTCGGGGGCGTGGTTCTCGTCGGTGCGCTCGGGCTGGGACTGGGAGTCGGAGGTCCGGGCGGAGTCGTCCTCGGTGTCGGAGTCCTCGTCGGTCTGGCTGGTCACGTCGGTCCAGTCCTCGACGAGCACGAGCTGCTCGTCGGGCAGCCACACGCTGCCGGTGACGATGTCGTTGATGACGATGGCGTCGCGGTTGACGCGGAAGACCGGGGCGCCGGCCGAGCCCAGGGCGTCGTCGTGGACGGTGGTGCGCTCCGAGCCGCACTGGCGCACGTACTGGCCCGAGCCCGACCAGGCGGCGTAGGCGCAGCCGCCCAGGCGCACCGGCTGCGCGGCCGCGCCGGGCGCGGGCGTCCCCTCGGAGGCGGGCACGGAGGTCACGCGCCCGTCGTCCAGGCCCACCGTGATGAGCGCGGTGCGCGAGGCCAGCAGGACGGAGTCGGACTCGGGCCCGGGCTGCTGGAGGGCCAGGCCGGGCTCGCCCAGGTCGACGTCGGCGCCGCTCGGCAGGTGGACCGTCCCGGTGCCGCGCTCGAGGACCACGGTGTCGCGCCCGACGGCGGTGACGGCGACGTCGGTGCCGGCGCTCAGCCGGCCCGGGCGCGTGACGGGCTCGGCCCACCCCTGCCCGTCCACGGGGACGGTGACGATGGCGCCGTTGGCGGGGGAGGCCGCGTGGACGGACCCGTCCACGCCCACGACGGCGACCGCCCCGGGCATATTGGCCAGCAGGGGGGCGGCGGCCGGCAGGGAGGCGACGGCGGGCACGGCGGCGGCCCGCACCGTGCCCTCGGCGGCGTTGACGGCGATGACCCGGTCCGCCCCCTGGGCGACGACGGCGCCGCTGGTCAGCTGGGCGGACTGGGACAGGGTGACGGTGGTCGGGTCGACGGAGGCCACGGAGGAGGCGGCGGTGTCGGGCACCAGGACGTTCTGCCCGGACTGGGTGACGTCGAAGCTCGCCGAGGTGGTGCGGATCTCGCCGTCGATCTGCCGGGAGCGGGTGTTGAGGCGGGCCACGAGGTGCTGGTCGGTGGAGGTCACCCACACGGCGCCGTCGTTGAGGTCGACCTCCGCCTGGGGGATGCCCTCGTAGGCCCAGGCCGCCAGGGCCAGGGCGAGGACGGACAGCGCCGCCGCCGCCGCCGACAGCCGCCGCGCCACGCGGCGGGAGGGCCGTCGCAGGATCGCGCGCAGGGCGGGCGGGCGCATCTCAGGCTCCGGGCACCGGCGTGCGGGCCGCGACCTCCTGGGCCAGGACGCGGCGCAGCATCGTCGACGAGGTGGTGGGCGTGTAGGGCAGGTAGACGACCCGGGCGCCGACCTCGGCCATCTGCTCCTCGAGCCGGCGGCCCTTGTCGGTGCCCTGCCAGTCCGTGCCCTTGAACAGGACGTCGAAGGGGGAGCGGCGCCAGGCCAGGCGCTTGTCCTGGTCGACGTCCGCGACGATGGCGTCGACCATGCGCAGCGCCCCGACCAGCGCCATGCGCTCGGCGTGGGGGACGATGGGCCGGCGCCCCTTCATCCGCTCCAGGGACTCGTCGGTGGCCACGCCCACGATGAGCCTCTCGCACCGGGCCGCGGCCGCGGTGAGGATGTTGAGGTGCCCGATGTGGAGCATGTCGAAGCCGCCCGGGACGTAGCCGGTGAGCATCAGTAGGCGCCCTTCCCGCCCAGGACGGCGCGCAGCGTCCTGGCCAGGACCTCGGCGTCCAGGGCGGCGCCCCGGTTCTCCACGTAGTGGCGGTCCAGGGCCACCGTGGAGTCCCAGGACAGGTCCGAGCGGCCCGAGACCTGCCACAGGCCCGTCAGGCCGGGCTTGACCAGCAGCCGGCGCAGCGCCTCGTCGTCGTACTCGGCGACCTCCTGCGGCAGGGCCGGGCGCGGGCCGACCAGGCTCATCTCGCCGCGCACCACGTTGACCAGCTGGGGCAGCTCGTCCAGGGAGGTGCGGCGCAGCAGGCGCCCGACCCGGGTGATGCGCGGGTCGTTGCGGTCCTTGAACAGGATCTCGTTGCCGGCGTCGCCCCCGGCGGCCACGACGGCCTCGCGGCGGGCGTCGGCGTCGATGTACATCGAGCGCAGCTTGATCATGGTGAAGTGGCGCCCCCGCTCGCCCACGCGCACCTGGGTGTAGAAGGCCGGGCCGGGGGAGTCCAGGCGCACGGCCAGGACGGCCAGGAGCAGCAGGGGGGAGGCCAGGGCCAGCAGCAGGGAGCCGGCGACGCGGTCGAAGACGTCCTTGGAGCGCACCCGCATGTGGCGCAGCTGCACGTCGATGAGGCCGCTCCACCCGTTGGTGACCGGCAGGCCGCGCATGCGGCCGGGGACGACGTCCTGCAGGCCGGGGGCCACGACGAAGCGCGCGCCCGTGGACTCCATGGCCCGCATGACGGTGACGATGGCGTCGGGCTCGACGGCGCCCACGGTCATGACCGTGTCGATGTGCTCGGCCAGGATGGTGCGGCGCAGGGCGGGGGCGTCGCCGATGGGGGCGGCGCCGCTGCGGCACGAGGCGGAGGAGAGGTAGCCCACGATGAGGAAGCCGTCGCCCGGGTGGCGGCGCAGCTGGCGCAGGAGCAGCTCGGCGCCCGAGCCCATGACGATGAGGGTGCGGCGCAGGCCGTGGCCGTCCAGGCGGCGGCGGCGCAGCCAGGAGGCGGCCGCGCAGCGGTTGGTCAGGGACAGGCCGGTGACCAGGGCCAGCGGGACGAGCGCGACGTGCGCGCCGGCGTCGGGCAGGACGCTGTCCTCAAGGACGAGGGCCGCCAGGGCGGCGATGGCGCCGGCGCCCAGCACGGGGCGCCAGCCGGAGCGGGCCTGGTCGATGACGTCGACGCGGCCGGCGCCCAGCAGCCAGGCCAGGGCGACGGCGCAGGCCCCGACGCCCGCGGTCAGCGCGGCGCAGGTCGGGCCCCACGCGCCGGCGACCAGGGAGCCGACGACGACCGCCGCGATGTCTCCGAAGGTGATCCACATCACCTGATCGCGGCGAACGACGGGCCACGAGGCGAAGCCGCGCGCGTCGAGGGACGGCGGGCGGGTGCGGGCGCCGCGGCGCTTGGACCGCTGGGGCGCGGTGGAACGCAGGATGGCCCCTCGGGGGGCTACCGAGGTCGCGGACAAGGTTCCTCCATAAACAAGAACGCGGGTGGGTAGGGTCGCCCGGGGAAGGCGGTGATTGCGTAATGGTACCGTGATCCCGCTTGCGAGTGGAAACCACGTGAGGGGGTTCACCCCCATCGCCGTCGGAGTCGCTTGCGAGGACCGGAAGCACCCCTCGTCAGACAAGGAGGCCCTCGCATGCCTCGGACCCCCGCAGCGCCGTCAAATCGTTCGGGCGCCTGGGCATCGGTGCAGCGCACGGCCCTGTCCAAGGTCCTCGTCATGGGGGTGGCGGGCGTCTTCGGGCTCATCAATACCCGAATAATCATCGGCCATTTCGGTACCGATGCCTATGCCCAGAACGGGCTCCTGGCGACCTTCCCCTCCCTCATGCCCTTCACGGACCTGGGTATAGGTGCTGTGATTCTCAACACAGTCGCCGGATCCGAGGACCTGCCCCGGGACGCCGTCGTGAGGCGCACCCTGACAACCGCCGTGCGTGTGCTTCTCATATCGTCCCTCGTCATCGCCACGGCCGGCGTCGTCCTCGGCCTGCTCGGGGCCTGGCCCGCCCTCCTGGGGGAGGACCTCATGGACGGCGGCGGGACCACGGCCACGGCCTGCCTGCTCGTGTACGCCGCCGCCCTGCCCCTGAGCGTGGGCCAGCGCATCATCGTGGGCATGGGCCGCTCGGCCACGCAGGTCATCAGCACCGGCGTCGTCTCCCCGGCCCTGACCTGCATGCTGCTGGCCGCCGTCGTCGCCCGCCTCGACGCCGGCAACGCCGTGCCGGTCATGTCCTACCTGGCCAACACCCTGGTCTCGCTCATCTGCATCGTCGTCGCCTGGCGCGCCACCCGGCCCCTGCTGGCCGACGCGATGCGCGACGTGCCCCGGCTGCGGGCCGTGCGCGGGGTGAGGATCATCGACACCGCCGGACCCCAGCTCTTCCAGTCCCTGGTCATCCCCATCGCCTTCCAGACCGACCGCCTCCTGCTGTCCCACCTGGGCGAGGACGGCTCCCTGGCGCAGTACAACCTGGCGGCGCAGCTGTTCAACCTGCTCACCCAGACCGTGGCCGTGACCGGGGTGGCCATGTGGCCCCACTTCGCCAAGGCCCGGGCCCGGGGGCGCATCGAGTCGCCCTTCGCCGCCTCGGCGGCCTTCGCCGGCCTGGGCGGGGCCCTGGGGCTGCTCCTGGCCCTCCTGTCGCCCTGGGCCGCGCGCGTCCTGTCCGACGGCGCCATCTCCCTGCCGGCGGCGCTGCTGGCGGCCAATGTCGTCAACGTCGTCATCGAGGCCGCCAAGCAGCCGCTGGGCATGTACATGACCGACCCCGCGGGCCTGCGCTTCCAGATGCTGCCCGTGCTCATCCTCGTCCCCATGAACCTGGCCCTGTCCTGGGCGCTCATCGCGCCCCTCGGCTCGGCCGGGCCCATCGTCGGGTCGGTGGTCTCCGTGATCGTGTGCCAGATCATCCCCTACGGGCTGTGGGTGCGCCGCGACCTGCGCCGCCGCCGCGCCCGGGCCGGGGCGCAGGGGGCCGCCGGCTAGCGGCCGCCCGGCCCGCGCTCAGATCCCGGCGGGGGCCGCGGCGGGCGCCGTCGGCCGCTTGAGGCGGCTCAGGACGTAGAGGTAGGAGCACACGCCCGCGCCGACGCCCGCGCCGATGACCCCGCCGTAGAGCAGGTAGCGCGCCTTGGACGGGCCGGAGGGGGCGGCGGGCAGGGAGGCGGTGTCGACGTCGTTGAGGTTCAGGGCGGTCTCCTCCTGGACCTTGACCGACAGATTGCTGACGACCTTGCCCAGCGCCTTGATCTCCGCCTGGGCGATCATCTGCGCCTTCTCGGCGCTGGAGGCGTCCGCGCTCACCTCGATGATGAGCGTGTTCTCCGGGTTGGTCACCGTGATCGCGTGATTGATCTCATTGGGGGCGACGCCGGTCATGGCGGCCACGTCGTCGAGGACGGGCTGGGAGGTGCCCAGCTCGACGAGGGTGGGCATGACGGCGGAGATGAGGGTCGAGGAGGAGGTCACGGACTGGGTGCCGTCCTTGCCGGCCGCGACGAACGCGCTGGCCGTGGAGGTGAACACGGGCGGGGAGAAGGCGGCGACGGCGTACCCGGCGATCGCCCCCAGCACCAGGTGCGCGAGCAGAAGGGGGGTGAAACGGCGCACGAGGGCGAGGACCTCGTATGGCTCCATGGCGACTGCTCCTACCTCGTACGTCCATCGGGAACCGGCCGTCTCTTGAATCGGCCGAGCCAGGACAGCGATGCTACCCGATATGGTAGGCGCACCCCGCGGTCCGCCTCCGGGCGGCCGCATCGCCGATCCCGCCCGCCCGGGCGGAGCCCAGTGGAGCCGACCGTGACCGAACCGACCATCCGAGACAATATCCGCGCCCTGGCCGCGGCGCAGAAGTCGAAGGCGGGGGCGCCCCTGTACTCGCGGATCGTCAACCGGCCCGTCGGGCGGGTGCTGGCCGCCATCGCCCACCGGGCGCACCTGACCCCCGATCAGGTGACGCTCCTCTCGGCGGCCTGCACCCTGGCGGGCATCGTGCTGCTCGCCGCGGCCCCGCTCGCGCCCGCGGCCACGGCGGGCACCTCGCTGCTGCTCATGCTCGGCTACGCCCTCGACTCCGCCGACGGGCAGCTGGCCCGGCTGCGCCACGGCGGCTCGAAGGCGGGGGAGTGGCTCGACCACGTGGCCGACGCCGTCAAGCTCTCCACCCTGCACGGCGCGGTGGCGATCGGCCTGTTCCGCTCCGGGCGGCTGGCCGATCCGGCGCTGCTGCTCCTGCCCCTGGCCTACGGCGCCGTGCAGAATGTGCACTTCTTCACCTACATCCTCACCTACCAGCTGCGCTACCACGGGGGCACGCCGCTGGCCCGGGACGAGTCGCGCCCCGGCCTGCTCAAGTCCGTGCTGTCGGTGCCCACCGACTACGGGCTGCTGTGCCTGGTCCTGGCCCTGCGCTTCGCGCCGGCGCCCTTCCTGTGGGTCTACGGCCTCATGCTGGCCGGGCACGCCGCCTACCTGCTGGCCGCGCTGCCCAAGTGGTACCTGGAGATGCGCCGGCTGTGAGGGCGCCGGCCGGCGGGTCGTCCGCGGGATGCGCGGCCCCCGCCGGTCTCGTGACTTTCCCGCCGGTCGCGGGTCACTTCCGCCGGTCCCGGGCCAGGACTGCGCGCACCAGGGCCTCCCGGTAGCGCCCGGGCGAGAAGCGCGCCAGCGCCTCGGCGCGCCCGGCGGCGCCCACGGCGCGGGCGTCGGCCGGGTCGGCGGCCAGGGCCGCCACGGCCCGGGCCAGGGCGTCGGCGTCGCCCGGGGGCACCAGGCGGCCCGTGCGCGGGGCGCCGGACAGCACCTCGCCCAGCCCCAGGCCGTCGCAGGCCACCACCGGCCGCCCGGCGAGCATGCCCTCGACCGCGACATTGCCGAAGGACTCCCCGAAGGAGGGCACGAGGACGACGTCGGCCGCCTCCAGGAGGGGGCGGGTGGGGCTGACGTAGCCGTGGAAGGCCACCGCCCCGGCCAGGTCGGCGCGCCCGGCCCGCTCGCGCAGCTCGGCCTCGAACCACTCGTAGCCGGGGAAGACCGAGCCGCACACGTCCAGGCGCGCGTCCGCGCCCCCGGCCCGCAGCCGCGCCACCGCCTCCAGGGCCACCATGGTGCCCTTGCGCGGGGACAGGCGCCCCACGACGACGCAGCGCAGCGGGTCGGTCGCGGCGCGCTCGCGCGCGGGGGCCGGCGCCCCGGCGTCGGGCACGCCGTTGGGCACGACGGCGATGCGCCCGGCCAGGGAGGGCAGCGCCGCCGTGAGCACGCGGGCGGTGGCCCGCGAATTGGCCACCACGGCGCGCGCCCCCAGCAGCGGGGCGGCCAGGGCCGTCTGGACGGGGCGGGGGCGCTGGGCCTCGGCCTCGTGGCAGTAGACGACGACGTCGACGCCGGCCAGGCGCCCGGCCGCCACCCACCACGGCAGGGTGAGGGTGTTGACCACGAGCGCGTCGGGGCGCGCGCGGCGCAGCAGGCGAACGGAGGCGGCCACCGCCGGGCCCAGGCCCGCGGCGAAGGGGACGATCCCGCGCCCGGACAGCGCCGAGGCGCGCAGGACGGGGAAGGGGAGCACCCGCGTGCCCGCCCCCGCCCGCCGCAGCCGCCCGTGCAGGGGGCCGGCCTCGGGCAGGACGACGCGCACCGCGGCGCCGGCCGCCCTCAGGGCGCGCACCGCCTCCACGAGCTGGAGGTCGGAGCCGTAGAGGTCGGCGGCCGGGTGGGCGATGAGGATCCTCTCCGCGCTCATGACGGCGCGATCCCGGCCCGGCGCCCGCTGGGGCGGTCGCTGCGCGGTCCGGAGGCGGCCAGCTCGCGGCACAGCGCCTCGTAGCGGTCGGCGACCTCGTCCCAGTCGTACAGGGCGGCCCGCTCGCGCGAGAGCTCCCCGCGCGCCGCCTGGGCCGCCGGGTCGGCCTCGGCGGAGGCGACCAGGCGGGCCACGTCGTCGGCCCCCGTCCAGTAGCGGCCGGCGTCGCCCAGGACCTCCCGGTTGAAGGAGACGTCGAAGGCGTCGACGGCGGCCCCCGCGCCGATGGCCCGCAGGAGGGAGGGGTTCGTGCCGCCCACGGAGTGGCCGTGGTAGTAGACCAGGGCCCCGGCGTAGAGCTGGTCGAGCAGCTCCTGGTCCCAGATGCCCCCCGGCAGGCGGACGCGCTCGTCGGCCAGGGAGGCGATGCGCTCGGTGTAGGCGTCGGAGTAGGGGGCGGAGCCGACGACGACCAGCGGGAGGACGGCGTCGGAGCGCACGTAGCCCTCGACGACGACGTCGACGTGGTTCTCCGGCTCGAAGCGGGCCACGAGAAGGTGGAAGCCCCCGGGGCGCAGGTCCATTTCGCCCAGGCGCTCGGAGCCCGCCCGGGTCAGCGGGGCGCCGTAGGCGATGAGGGCGGTGGGCGCCCCGAACTCCTCGGCGTAGTAGTCGGCGATGCCCTGGGCGTCGGCGATGATGGCGTCGGACAGGCGCACGGCGGCGGCCTCGGCGGCCCGGTAGTAGCGCCGCCCCGCCGGCCCCCACTTGCCGCGGCGCCACTCCAGGCCGTCCACGTGGGTGGCCACCGGGATCCGCGCCGCGCGCAGGGCGGGCAGGAAGGGCGCGTTGGCGGCGTTGAAGACGATGGCGACGTCGGGGTGGACGCGGCGCAGGAGGTGGCCCACGGACAGGGCCGTGTGGGACAGCGTCTCCAGGGAGCGGCGCTTGAGGGCCGGCAGCTCGACCACCCGCATGCCCAGGTGGCGCGGCGGCAGGGGCGCGGAGGGGTCGGGGTTGCGCGAGTAGACGAGGACCTTGTGCCCGCGCGCGGCCAGGCGCCGGCCCACCTCCTCGACGGCCGTCTCGAAGCCCCCGTAGTGAGCGGGCACACCCCGTGTGCCAAGCATCACAATTCTCAGTCGAGAGGGGTCGGGCGGGGTCATAAGCAGCCTCCTGCATGGGAAAGACGGGCTAAGAATGGGGATTCGAGCGGAGCGATCCTCACCCGATAGTATGTATCCCATCCGCCCATCGTATGAATGCCCTCCGTCGGATGGCGCATACTCGGACCATTCACCCACCCCTCACCTCCCTACCCCGTCTGGAGAGCACGTGAAGCCGTCACGTCGTCGCCGCGGACTCCTGTCCGCGATCGCAGTCCTTCCCCTCATCGCGATGGCCTGGCTCGGCGTCGCCCCCGCGGCCGCCGACCCCGCCCCCGCACCCGCACCCGCGGACGCCGCCCCCGCGCGTCCCGCCACCTCCTACTCCGCGGACCCGCTGCCCACGGCCCAGATCAACGGCGTCGTGTGGGACCAGCTCGTCGTCGGCGACGTGGTGTACGCCACCGGCCAGTTCACCCAGGCCCGCCCCGCGGGCGCGGCCGCCGGCCAGCAGGAGACGCCCCGCTCCAACATCCTGGCCTACACCCTGAGCACCGGCGAGCTCATCGAGGGCTTCGCCCCCGCCCTCAACGGCCCCGGCCGCGCCCTGGCCCTGTCCGACGACGGGCGCACCCTCTACGTCGCGGGCGCCTTCAACAAGGTCGACGGCAAGTGGCACAACAACCTCGCCGCCTTCGACCTGAGCAACGGCGGCGCGCTCATCGACTCCTTCAAGCCCGTCTTCAACACCACCGTGTCCACGATCGACGTCGTCGGCAGCACCGTGTACGCGGGCGGCTACTTCAAGAGCGTCAACGGCCAGCCCCGCCTGGGCCTGGCCGCCGTCGACGCCTCCACCGGGGCCACCCTGGACTGGACCGCCTCCATCAGCGGGGTCAACGCGCAGGTCTACGGCCTGCGCGTGTCGCCCGACGGCACCAAGGTCGTCGTCGGCGGCTCCTTCCAGGCCATCAACGGCTCCTCCAACCCGGGCTACGGCCTGGCCCTGCTCGACGCCAACACCGCCCAGATCCTGCCCACCCCGGTCAACTCCCAGATCCGCAACGCCGGACGGTACGGCGCCATCTACGACGTCGCCGTCGACGACAACGGCTTCTACGGGACCGGCTACTCCATGTCCATCAGCGAGGCCAATATCGAGGGCGCCTTCAAGGCCGACTGGAACGGCCAGCTCATCTGGCTCGAGCCGTGCCACGGCGACACCTACTCCGTCTACCCCACCGCCTCCGAGGTCTACGTCACCAACCACGCCCACTCCTGCCAGACCATCGGCGGCTTCGCCGACACCAGGCTCCCCTCGGGCCACCTGGACTACAAGGCCGGCCTGGCCCTGACCAACTCGCCCGACGTCACCATCGGCACCCAGGGCACCGACGGCTACTACGACTGGTCGGGCTACAAGAGCCCCGACATCCTCGACTGGTACCCCAACCTGGGCCTGGGCACCTTCACCGGCCAGTACCAGGCCGCCTGGGACGTGACCGCCACCCAGGACTACCTCCTGCTCGCCGGTGAGTTCATCAGCGCCGACGGCAAGCCCCAGCAGGGCCTGGTGCGCTACCCGCGCCGCGGCGCCACCGCCACCCACGCGCCCGAGGGCACCGGGGCCGACCTGGGCGCCACGATCAAGGCCGACGGGCCGGGCACGGTCACCGCCTCCTTCAACCCCACCTGGGACCGCGACGACTCGACCCTGACCTACAGCCTCTACCGCGACGCCGAGACCAAGCCGGCCGCCTCCACCGACGTGTCCGACCGCTACTGGAGCCGCAGCCCGCACACCGTCCAGGACGCCAAGGCCCCCGGCGGCGAGCACAGCTACCGGCTCGTCGTCAGCGACGCGGGCGGCAACACGATCTCCACCGACCCGGTGACGGTCACCGTGGAGCCGGG
>RBWB01582398.1_pt1 | contig 15377 bp, 10 predicted proteins | sample 2014201 | NCBI WGS metagenome assembly RBWB01 (sample SAMN10133834, study PRJNA383868) | Human oral metagenome, whole genome shotgun sequencing project. | isolation source: supragingival plaque isolated from 88 juvenile twins | host: Homo sapiens | place: Australia
GTTGCGCGTTGCGCTTCAGGATGGGCTTGAACCAACGACCCCCTGATTAACAGTCAGGTGCTCTAACCAACTGAGCTACTGAAGCAGGAAATGGAGCAGCAAGAAAAGGTGAAAAAATGCACATCTTGTTGCTGTTTGCGGTGCAAAAGTAGCACTTTATTTTGAATAAAGCACTATCTTTGCAGGAAAAAGTAGTAAAAAATTTTTCATGAAGCAGATTCTCGGCATCGGCAATGCCCTCGTAGATGCCTTAGTAAAAATAGATAATGATTTAATTATTAAGGAATTGTGTCTTTCCAAGGATGGGATGACACTGATTGACACACCTGCCTACCACCATATCGTGCAACGCCTTGAAGGTTTTGAGGTAGAGAGAAGTACGGGTGGGTCGGCCGGCAATACCTTGTTGGCGGTGGCCTGCTTGGGAGGTGCGGCCACTTTCATCGGAAAGCGAGGTCGCGACAGCAATGGAAAGTTTTACGCCCGTGAACGAGGAGCGCAAGGTGTGCAACCCATCGCGCTCTATGACGACGAACTCCCTACGGGCGTGGCCACTACGTTTGTGATGCCCGACGGACATCGCACGTTTGCCACTTATCTTGGGGCAGCGGCTACGATGCACGCGGCAGAACTGCGCGAAGAGTGGTTTGCTGAGGCGGGCTATTTCTTCATCGAGGGTTATCTGGTGCAAAATCACGAACTGATTGACACCGCAGTGAATTTGGCCCGACAGGCCGGAGCAAAGGTGTGCCTTGATTTGGCTTCTTGGAACATTGTTGAGGCTGATCGTGATTTCTTCGTGCACCTGTTGAAAAAGACCGACATCGTCTTTGCCAATGAAGAAGAGGCACGAGCCATGACCGGGCTTCCGGCGCGAGAGGCACTTGAAGCACTGGCCCAACATTGCCCGACGGTGGTGGTGAAACTCGGTGCCCAAGGGGCTTGCGCCATTGAGCGGGGACGCCGTGCGGAAGTACCAGCGGTGTCTGTACCGGAGGTGGTCGACACCACAGGGGCGGGCGACTTCTTTGCCGGTGGTTTTCTGCTGCGTCATGCCCAAGGCGCCGATCTCGAACGTTGCCTGCGCCAAGGGGCACGTTGTGCCGCTGCCGTCATCCAAGTGCTGGGGACGAAACTCCCGGATTCCGTCTGGGATGAATTGCGCCATGAACAATAATCCTGCTTATTTCCTCCATCGCATGAAATCACTTTACTCCTTTCTCCTTTTTGCCCTCGCCCTACTACCGCTTCATGCGCAGAAAAACCATAATTTTGAGACGGCCAAAGCGCTCGACATCTTTAATGCTCTCTATCGCGACCTCGACCTCTATTACGTCGACACGCTGGATGCCGAGAAGACCGTGGGCGATGCCATCCTCTATATGCTGGGCAACCTCGATCCTTATACCGAATTTTATAAGGAAGACCGCACCGATGAGCTTCGTACCCTGACCACCGGAAAGTATGCCGGAATTGGTTCGCCCATTCGCTATCATAAAGCTTCCGATCGCTGTGCTTTCGACGGTCCTTACATGGGAATGCCTGCCCACAAGGCGGGTGTGCGTTCGGGCGATGTCATTCTCAAAGTTGATGGCAAAGATGTGGGCGTTTGCGGCAAACAAAGCAAAGGTGAGTACAGCAATGCCGTCACGCAGCGGTTGCGGGGGCAGGCCGGCACGACGTTCACGCTCACCGTGCAGCGTCCTGGCGTGGCGCAGCCCGTGAGTATGCGCATCACACGCCAGAAAATTGTGCGCCCCTCGGTGGTGTTCCACACCGTATTGCCGGATAGTACCGGCTACGTGTTGCTGGAAAGTTACACCGAAGATACTGCTCGCGATCTCCGTGCTGCCATCGAACAACTCAAAGCCGATGGTGCTCAGCGTCTCATCTTTGATTTGCGAGGAAATGGGGGCGGATTGATGGACCAAGCTGTGAAGGTGGTCAACCTCTTTTTGCCGAAAAACAAGCTCGTTCTCGAAACGAAAGCCAAAGATCCGGCACTCAACTCGCGCCTCAAAACGACCGACGAACCCCTCGACACGCAAATGCCGATGGTCGTGCTGGTGGACTATGCCACGGCCTCGGCGGCGGAAATCACCTCTGGTGCGCTCCAAGACTACGATCGTGCCGTCATCATCGGCCGACGCACCTATGGAAAAGGACTCGTGCAGGCGCCCCGCCCCTTGCCTTACAGCACGATGCTCAAAGTGACCACTTCGAAATACTACATTCCTTCCGGGCGTTGCGTGCAGGCTTACGACTTCAAGCATCGTGGTGCCGACGGGCAGCCGATGCACCTGCCCGATTCGTTGGCCAAAACTTTCTATACCGAGGCCGGCCGACCCGTGAAAGATGGGGGAGGCATTCAGCCCGACATCGAAGTGAAACTCGACTCCTTGCCCAATCTCATCTCTTACCTTTCGGCGTCGGATGCGCTGTTCGATTACGGTGCGCTCTACTGCAACACCCACAAGCGACTGGCGTCTGCAGCTGACTTCCACCTCACCGATGCGGAGTTTGAGGAGTTTAAGCAATTCATGAGCAAAAGCGATTTTACCTACGACAACCAAACGAAGCACGCCCTCGATCGTGTGCGCCGGTTGGCTGCCTTTGAAGGCTATGCACAAGGGGCGAAAGCCGAACTCGATGCGCTCGAGGCCAAACTCACGCATCACCTCACCGACGACCTCCAACTTTGGAAGAAAGAAGTGGTCGAACTCATCGAATCCACCATCGTAAGCAACGCTTATGGGCAACGTGGCGCTGTGGAATATCAGTTGCGTGACGACAACGACCTCCGCACCGCACTTGAAGTGCTGCACAACCCGATACGCTACAAAGCACTGCTATCCAAACCCTGAATCCTATTGCGGGAGCACCGAAGCACAATGGCATCGGTCGCCCCTCGTCCTTTTTTATCCCTCATCTCCACTCTTATGAAACTCCTACTCCTCGGATCGGGCGGCCGCGAACACGCACTGGCCTGGAAAATTGCACAAAGTCCCAAAATCGAACATCTCTACATTGCTCCTGGCAATCCCGGTACGGCCCAAGTGGGGGAGAATGTGCCCATCAAAGCCGATGATTTTGATGCCATCGGTCGTTTTGTAATCGACCATCAGGTTGATATGGTTGTCGTGGGCCCTGAAGATCCTCTGGTCAAGGGCATTTACGACTACTTTCAGCACGATGAGCATTTGTGCCGTGTTCCTGTCATCGGGCCTTCCAAGGCCGGAGCAGTGCTGGAGGGGTCGAAGGATTTTGCCAAAGCCTTTATGCAACGTCATGGCATCCCGACGGCAGCTTACCGCACGTTCGATGGCACACAAGTCGAAGACGGTTGCCGTTTTCTCGAAACGCTCAAAGCCCCTTATGTGCTGAAAGCCGACGGACTTTGTGCCGGCAAAGGTGTACTCATCCTTCCCACCCTTGCCGAAGCCCAAAATGCACTGCGCGAAATGCTCGGAGGGCAGTTTGGCAATGCCTCCAGCCGTGTGGTGATTGAGGAGTTTCTTTCAGGCATCGAATGTTCCGTTTTTGTCCTCACCGATGGCACGCACTACAAGGTGTTGCCCGAGGCCAAGGACTATAAGCGCATCGGGGAGGGCGACACCGGCCTGAACACCGGTGGTATGGGGTCGGTGTCTCCGGTGCCGTTTGCCACTTCCGAATGGATGGAGCGTGTGGAGCAAACCATCATTCGCCCCACGGTAGAGGGACTGAAGGCCGAAGGCATCGACTACAAGGGCTTCATCTTCTTCGGGCTCATCAACTGCGATGGCACTCCCAAGGTGATTGAGTACAACTGCCGAATGGGCGACCCCGAAACCGAAAGTGTGATGTTGCGCATTGAGAGCGACTTGGTGGATTTGTTCGAAGGCGTAGCCGCCGGCGACTTGGATGCCCGCACGCTCACCATCGACCCTCGTCCGGCGGTGTGCGTGATGTGCGTGAGTGCAGGCTATCCCGAGCACTATGAGAAAGGGCGTGTGATGTCCCACACCGAGGTCCAAGGCAGCGTGGTGTTCCATGCCGGTACGGCGCTGCGCGATGGCCAACTCGTCACTGCCGGTGGCCGTGTCATTGCGGTCAGCTCCTATGGGTCGACAGCCGCTGAGGCGTTGCAGCAATCCATGCGTGGTGCGGCTCAAATCGACTACGAAGGGAAGTATTTCCGCCGCGACATCGGGTTTGACTTAGGTTTGTAAGTTTCTTCGCCTTTCGGCATCAATCGCCATAAAGTAGAACAGCTATGCACGAACAGAAATTCCGCAACCGAGTGAGTCAAAGTCTCGCCTCGCTCCCCATCACGGCACTACTGGTGTCGGTGGTTTGGATGCTTCCTGACGTGAGCAACCTGTATCTTTGGGGAGGGCTGGGCGTAATGGCAGCCATGACGCTCATCGTGGCCGAATGGAACAACCAGTTTCAACTCATCCGCATCCGCTCGCGCATGAACAGCGTGGTGTTTCTCACCCTCATGGCGCTCTTTCCGAACCTCCATGTGCTCAACTGGGCCGTTGTCCCGGCAGCAGCGCTGCTCGTGAGCTATTTCGTGCTTTTTCGTGCCTATGGCGCTTATCAGGTACAAGGCATTGTGTTCCACGCGATGTTCTTCATCAGTTTGGGCAGTTTGTCCTATCCTCCCTTGCTGCTTTTTGTGCCCTTCTTGCTCATCTCCACCTATGCTCAGCTGCGTGCTCTCACGCTGCGCGCTTTCTTTGGTGGCCTCTTGGGGGGGCTGTTGCCCTATTGGCTTTATGCCCCCTATTTGGTGTGGCAGCCCGAGGCGGGGCAGGAGTTTTTTGCACTTTGGAGGGACTATCTGATTGTGGACATACCCGACTACGCTGCCCTTCCTCCTCACCATTGGGTGGCACCGGGCCTGTTGGTTTTCCTTGCTTTGGTGAGCCTGCTCCACTTCCTCCGCACGGCCTACAACGACAAAATCCGTACGCGGCAATATTTCTACCTCTTGCTGGTGCAGTTCCTGCCGCTGCTCCTGATTATGGCGGCTTACCCAACGGATGATGCACATTGGATTCCGCTGCTCATCGTCAATATGACCCCTTTTGTCGGGCATTATTTCACTTTGGCACGTGGTCGTCTGATGAACCTGTGGTTCTGGTTCTGGCTGATGCTGTTGGTGGCGCTCGGAGGCATTCAATATCTTGATTTATGGAGGTTTTTCTACAATATCTGATCGACTATGGCGTGGCGGGGATGTTCATTTCCGCCTTTCTGGCCGGCAGCATCCTCCCACTCTCGTCCGAATTCGTTTTGGCCGGATTGGTGGCGGCCGGGGTGGCACCGTTCGAACTGCTGCTCTCTGCCACCCTTGGCAACACCCTCGGCTCGGCCCTCAACTACGGCATCGGCCGTTTGGGGCGCGAAGCGTGGATTGAGCGCTGGGTGAAGGTGACGCCCGAACAGTTGGAGCGGGGCAAAGGTTATGTCCGGCGCTTCGGATTTTGGGGTGGTTTGCTGTCTTGGTTGCCCGTTCTCGGCGAACTCATTACGGTGGCGATGGGCTTTCTGCGGGTCAATCTGCCCCTATCGTTGCTCACCATCTTTTTGGGAAAATTGGTGAGATATTGGGCGATTATCGCCACGATGACAGGAGCGATGACGCTCTTTTAGGCGGAAGTTCCTTTCGCTGTAACACTTTCAAGCTGCTTGTTGCCAGATTGCCTCAACAGACTTTACCTGACTATTCACTCTCGGATTTATGCACAAGATTTCTCAGCTTCTCCTCTGCTGTCTGCTTCCCCTGACGCTGGCGTCTTGTGGTGAAGCCCTCACCGGTGGACAACGTCTCACCGTGAGTATAGAACCGCTACGCTATTTCGTGGAAAATGTAGCCGGCGACAAATTTGTTGTTACCACCCTCGTTCCTACCGGTGCCAGTCCTGAAACCTACGAACTCACCCCTCAGCAAGTGGTGGAGATGAGCGATAGCCGCGCCTACTTCACCGTGGGCACTTTGGGGCTGGAGAAGACGCGCTTGCAAAAACTGACTGAAAATGCCCCTGAACTCGTTACGGTCAATGTTTCCGACAGTATTCCGCTGATGACCACCGATGAAACCAACTGCACCGACGAGCATCATGGCCATCTGCACAGCGATGGCGTCGACCTCCACACCTGGACCTCCACCACTTCAGCGCGGGCCATTGTCAAACGCATTTGCCACGCTTTGGTTGAACTGGATTCTGCCAATGCCGCGTTCTATGCCCATCGTTCCGATAGTCTGCTGGCCCATATCGACAGCATTGATGTTCAGATCCGGGCCACATTGCGCAACCTGCAACACCGTACCTTCTTGATTTATCATCCCGCGTTAGGCTACTTTGCCCGCGACTACGGATTGCAGCAGATGTCCGTTGAAACCGATGGAAAAGAGCCCTCTGCCGAGCGGATGCAGCAACTCATCCATCGGGCGCAGAGTGAAAATGTGAAAGTCGTTTTCATCCAAACGGAGCACTCCGGCCGAGCCGCTCGCCGCATCGCTGAAGCCATCGGTGGTCGCGTGGTGAGCATCTCGCCGTTGGACTATCAGTGGGATGCGCAGATGCTCCACATTGCCAAATCTTTGGTTCAATAGATAAGTAGATGTTCAGAATTAGTTGATAATAGATTTGTTCCCCTTTTTCGTCAGCTCGTCTTTGCGAAGAAGGAGTGTAGCGGGCTACACGACTGATGAACAAAGGCAAGATGGTGGAAAAGGGAAATAAAGATGGTATCAAAGTAGAGAACTACCTACGACTAAAACAGCTACGATTAATTTTGAAGACCTACTTACCGCCCATGATGCTCATTTCTCTTCAACACATCAACATCGCCTACGAAGGTCGCCCCGTCCTGAGCGATTTTTCGCTTGATGTCCATTCCGGCGATTTCATCGTGCTGCGTGGGCAAAACGGCGGCGGAAAGACCTCCCTGCTCAAAGTGATGGTCGGCCTCTTGCCACCCGTGGCGGGACGCGTGGAGCGCGCACCGGGACTTACCCTCGGCTATCTGCCGCAATATCGCAGCATCGACCGCCGATTTCCCATCACCGTCGAGCAAACCGTGCGTTCGGGCTTGCTCTCGCAGCTTCGCTGGTGGCAACGCTACACCCCCGCCCATCGGCAGCAGGTGCAGTCCATCCTGCAACGCTTCGGACTGGAAGCCCTGGCCCGTCAGCCCATCGAAGCCCTCAGTGGCGGGCAGTGGCAACGCACCCTCTTGGCACGAGCTTTGGTGAGCCAGCCCCATTTACTGCTCCTCGACGAACCGGACACGCATCTCGACAATGCCACCAAAAGCGAACTCTATGCCACGCTCGCCGAAGAACACACCCAGCGCGCCATTGTCGTTGTGAGCCACGATGCCCACTTTCCCCATCCTGCCGAAGCCCGCATTGTCGATGTCTAAATGTCACATCACTCGAAGCCGCGCTCACACCGATGCGGCACCCCCTAAAACTCCTTCATGCCCAACAATATCCGAACCATGAGTGAAGATTTCAAAGATACAGAAGCACAGGACGAAGTGTCCGAAGTGCTCGAACATTCCACCTACGACCCCAAAACCGAAGACCGAGGCGAAGGCCCCATCAGCGTACACCCGCTCACGGGAATGTACGAGAAGTGGTTTCTTGACTATGCCTCCTATGTCATCCTTGAGCGTGCCGTTCCTCATTTGGGCGACGGGCTCAAACCCGTGCAACGCCGCATCCTTCACACCATGAAGCGTATGGATGATGGACGCTACAACAAAGTGGCCAATATCGCCGGTGAAACCATGAAATTTCACCCTCATGGCGATGCCTCCATCGTCGATGCCCTCACGCAGATGGGGCGGCAAAATCTGCTCATCGACTGCCAAGGTTCGTGGGGCAACATTCTCACCGGCGATGAAGCTGCCGCCCCGCGCTACATCGAAGGACGCCTCACCAAGTTTGCCCTCGATGTCCTCTTCAATCCCAAGACCACGGAGTGGAAACTATCCTACGATGGGCGCAACAAAGAACCGGTGGCGCTCCCCGTCAAATTTCCCCTCCTTCTTGCTCAGGGAGCGGAAGGCATTGCCGTCGGGCTCAGTGCCAAAATCCTTCCTCACAATTTTGGCGAACTCTGTCAAGCGGCCATCCACTACTTGCGTGGAGAGGCGTTTCAAGTCTATCCCGACTTCCAAACGGGCGGTTTGATAGATGTTCTCAAGTACAACGACGGTCTCCGTGGAGGCAGTGTGAAGGTGCGGGCGCGCATCGAAAAGCGCGACAGCAAAACGATTGCCATCACCGAACTTCCCTATGGAAAAACGGTGGACACCCTCAGCGAAAGCATCAAGAAAGCGGCCGAAAAGGGACGCATCAAAATTCGCAAGATTGAGGATTTCACTTCTGAAAAGGTGGAAATCCTCATCCACTTGGCGCCCGGCGTGTCGAGCGACAAGACCATCGATGCACTCTATGCCTTCACCGATTGCGAGGTGAGCATTTCGCCCAACTGCTGCATCATCGACGACGACAAGCCGCGTTTTGTCACGGTGAGCGAGGTGCTCAAGTCGAATGTCGAAAACACCAAAGAACTGCTTCGCCGTGAGTTGGAAATCCGTCGCGGCGAACTCCTCGAAAGCATGATGTTTGCCTCTCTTGAGCGCATCTTCATCGATGAGCGCATCTATAAGGACAAGGCTTATGAGAATGCCGCCCATCTCGAAGCCGCTCTCTCTCACATCGACACCCGACTCGAACCTTTTAAAAAGGATTTCGTGCGTGAAGTCACCCGCGACGACTTGCTTCGTTTGCTCGAAATCAAGATGGCCCGCATCCTGAAGTTCAACAAGGCCAAGGCCGACGAACTCATTGCGCGCATCAAGGCCGAAATCGCCGAAATCGAGCACGACCTGGCCCACATGACCGACGTCACCATCCGCTGGTTTCAGTACATCTTCGACCATTATGCCGCCGACCACCCGCGCCTCACGGAAATGCGATCGTTCGACACCATTGAGGCGGCCAAAGTGGTGGAGGCCAATGAAAAACTCTACATCAATCGGGCCGATGGATTTATGGGAACTTCCTTGAAAAAGGACGAATTTATCGACAACTGTTCCAACATCGACAACGTCATCATCTTCTATCGCGATGGCACCTACAAGGTGACGCGTGTGGCCGAAAAGGTCTATATTGGGGAGACGGAACGTTCCAAGGCGGAGAAGCGGAAGGCCGAGGTCGTCCACATCGCGGTGTTTAAGAAGAACGACCAGCGCACCATCTACAATGTGGCCTATCGCGATGGAAAAGAAGGCGCTTTCTACATCAAGCGCTTCAACGTGACCAACCTCTCTCACGAGCGCGAGTACGACCTGACCACCGGCAACCCCGGTTCGAAGATTTACTATTTCAGTGCCAATCCCAATGGAGAGGCCGAAACCATCAAGGTGACGCTCAAGCCTAATCCCAAACTGCGCCGCATCTTCTTCGAGAAGTCCTTCTCCGAGCTCGCCGTCAAAGGGCGCGGCACGAAGGGCAACCTCCTCACCCGACTTGATGTCCATCGCATCACGCTCAAAGCCCACGGCGGCTCCACCCTCGGCGGGCGCAAAGTGTGGTTCGACCACGATGTCCAGCGCATCAACTTCGACGAGCGCGGCGCCTATCTGGGCGAATTCCATTCCGACGACCAAGTGCTGGTGGTGCTGGACAACGGCGATTTCTACACCACCTCCTTCGACCCCAACAACCACTACGAAGCCACCGGCCTGCTCCGCGTGGAGAAGTTTTCGGAAGAAAAGGTCTGGACGGCCGTCCTCATCGATGCCGACAACGACAACTACCTTTACATCAAGCGTTTCAACTTTGAGCGTACGGCCCAAACCCGCCACCTCAACTTCTTGGGCGACAACCCCAACTGCCGCTTGATGGCCCTCACCGACCAAGCCTATCCGCGCTTCCGTGTTGAGTTTGCCGCCCCCGACGATTTCCGTGAGCCCATCGAGGTCGATGCCGAAGAGTTCATCGCGGTCAAGGGATTTAAGGCCAAAGGCAAACGCGTGACCACTTTCGGCATCGCCAAGGTCGAAGAGTTGGAACCGACCCGATACCCCGAACCTGATGCTGAAGCCGAAGAACCTGAAAGTGCCGATGAAACCGTCGACAATAACGAAAATGTGGTTGCTCCTCCCCGCCAGACGAGCGATGACATCATGGACGACTTGACGGGCCAATTCAAGCTCTTTTAGCCCAAATCCCCTCTGCCCATGAGTGTGCGCCTGTCCTCCGCCTTGCGCACGATGCTCTGCTGCTTCGTGTTCCTCCTGCCCTGCTCCTTGTGGGGACAGGTGGCCGATGTGCCGCAGCGAGAGACGTTCATCTCGTGGGAGGACTTTGCCACGGACTATCTGCTGCCGCGCGAGGAGGAAGAGGTGCTGCTGCCGGCCGACACGCGCAGCGGAGAGTTGGACGACTTGCTGGCGCTCTATGAGCACCCTCTGCCGCTCAACTCCGTGACGCGCGACGAACTGCTGGTCATTCCCTTCCTCCGCCCCGAACAAGCCGATTCCATCGTGGCCTATCGCGGCCGTCTCAAAGGCTTCCATTCCCTGGGAGAGTTGATGCTCGTACGCCAACTTTCCTACACCGAGCGCCGATGGCTCTCGCTCTTCGTCTTTGTCGACCCGCCCGAAAGTCTCTCACCGACTTGGCGGGAACGAGCTTTTGGCGGACATCATCAGGTGGAGCTGCGCGCGGACTTTCCGCTCTATCGTCGGGCAGGATTTACGGTGCTGAAACCCGATGGAACCGCCCGAAATCCGCAAACCCTCTACCTCGGTCACCGTTTCGGCCACACCTTGCGCTATCGCTATGCCCATCGCACGGGGGTGAACTATGGCCTGACGCTGCAAAACGATGTGGGCGAACCCTTTGGCATGCGCGGCAATCGCCCTTACGACTTCACCTCCCTCCATCTTGTCCTCGGTCGCACCGGCAGCCGCCGGCAACTCTTCCTCGGCGACTACCGCGCGAAGTGGGGGCAGGGGCTCTTGATAGGGCGGCAATTTCTGAGCTCGCCGCTCTTACTCTTACAACAACCTTCCTATCCGACTGCACGCTTGTCGCCCCACACCGGGAGCGACGAGGTGCAGTTTTTGCGTGGTGCGGCGGTTGCGCTCCGGGGACGGCACTGGGCGTGGCAGGTGCTGGTGAGCCACCGTCAGCGGGATGGCCGCACCGAGGGCGACACCGTGCGCTCTTTTTTGACCTCGGGGTTGCACCGCTCCCTTCGCGAGTTGTCGCGCCGCAATGTGGTGGGCGTCTTCACTTTCGGCAACCGTCTCGAATGGCACAACCCACGTGGCACTTTCGGCCTCAATGCCTATGCGCAGCATTACGACAAGTTCGTCCTTCCCCGCCCCAAACTCTATAATCTCCACTCCCTGCGTGGGCGGTCGGCGCATGGGATGAGCGTAGACTATGGATGGGCGGGACGAAAATGGTATCTTTCCGGCGAAACGGCCGTAGATGCCCAAGGCCATTGGGCGACCACCCACACCGCGCAGATGGAGCTGCATCCCGCCTTCCGCCTGACTTCTCAACTGCGGTGGCTGTCGGCGGCGTTTGTTTCTCCGCTGGGCGAAACTTTGCAGCAGGGCACTCACACGCAAAATGAGATGGGGGCTTTCCTCGGGTGGCAGTGGGAAGGCCTCTCTCGTGTCGAAATGCGTGGTTTCATCGATGTCTTTCGCTTTCCGCAACCCACTTTTCGAGCCGATACGGCCTCCCAAGGTTTCGAGGTGCTGTGGGAGGCGGTCTATCACCAACGAGATGCCCTCTTGCACACCCTGCGCTATCATGTCAAAGCACGGCAACAAAACATTCCCCGCCATGCCCCACATTTGGAGTATCAAATCACTCACCACCTGCGATGGCAACTGCGATCCGAAACGTCCCGACGCTTTTGGCAGTTGGCCATGGATGTGGCGGCCCATCATCGGCAGACCCATCCCCACCCCACTTGGGGCGGTATGTGCTCTGCACGTGTGGGGCGCACCTTCGGGCGTGCCGTGCGCCTCAATGCATTTGCGGGCGTCTTTCTCACCGAAAATCATGCCACACGCCTCTATGCCTACCTCCCCCAACTGCCGGGGGTGGGAGCTTTTCCACAGTTTTCGGGCCGTGGCTGTGCACTGGCTTTGGTGGGCCGCTGGGAGCCTTCTTCCCACCTTCGTGTGCACCTCCGCTGGGGCTGGACACGCTATTTTGACCGTGCCACCATCGGGCAGGACATGCAGAAAATCTTCTCGCCGCAACAACACGATCTGGCGCTGGCCCTCCGCTACCGCTTTTGAGGATTTTGCCCATGTATCGGTAGGCTTTTAGGGTGGAACATCGCTTTTCGCGCGCACGCGTATACCCTATATGGTTCGTGTTTTTCTCCTTCAATCCTTCACCTGTTGAGCTATCTTGCTGTCATGCAGGGAGTTGTGGGTGAAGGCAACAGGGGAAATTGCCTTCACCGAGGTGTTGGTCTCGGCTTTCTTTTTGACGTATTGGAAATGTGTTGATTTTGAGGGGTTTATCTGTTGGGGTGAAGGCAGTGAAGGAAAAATACAGGGAAATCGTGTAGTGTATGGCGCGCACGTGAGGAGTGCAGATTTTGCTCAGAGATAATTATTTTTTTCTCAGAGATAGATGAAACTACCTCAGAGGTAGATTCTACTCCATTTGAGGTTTGTGTAGGCGGGTGGGCGGAAAGTGTTAAATTCGTGTTAAAGTCTGGTTCTTCCGGCTGATTTCGCCGGCGAGATGTCTATATCTAAACAGAGGGAATGAGTATCGGGTGAAGTTGTCATTTTGTAGGATTTGAGCCGATTTGCGGGATTTCTGTCCGTAGGAGACTCGCTTTTTGAATAACTCCGCCTCGTGGTTTGAGCCAAAGAACGTAAAATGTTTGTGAATGTCAGCGGAAAACCTTATTTTTGCCGTCAAATCTTGTCGCTTCCGCGATTTCTATTTTAGGATGCTGTGCGCGCCTTTTCCGCAGCAGCCTCATCATCGATATTCGCCCCCTTCGGGGACTTGCCACATCCTACGTGGTTACGTGTAGGCGGGTGGTAGTATCATGTCTGCCGGGTGCTCCACGTTGGTGTCGAATACCTTATTTTTGATTGAGAACTCCTCTCTACTTATCACATTTTAACGATATGAAAAAAATCTCCCTCTTTCTCCTCTTTGCTGCCTGCACATTGTCAGGCGCTGCACAACGCTACACCGTGACGGGCAAAGCCTCTGCGGGTGCAAAAACAGCCTATCTTTTCAACGTGGCCCATCAAAATGCCGACTCTGTGGCAGTGGCCGCCGATGGGACGTTCAAGTTTGACGGCGATGCCAAAGGCGATGTATTTGCCTTTGTGCGCGACGACAAGGGCAAGAGTACCGAAGTGGTGCTCGATGGCACCGTCAGTGTAGATTTCGCCACACAGGTGGTGAGCGGTACGCCTGAAAACGCGAAACTCAACAGCTATTCGAAAGAGATTGCTCCTCTGCTGGAGAGCGTGATGGAGGCCGTGACCTATCTCAAAGCCCATCCCGGCGAAAGAAATGCCGAGGTGGAGGCGAAAGAGAACCTCTACGAAGAGAATGTCCACAAAATCGGCGATATTGCCAAGCGTGCTGTCAGCGAAAACCTCACCGAGCGCTTTCCCGCCATCCTCGTGGCACAATATGGCAGTTTGCTGGAAGAGAGCGACTTGTCCACTCTTGCCGCCCTCAATCCGGCATCGTTCAAAGAAAAACTCCTCGCTCCCATCGTGAAGCGGGTGGAAGCCGGGAAACGCCGTATGCCCGGCCTGCAATATACCGACCTGAAAATGCCCGACCCCAACGGCATTGTGAAGAGTCTTTCGGACTATTGCGGTAAGGGCAACTATGTGCTTGTGGACTTTTGGGCATCGTGGTGCGGACCTTGCCGCGCGGAAATGCCGGCTGTGAAGGCACTCTATGACAAGTACAAAGGCAAAGGTTTCGACATTGTGGGCGTTTCGTTCGACCGCGACAAGACGGCTTGGACTGGTGCCATCAAGAAGCTCGACCTGCCCTGGCACCACATTTCCGACCTGAAAGGGTGGGAGAGTGAAGCCGCTTCGGTCTATGGCATTTCGGGCATCCCTGCCACGCTCCTCGTAGGGCCTAAGGGCGAAATCATCGCTTTCGGCCTCCGTGGAGAACAACTGAGCGACAAACTCAAAGAAATCTACGGCGAATAAAATCATCTGCTTTCTATAAAAGTAGAGAATATTCTACGCAGAAGATAGTTACGATTAATTTTGAAGACCTACTTATGCAACGTAAGTTTTTCCTTTCGCTCCTCGTGTTTCTCGGAGCGACGGTGTCGGCGTTGGCGCAAATCTCATTTAGCGTGAGCTACAAGCGCGTCAGTCCCACCGAGATAGATATTGTGTTCAGCGGTAAGGCCGCCTCGGGTTGGCACATCTACGGCACGAACATCGAAGATGGTGGCCCTACCCGTGCCACTTTCGGTACCGACCAACTCAAAGGAGTTCGTCTCAAAGGCGGCCTTAAAGAAGGCCCCGGTATCAAGAAGAAGCACGATGCGATTTTTGATATGCCCGTGACTTATTTTGAGAAAACCGCGGTGTTCATTCAGCGCGTCGAACTGACAGCGAAGGACTATTCGCTGAAAGGTTATCTCACCTATGGCGCGTGCAACGACCAAAACTGCCTGCCCCCGACCAATGTGGACTGCAACGTTTCCGGCAGCGACGGCCCCAACAAGACCGCGGCCGAAGCCGCTGCCGCCGAAAAGTCTGGTGCAAACCCTATGGAGGCTGCCGTGTTGCTAAATTCCGACTCGGCAGCCACCCCAAAAAGCGCAGCACCCGATAGCACCCTGGCGGCTGTCGCTCCGATGGACAGCCTTTCCGCACAGCAGCTTTGGACGCCCGTCATCGACCGCCTGCAAGCTTTCGGCGGCAACGAGCACGGCACGACGAACAAGAGCTTCCTCGTCATCTTTGGCTTGGGCTTCTTGGGCGGTTTGCTCGCGCTGGTCACCCCTTGCGTTTGGCCGATTATTCCGATGACGGTAAGTTTCTTCATCAAGCGCAGCAGCGACCGCAAAAAGAGCATCCGCGACGCCATCACCTACGGCATTTCGATTGTCGTGATTTATGTGGCGCTCGGGCTGATCATCACCTCCATCTTCGGAGCATCGGCGCTCAACGATCTGTCGACCAATGCGGTGTTCAACATCCTCTTCTTCTTGATGTTGGTGGTGTTTGGTGCTTCCTTCCTCGGTGGTTTTGAAATCACCCTCCCCTCCAAGTGGAGCAATGCCGTCGATTCCAAAGCATCGTCCACAACGGGC